>ERZ779892.1557-NODE-1557-length-20158-cov-11.066657_pt1 | contig 20158 bp, 17 predicted proteins | sample MGYA00511552_ERZ779892 | MGnify/ENA primary metagenome ERZ779892 (study PRJEB29588, sample SAMEA2154561) | human gut metagenome | biome: human gut; feature: human-associated habitat; material: faeces | place: Denmark | collected 2008/2010 ... | reverse complement strand
ACTGCGGTAGCAGTATGGAGATATGGCAAATTTGTGCCATAGGCACAAAGTTTGCGAGTGGGAGAATAAATGGATGATAACTGCGGTAGCAGTATGGAGATATGGCAAATTTGTGCCATAGGCACAAAGTTTGCGAGTGGGAGAATAAATGAATGATAACTGCGGTAGCAGTATGGAGATATGGCAAATCAAAAAAATAAAAAAGTATATAAACCCTATTGACATACTAGGAATATAGTAGTATACTCAGTTCATCACTTGAAACAGACAGTGCAAGACGCCTCATATTATGCGGTGTCAGAGAACATGTGAAATTAGTACAGAAAAGGAGTTTGAAATATGGCAAAGTTAAAGAGAGAAGACAGAAATTTGAAGTTTGAGACATTACAGTTGCATGTTGGTCAGGAGCAGGCTGACCCGGTTACGGATGCAAGAGCCGTACCGATTTATCAGACATCTTCCTATGTATTTCACAATAGTGATCATGCAGAGGCTCGTTTTGGCCTGAGTGATGCGGGTAACATTTATGGACGTTTAACAAATCCGACAGCAGATATTTTTGAGCAGAGAATTGCAGCACTGGAAGGTGGTGTCGCAGCACTTGCAGTAGCATCCGGTGCAGCAGCAATTTCTTATACATTGAAGACATTGGCACAGAATGGTGACCACATTGTATCAGCAAGTAATATTTATGGTGGTACCTACAATTATCTGGAGCATACACTTCCTCAGGATGGCGTGCAGACTACATTTGTAGATATTGCAAATTTTGATGAGGTTGAGGCAGCAATTCAGGACAACACCAAAGCGGTTTTCATTGAGACATTAGGAAATCCAAATTCAGATGTTGTTGATATTGAGGGCATTGCAAAGATTGCACATGCACACAAGATTCCACTTGTCATTGATAATACATTTGGAACACCATATCTGATCCGTCCGATTGAGTATGGTGCAGACATTGTTGTACATTCTGCAACAAAATTTATTGGTGGACATGGAACTACGATTGGTGGTGTCATTGTTGATAGCGGTAAGTTTGACTGGGAAGCATCCGGCAAATTTGCATCTTTGACAGAGCCAAACCCAAGTTACCATGGAATCAGCTTTACAAAAGCAGTTGGCCCGGCAGCATTTGTTACAAAAATCCGTGCTATCTTGCTTCGTGATACAGGCGCAACACTTTCCCCATTTCATGCATTCATTTTCCTACAGGGATTAGAGACATTATCTCTTCGTGTTGAGCGTCACGTGGAAAATGCATTGAAAGTTGTGGAATATTTGAACAATCATCCGCAGGTAGAGCGCGTACATCATCCATCTGTAACGGATGATCCGGAGCAGCAGAGATTATACAAGAAGTACTTCCCGAATGGTGGCGGTTCCATTTTCACCTTCGAGATTAAGGGTGATGATCGCACAGCGAAAGACTTTATTGATAACCTGGAGATTTTCTCTTTGCTGGCAAATGTAGCAGACGTGAAGTCATTAGTAATTCATCCGGCAAGTACTACACATTCACAGATGACGGTAGAGGAGTTAGAGGAAGTAGGTATTTATAAAAATACGATTCGTCTTTCTATCGGTACCGAGCATATTGATGATATCATTCAGGATTTGGATGAGGCGTTTAAGGCTGTAAAATGATAGTAAATATACCGCATAATAAGTATTATGGGACATCGTAACATAAATGGGTATGGGAAGTTTGAGTAATCAATTAAAAAATAATGATCACTAATAACATTTTTAATATAAGGAGGACACTAACATGGCAAAGATTTATGAAAGCGTTACAGAATTGATCGGAGGAACACCGATCTTGAATGCAAAGAATTTTGCAAAACAGGCAGGAGCTAATGCAACTCTTTTGGCAAAATTAGAGTATTTTAATCCGGCAGGAAGTGTTAAGGATCGTATCGCTAAAGCGATGATCGATGAAGCAGAGAAAAGCGGCAAATTAAAAGAAGGTTCTGTTATTATCGAGCCAACCAGCGGAAATACAGGAATCGGTTTGGCATCTATAGCAGCAGCGAAAGGCTACCGTATTATTTTGACAATGCCTGAGACAATGAGTGTAGAGCGTCGTAATTTGTTAAAAGCATATGGTGCTGAGCTTGTCTTAACAGAAGGCGCTAAGGGTATGAAGGGTGCTATTGCCAAAGCAGAAGAGCTGGCAAAAGAAATCGAAGGCGCATTCATCCCAAGTCAGTTTGAAAATCCAGCTAACCCGGCTGCACATCGTGCAACAACAGGACCGGAGATTTGGAAAGACACTGACGGAAAAGTTGATATCTTCGTTGCCGGTGTAGGTACCGGTGGAACAGTTACCGGTATTGGAGAGTATTTAAAAGAACAGAATCCGGATATCAAGGTTGTAGCAGTAGAGCCGGCAACGTCTCCGGTTCTTTCTAAGGGAGAAGCAGGACCTCATAAGATTCAGGGAATCGGTGCAGGTTTCGTGCCGGATACATTGAATACTAAGATTTACGATGAAGTGCTTCCGATTGAGAATGAAGATGCATTTGCAGCAGGAAGAGCATTTGCTAAGGCGGAAGGTGTATTGGTAGGAATTTCTTCCGGTGCAGCATTGCATGCAGCAACCATTTTAGCAAATCGTCCGGAAAATGCAGGCAAGAACATTGTCGTATTATTACCGGATACAGGTGACAGATATTTGTCAACTGCACTTTTTGCAGACTAATGGATCAAGAAACTGGCGAAGAAATGGAAAATAAAAGTTGTTGAGAAAAAATAAGCTAAGTCCTGCACCGTTACATGCAGCGGCATGCTGTCTAAATGAGAAATTTAATTCTTGACAAATACCCTACAGGGGTATATCCTAAGCGGAGATACCCCTGTAGGGTATTTCTTTTGCAGGAAATTTTTGGTTTCCTATGGTGTAGCTTGATATCGGCTATTTGTGCTGCAGACGTCACAAAGCAGCCTTGATCGCAGAGACGAACATATGCGAATAAAATCCGCATAGACAGGTAACTTGCGATTTCTCTGACACGAAAGCGTTTGCGGAATGGAGAATAAATAATATGGCAGAAGAAAAACTTTGTCCATGTCACAAGACGAAGGTGCGAGATGATAAGGAGTATAAAGATCTGCTCAATCGTTTGAATCGTATCGAAGGACAGATTCGCGGCATTAAAGGCATGGTAGAACGGGATGCGTATTGCCCGGATATATTGATACAGGTAGCTGCAGCAAATGCCGCATTAAATAGTTTTAATAAAGTTTTATTGGCAAATCACATAAAAACCTGTGTTACAACGGATATTAAGGATGGGAAAGAGGAAACGGTGGATGAATTAGTAAAAGTCCTGCAAAAATTAATGAAGTAGCCGCAGGACAATCTATTCATGACAGGTAACTGTCAACGAAAGCTGATCTATTTATGACAGGTAACCGTCAACGAAAGCTGAGTTATAAAATTCACAGAAAGGAAGGTTCAAATGCAGCAGTATATTGTAACAGGAATGAGCTGTGCGGCGTGTAGTGCCAGGGTGGAAAAAGCAGTCAACGCAGTTCCGGGTGTTACCTCGTGCTCCGTTAGTCTGCTTACCAATTCGATGGGGGTAGAAGGAAGTGCATCTGGTGATGCCATCATTGAGGCGGTACAAAATGCAGGATATGGAGCCAAAATAAAGGGTGCAGACGTGCAATCCGGGAATGCGCAGAATCAGGGAGCACTCGAAGAGGAACTTGTCGATCACACCACGCCGCTTTTGCGAAAGCGCTTGCTGTGGTCGGTCTGCTTTTTGCTAGTACTTATGTATTTTTCTATGGGGCATATGATGTGGAATTGGCCGGTGCCGAAATGGATGGCAGGGAATCATGTGGCGATGGGATTGACACAAATGCTTCTCACGATCATTATTATGGTGATCAATCAGCATTTCTTCATTAGTGGGTTTAAGAGTTTGTGGCATCGGGCACCTAATATGGATACGCTCGTAGCATTAGGTGCGACAGCGGCATTTGGATATAGCACATATGCATTGTTTGCCATGACGGATGCTGTGATGCGTGGCGCGGACAAGCAGGTTATGGCGTATATGCACGACTTTTATTTTGAGTCTGCGGCGATGATCTTGACATTGATCACAGTCGGCAAAATGTTAGAGGCGCGCTCGAAGGGAAAGACAACGGATGCGCTCAAAGGTTTGCTTAGACTTGCACCAAAGACTGCCGTCGTTGTACGAGATGGCGCCGAAGTGACAGTGGATATTGCCAGTGTACAAAAAGACGATATCTTTGTGGTCAGACCCGGAGAAACGATACCGGTGGATGGCATCGTGCTGGATGGCAATAGTGCGGTGGATGAATCGGCACTTACAGGAGAGAGCGTTCCGGTGGACAAGCAAAAGGATGACCCGGTATCTGCAGCAACAATCAACCAGTCTGGTTTCTTGAAATGCAGGGCAACACGTGTCGGCGAGGATACGACGTTGTCACAGATCATTCAAATGGTTAGCGATGCAGCAGCAACGAAAGCGCCGATTGCCAAGATCGCTGATAAAGTATCCGGAGTATTTGTGCCAACAGTTATTGTTATTGCACTCCTGACGATGGTTGTTTGGCTGCTTACCGGTGCGAGCATCGGTTTTGCATTAGCCAGAGGCATTTCCGTGTTGGTTATCAGCTGTCCGTGTGCATTAGGGTTAGCAACGCCGGTAGCGATCATGGTGGGTAACGGTGTTGGTGCAAAACATGGAATATTGTTTAAGACAGCCGTTTCGTTGGAAGAGACCGGTAAGATGGATGTTGTATGTCTGGATAAGACAGGTACGATCACGAAAGGCGAACCGCAGGTTACAGATGTGATTCCGGTGGATGGTGTTACAGCAGAAGAACTGTTGTTGTATGCATATTCTCTTGAGCAGAAGAGTGAGCATCCGCTTGCTAAAGCTGTCCTGAAATACGGACAGGAGAGCAACTTAACTTCAATAGAACCGCAAGAATTTATGGCATTGCCGGGAAATGGATTGTCAGCAATGTGCGATGGCGCAAAGATAATGGGAGGCAGTCGAAAGTTTATTGAGCAGACGATTTCACTCGAGAAAGTGTATAGCGATCGAATCGATTCACAGAATAAGAAATTCGATCGGCCGACAGAGCAGGAAAAGTCAATTGTGCCAGCTTCTGGTCGGTCGACAGAGCAGGAAAAGTCAATTGCGCCAGCTTCTGGTCGTTCGACAGAGCAGAAAGAACTGATCACACTGGTATCTGACCGCTTGGCGGGTCAGGGTAAGACACCACTCTTTTTTGCAAAAGATGGCAAATTGCTTGGTATTATCGCAGTTGCAGATGTGATCAAGGAAGACAGTCTTTCTGCTATTAAAGAGATGCAGGGTATGGGACTGCGGGTCGTTATGTTGACCGGTGATAATGAACGCACTGCGAAAGCAATTGGTGATCAGGTCGGCGTAGATGAGGTGATCGCCGGAGTGCTTCCGGATGGCAAAGAAGCGGTTGTCAGACGCCTGCAGCAATATGGTAAGGTTGCCATGGTTGGAGATGGCATTAACGATGCACCGGCTCTGACCAGAGCTGATATGGGTATCGCAATCGGCGCCGGAACAGACGTTGCCATTGATGCAGCAGATGTGGTTTTGATGCAGAGCAGACTTCGCGATGTGCCTGCGGCAATTCGCTTGAGCAGAGCAACGCTGCGCAATATTCACGAAAATCTGTTTTGGGCATTTTTCTATAATGTGATCGGTATTCCGCTGGCGGCGGGAGTATGGATCCCGTTGTTTGGCTGGGAGTTAAATCCTATGTTTGGTGCTGCAGCAATGAGTCTGTCCAGTTTTTGCGTGGTATCCAATGCATTGCGACTCAATCTCTGCAAAATATATGATGCCCATAAAGATAAAAAAAGAGCTGGAAATTCACAAATCCAGTCTAAAATAGTATATAATGAGGAGGAAACAACGATGACAAAAACAATGAAAATTAACGGAATGATGTGTGGACACTGCGAGGCAACAGTGAAGAAAGCATTGGAGAGTTTGGATCAGGTAACAGAGGCTGCGGTAAGCCATGAGGCAGGGACAGCAGTTGTTACGTTATCTGCAGACATCGCAGATGATGTATTGAAGCAGACAGTAGAAGCTAAAGATTACGAAGTGACATCCATTGAGTAATAGAGCATAATCCAATGTTGATATGGATCCCGGAGTGTACGTTTTTATGGACAGGAAAGCATTCTCCGGGATTTTTCTTTGATTAATAGGAAATTGCTGTTGTGTAGCGTGACATCACCAAGAATTGCTTTAGCAATTCTTGCAAAGCAAAGCGCTGGCTTTGCTTTTTTTGTTTAGCAGGAAAATATGTAAATTCCTGCTTGGATTGGAGGGGATATGAAAACTTTTATTACAAAACATAAGAAAGGGATCAAACGAATGTTGATCGGATGTGGGATTGTTATCATACTTAGTGCAGCCGTTATATTTGGCATGGATGCGTATGTGGTGCATTACGCCAAAGGTTATGTATATGAGACGGGGCAGGAAAACAGTATGCCGAAAGCCGACTGCATATTGGTATTAGGGGCAGGCATGAAGCCCAATGGGGAGCCAAGCTTAATGCTTCGTGATCGTTTAAATCGTGCGATCGAATTATACCGTGCGGGGGTATCGGATCGTTTTCTGTTGACCGGGGATCATGGCAGGAAAGGCTATAATGAAGTACAGGGAATGAAAGACTATATTATGGCGAATCTGGATGTCCCGGAGGATAAGATCTTTATGGATCATGCAGGCTTTTCAACGTATGAATCCATGTATCGTGCCAGAGATATTTTTGAGGTACATAATCCGGTTGTTGTCACGCAAAAGTATCACGCATATCGCGCGGTGTACGCTGCACGTAAATTGGGACTGGATGCTTATGCCGCACCGAATAAACGGATGAAATACCGTAATATCTGGATCTGCAAATTGCGCGAAGTGGCTGCGAGAGATAAGGAAGTGGTCAATCTGTGGATACAGCCAAAGCCGACTTATTTAGGAGATAAGATTCCGATCAGCGGAAGTGGACTGGCAACGAAAGATTGATCTTAGAGATGTCCGAAAAATGCAGATACTTGTCTGTCTGCTCTATAGTATGGCAAATAGACAAAGCGTTATAATTAATATGGAGTTATGTTTCGTGATTATCGGACAAGTACTGACATAACAGAAAGGGAAAGGTAATGACAATGAAAAAAAGCAAAAAAGTATGGAGCTTGTTACTGGTATTGAGTCTGGTGATTGGCATGGCAGCAGGAGGTGTGCAATCGCAGGCGTACAGTGTTCCATCCAATATGAAATGGTGGACGAAAGATCGTTTCGGTATGTTCATTCACTTTGGAGCGTATTCCTATTATGGACACGGGGAATGGGCGATGCAGATCGAGGGGATTTCCAAGAAAAAATATCAACAGACGGTAGCCGCAAAGTTCAATCCAACCAAGTTTAATGCCAATGAAATTGTGAAATATGCAAAGCTTGCCGGTATGAAATACATCGTGATCACAGCCAAACATCATGAGGGAATGGCAATGTGGGATACGAATGTTGCCAGCTTTAAGGATTATACCGGTAAGACGATGTTTAGTCTGCAGCAGTATACACCATTTGGCAAAACCGGCCGTGATGTGCTGATGGAGTTAAAAACAGCTTGTGATAAGGCAGGGATCAAGTTTGGCTTGTATTACTCGATCATAGATTGGAACCATTCGTCGCAGACGATCAACGGTGATTTTACGAAGATGAAGTCAATGGCTGCGCGCACAGCATACATCCGCGACATGAAGGCTCAGTTAAAAGAGTTAGTAGACCGTTATGATCCGGCAATTATGTGGTTTGACGGAGACTGGACTTACAGAAGAAAGGCGCCGACACTGGCAAAATGGTGGACGAAAGCAGATGGAAAAGATTTGTATAAATATGTAAAATCTTTGAAATCTTCTATATTAGTAAACGAGCGTGTCTGCCGTGGATTTAAGCTGGGTGATTTTGAGTGCCCGGAGAGAAGTATTCCGGAGAAAGCACCATCAAGACCATGGGAGACTTGTCAGTCCATGAACGATGCGTGGGGCTATAAAAAGGATTTGGAGAATTCATATCGAAGCTATAAATATTTAATCCGGGAATTGGTCGATGTTGCTTCTAAGAGTGGTAATTATCTGTTAAATATCGGACCGAAGGGTGACGGTACTATGACAGCGGGAAGTAAGAAAGCACTGCGTGGCATTGGTAACTGGATGAAGAAAAACGGCAGCAGTATTTATGCTACCTCCGGTAATCCGTTTGGTAAGGTCCCATCTTGGGGAACATATACCAAGAAAGGTAAAAATGTCTATGTACATGTGACGAAATGGCCTAAAAATAAAAAGCTGACAGTACGCAAGTACAAAAATAAAAAGCTCAAAAAAGTCTATTTGCTGGAATCCGGTAAAAAGATATCCTGCAAAGGCAATAAAAAAGGAAAGACGAAGGTGACCTTAAAGGTGACGAAGAAAGTACCTAATAAAAAAGATACGGTTATTGTGATGCAGTATAAATAGGTGTCCGTATAATGGCACAGCAAGACGGGCAGACGTTTAGCGCATGAGATGTAGAGAAAATGATTCACTAGAAGATTAAGAGAAAGGAAGAAAATATGGAGATCGCACAATATATACAAGAAGGAAAAGCAGTACTTGGCATTGAGTTTGGTTCGACGCGTATCAAGGCTGTGCTGATCGGAGAACAAGGAGAACCACTTGCTTCCGGCAGCCACAACTGGGAGAATCGCTTAGAGGATGGTGTGTGGACATACCATGAGGAGGATATCTGGAATGGTTTGGCAGACTGTTATCGTTCCTTGGCAGAACAGGTGCAGCAAAAATATCAGGTAACAATCACCAAACTTGCAGCAATTGGTTTTTCGGCGATGATGCATGGATATTTGGCGTTCGATGCGAAAGGAGACTTCTTGGTTCCATTCCGTACTTGGCGCAATACAATGACAGAAGAGGCGGCAGAGCAGTTGACGGAACGGTTTGCGTTTAATATTCCGCAGAGATGGAGTATTGCGCATTTATATCAGGCAATTTTGAACGAGGAACCACATTTATCGAAGCTTTCTTATTTTACGACATTGGCGGGCTATGTACATTGGAAGCTCACAGACGAAAAAGTACTCGGCGTGGGCGATGCATCGGGAATGTTCCCAATCGACAGCGAGACGGGAGACTACGATAGTAAGATGCTGGCACAGTTTGATGAGATGATTGCCGATCGTGGATACTCGTGGAATATAAAGGATATTTTGCCAAAGGTCTTGTCGGCAGGAGAGGAAGCCGGAGTGCTGACCGAGAGGGGAGCCGCGTTATTGGATCCAACCGGTTCTTTACAGGCGGGGATTCCGTTATGCCCGCCGGAAGGAGATGCCGGAACCGGGATGGTCGCAACAGATAGTGTAGGTGTCCGCACCGGAAATGTATCTGCCGGAACATCAATTTTTGCGATGGTTGTACTTGAACAGGCATTAAAACAGGTGCATACGGAAATTGATATGGTTACAACACCTTCCGGTGAGCCGGTGGCGATGGTACATTGTAACAATTGCACCTCGGACATCAATGCATGGGTCAACTTGTTCGGTGAATTTGCGGATTACATGGGATTTTCGGTAGACACAGGAACGCTGTTTGCAAAATTGTTCCAAAAAGCAGAGGAGGGAGCGGCCGATTGCGGCGGTCTTCTTTCGTATAATTATTTTTCCGGAGAAGGTGTGACTGCATTAGATGCCGGAAGACCACTCTTTGTGCGTAAGCCGGATGCGGCATTTAACCTAGCTAATTTTATGCGTACACATTTATATAGTGCGCTGGCAACCTTGAAGATCGGATTGGATATTTTGCAGCAGGAGCAGGTTCAAGTTGACAAAATGTATGGACATGGCGGCTTCTTTACGACCAAGGGCGTCGGACAGCGGATTACTGCGGCAGCAATGAATGCACCGGTTTCTGTGATGGAGACAGCCGGTGAGGGCGGTGCCTGGGGTATTGCGCTGCTTGCAGATTTTATGGTTCATAAGCAGGAGGGACAGTCGCTGGCACAGTATTTGGAAGATCATGTATTTGCCGGCAATGAAGGGACAACAATAGCCCCTGATCCGGAGATCGTGCAGGGATTTGAACAATTTATGGAATCATATCGTGGGGGCTTGCAGATTGAAGAAACTTCGTTACATTGGTAAGCAGATATTTTCGAATGGAGGACACTATGTTAGAAGAGTTAAAGAAAAAGGTATATGAAGCAAATATGGAACTGCCGCGCAGAGGATTGATCACGTATACTTGGGGAAATGTAAGCGGGATTGATAGAGATACCGGATATTTTGTGATCAAACCCAGTGGCGTAGATTATGATAAGCTGCGTCCGGAAGATATGGTGGTCATGGATCTGGAAGGAAACCGTATCGAGGGAACGCTTAACCCATCATCGGACACGCCAACGCATTTGGAATTGTACAAAAAATATCCGGAAATCGGAGGCGTTGTGCATACACATTCGCCGGAGGCAACTTCGTGGGCGCAGGCAGGACGTGACATTCCGTTATATGGAACAACACATGCCGACTATTTTTATGGTCCGATTCCTTGTGCGCGAAGTTTGACACCGGAAGAGATTGGTGGAGAGTATGAGCGTAATACCGGACTTGTTATTATTGAGACATTTGAGCAGAGAGGACTGAATCCAATGCATACGCCGGGCGTACTCTGCACAAACCACGGACCGTTTACCTGGGGCAAGGATGCTGCTGAAGCAGTGCATAATGCGGTCGTGCTGGAAGAGGTTGCGCGCATGGCGATCCGAACAGAATTACTCAACCCTCAGGTACAGCCGGCACCGGATAGTATTCGTGACAAGCATTTTTTTAGAAAACATGGAGAAAATGCATACTATGGTCAATAGTATGATGTGAGGGGGATCGCTGTGGAATTTGCATTGAAACAGGGGCGGGTGCTGGTGCTTGATGCAGCGGAAGCGAAGGAACGCTGGGAGAGTGCCAGCTTTTGGAATGAAATGGAATATATGCTGCAGTCTAACCGTATGCATTTTTCGAAAGCTGTAGTTCTTGCGGACGCTGTGGTGGGCGAAATTATGTGGCATCCGGAAGAAGCATATGACGGCAGAGCGGTCAGTATTATTTACTATCTTGACCGCAGCGAACTGGTTTTGATCGGACAAAAGACCAGACATGATCACTGGGAAAAACAGCTTCGCTCGCTGATCAGTGATGAAGATGATCTGTCGCCTGTACGTTTTTTTATCCGCCTTTTGGATGAATTATTAAAAGATGATATCAAACATTTGCAGAGGATCGAAGCAGGCTGCTTCCAGATGGAAGAGGAGATCCAGTCCGGGGAGAAGACGGATCCGACCGGATTAATGGCCAAATATCGCAAAATATTACTCAACAAGAGCTTTCAATATCAACAGATGATGGATATGAGCGATACACTTGTCGAAAATGTCAATGATTTCTTTGATGAGAAAGAGGTGATCTGTTTTCAGACATATGGACAAAAGGTAGAGCGGTTATACAATCGCTCTAAAATGCTTCGGGAATATATGCTGCAAATACGAGAATTACAGCAGCAGCGCTTGGATGAAGAACAAAATAGGATCATGCGTATCCTGACGATCGTCACAGCTATTTTTTCGCCGTTGACACTTGTGGCAGGGTGGTATGGTATGAATTTTGTTGGAATGCCGGAGCTTAAGAGTCATTACGGTTATCCTGTTGTGGCAATCGTGTGTGGTATCATCATTCTTCTTGAATTTATCTATTTCAAACACAAAAAAATGTTGTAAAAAGTAATGAATCCCCCTTAGGCAGATAAGGTAGATAACCAAAGGTCTGCTCAAGGGGGATTTAATTTGTGTTGATCCATTATTTTGAATAGGAAATTGCTGCTATGTAGCGTGACATCGCCAAGCAAGAATTGCTTTTAATTTGCTGCCTGTGCAATATTCATAGCGTGCGCTGCAACACGTTCCAGATCCATCAAAAGTTCTACGAACATCATACCCTGTTGTGAATTACATTTTCCCTTATTCATACGGACAATATGCTTTTCCTTCATGTCCTCGATCATGCGGTTTACATCTCGTTTCAAGGCATATACATGTGCGTATTTATCCTGATCCGGTGATACCATTTGGGCGTAAGCTTCTTTGTAAATACGTTCAATAATATCCACCAACCCACGGAGTTCTTCCATGGCGGTTTTACTGAAACGCTCCTTATTCTTGTGCATACGAATACTATATTGTGCCATATTTTCTGCATGGTCACCGATTCGCTCTAAATCATTGATCACATGGAATAGATTACCAACGTGCTTAGCCTGCTCTGGCGTCAGATCTGCAAAAGAACTCATGCGGATCAGTGCATCGGTAATTTTCTTATTTAAGAAATCGATCGTTTCTTCCGTCTGGTTGAAATCATCCTCGTCTTTCAAACGATTATCAAAATAATTCTCGGTAGCGAGACGAAGGTTGGTTTGTACCAGTTCTTCCATACGATTGGTCTCCGCATCGATCTGACCGATCATTGCAGTAGAAGTCGTATGCGTTGTTTCGCTGATAAACTCTAATTTTGCCATATTTGGCTCTTCGTCGGAGCCGCGAATGATCTTCTTAGACAAAGCGGCGATGAGATTTGAGAATGGGAACAGCACGATCAGTGATACTAAGTTAAAGATCGTGTTCGCATTTGCAATACGGCGGCTCGGATCTCCGGAAGTCATCGACAACCAGTCGAGAACCGGAAGGAATGTAGTGGCTAACATAAAGATCAGCATACCACAGGTTTCAAAAATAGCAACGATGGCAGCAACGCGTTTGGCATCCTTTTTGCCACCAATAGAAGCTAAGATCGGAGCGATACTTGCACCGATATTCATACCAAGCATTACATAAAAGGCCGGACGGAATCCAATGACACCGCTTACCGCCATGATCTGCAGCACACCGACGGAGGCAGAGGCACTTTGGATAATTACGGTGAAAATCACGCCGACCAGTACACCGAGCAGAGGATTGGAAAGATTTGCCACGATATTAATAAACCATTCTTCCTGTGCCATTGGTCTCATTGCGGTGCTCATGGTGGACAATCCGACAAAGAGGATACCAAGACTTGCGACAACCTGTCCGAAGCTTTTGATGTTGTTGGATTTAGCAAACATCAAGAAAGCAACGCCTACAAAGGCAATAACCGGAGCATATTTTGAAATATAATTGGTTGCAAGAAGCTGTCCGGTGATCGTTGTACCTAGCTTCGCACCCATGATGATCCCAACAGAGCGCTCTAACTGCATCATTCCGGCATTTACAAATCCGACAGTCATGACACACATGGCATTGGAGCTTTGGATCAGTGCGGTCAGACCGGCACCCAGCAACACAGCCATAATACGTTTTTCCGTTAATTTTTCCAAAATAGTTTTCATATAATCGCCGGCAAGTTTCTTCAAACCGTCGCTCATGAAAGTCATTCCAAAGATGAAGAGCGCAAGCCCTCCAAGAAGATTGATCACGTGTTCTGAAGTCATTCGTTTTCTCCTTATCAATCACTAAATGGTGTTATTTGCATAAAAATCACAGCACATATCGACGAAAAGCTTTGTAAAATCTAGGCAAATAATGAGATAAACAGTAGCATTTTACGTAAAATCCGCGTAAAGCCAAATATAATTATATAGCGAGTTTCTATGAAAAGCAATCATTTTTATATCATCGATCTATAGGAAATCGATGCATATTCCTCCACAACCAATATGGGAAGTTAAAGTAAGGTATAGTTGATAAACGAGATGGGAAATGCTATAGTTAGGATTAATGTAAAAACAATTGGAGTAAGGAGGATTAGTGTATGCAGACAGCACTTTTAAGTTATTTTCCGGGGATGTATTACTATATGGATCCGACATATGTTCTTGTTATTATTGGTGCGGTAATATGTATGCTGGCATCTGCCAACGTCAGCCGGACATTTAATAAGTACAGTCGATATCATAGCAAACGTGGTCTGACAGGGGCGCAGACAGCAGAAATGATCCTGCGAAGTGCAGGGATTACTGATGTACGAATCGAACATATCAGCGGACAGTTGACTGATCATTATGATCCACGTGCGAAGGTGGTGCGATTGTCAGATAGTGTATATGGTGCATCATCGATTGCCGCCGTTGGAGTGGCAGCGCACGAATGTGGACATGTCATTCAACATCATGTTGGTTATGTTCCGATACAGATACGCAGTGCCATTGTTCCGGTGGTCAATATTGGTTCTAAATTGTCGTGGCCGGTGATCATTGTTGGATTGCTGATCGGGCATACCAATTTGATCTATCTTGGTATTATATTGTTTGCGTTGACATTGTTGTTTCAGATTGTCACCCTTCCGGTAGAGTTTAATGCGTCGGGCAGAGCACTTCGTATTTTAAATGATAGCGGAATGTTATATGAAGATGAGGTGAGAGGGGCGAGACGTGTACTTTCAGCGGCAGCAATGACCTATATAACGGCAACGGTATCCACCTTATTACAGCTGCTTCGACTGGTGTTGCTGTTTGGAAGAAGAGATAACGATTAAATCAAACATACACACTTCATACATTTCGAAGTTGTTTATTAAAACTACCGTCAGAGAAAGGAATGACAGATTACGATGGAATTATGGGATATTTACGATAAGGACAAGAAGCCAACCGGGCGAACCATGAAAAGAAATGATTGGTGCTTGAAAGAAGGGGAGTATCATTTGTCGGTACTCGGTGTTATTCAGAGACCGGATGGAAAATATTTGATCACAAAGCGTGCGGCTGACAAAGCTTGGGCACCCGGCTGGTGGGAAGTATCCGGTGGAGCGGCTATTGCCGGGGAGACATCGGAAGAGGCCGTGAAACGTGAAATCTTAGAAGAAACCGGACTGGATGTAACGAATGCAGAAGGCGGCTTCCTGTTTTCGTATCACCGTGAGAATCCGGGAGAAGGTGATAACTATTTTGTAGATGTCTATAAATATCATATGGATTTTACAGAGGAAGATATCAAATTGCAGACGGAAGAGACGAATGCATTTCAGATAGCGGATGCAGCACAGTTATCAGAATACGATAAGCAGGGGATTTTTTTGCATTATCAAAGTATTAAGCAGGCGTTGCAATAGTGACAGTGTATGATGCCGGGTGGGAGAATCATTCACAGATATGTTCTGATATTAATTTTTGGTATGGTAAGTTCAAGCTTGATGTGCGAAGTTTGCGTTTTTGGATCTAAATGCTTTACAAAATCAAAATAAACTCCACAAACCATTAATATTATTAGGAGAATATGCGGAAAAACTTAATAATATTAAAAAATAAATTATTGCAAAATAAAATGAACCTTTTGGGCTTCTAAATAGTCATATAAGTAGAACCGATCAAAAGGTGGCCACAAGAGATGGTGAAACCTTGTGCCTATGGTGCACCTCTGGCACAGGGAGGTAATGCACTGGAAGTGTGCGCAGAAAGGAAGGAAAAGATTGAGGCGTAGTTTGACTTCTAGGCAATTTGAACAATTTGTTGCAACAGAAAGAGGCATGCTGGTACGGCTCGCAATGAATATACTGCATCATCCGGAGGATGCAGATGATGCGGTGGCAGAAGCGTTATGCAAAGCGTGGGAACGCAGGGAACAGCTTCGATCACCGGATAAAATGCGGTCGTGGGTAGCAAAGATTACAGTCAATACAGCGTTATCTATGATTCAAAAAAGAAAACGGGAAGAATTGGTGGAATCTATGGACGACTATCCGACGACAGCGGAGCCTGGTTATCCGCATAGCGGAATTTGGCATGAGATAGAAAGTCTTGCAGAGCAGGATCGTACATTGGTATATTTGTATTACATATATGGCTTTTCGCAAAAAGAGATAAGCGCAATCTTAAACATACCAACAGGTACGGTAAAATCAAGACTCTATACAGTGCGACAAAAATTAAAAAATTGCAGGTAAATAATGGACTATGGAAGGAAGTAAATACAATGAGAAGTAGATTGGATCGAGAAATCAGCCGACGACTGCTGCAGGAAGTTCCAACTGAACCAACGGTGAAAAACAGCAGAATAGATCAACTGTTATGCCGGGTGCGTGCGGAGGACGTGCAGGATAATAGCAAAGTGGTGCGTGCATTCTCATATCGAACGGCAGTCGCAGCGGTTGGTGCAGCCATTATGTTGACGACGGGTACATATGCTGCTGTAGATAACTATCATGAGCATTTGCAATCAATGTCTCAAGAGGAACAGAAGCAGTTAAACCATATGACACAGGCACAACGGGAAGATGCAGATCACTATTCACGCAAGTTGTCTTCCCAGGAGCAGAAGCGCAAGGAACTGCTGCAGAAGGAATATAAAAAGGGAACATTGCCGGAGACGAAGCTGAAGGAAGTAGATTCTCAGAAAGAAGTGAAAGCGAATGGCGGGAAAGAAGTCGTATACTGTCGTGCAAACAGTACCTTTTATCTGCCGAAGAGCGAATTGACCGATGAGCAGTTATTACAGATCATTGATTTTAATGAGCGGCGTGATTATGCGCTGGCAAAGCAGAATCAGGCAGACAGAGCGAGGGCTGCACAAAGGTCGGTCGACGAAACGGCAAATAAGCTGACAGAGGATCAGGCGATTGAGGCTGCCAAGCAGTATGTCAGCAAAATATATGGAATTGATACAAATCGGGCGAGGGCTGCAGTAGATGTGACGACCTATGAAGACAGCGAGGATGACGAATATTGCGTATCTCTATCTGACGAATCTTGGCAAAGTGGATATCAATTATTGATTGATGCTCAAAATGGAGAATTACGCCAAATGGATGAAGATAGTGATTGCTATATGAATCCGGTCAAGCAGTTAAGTCGTTTGCAGCAAATGCAATCTAAACATATTGAGATGATCCAGAATATGTTGACTAGTTTGGAACAAGAAGCTGACATTATAAAATGTAAGGCTATATATGTATATGATAAGGATGTGCCTCAAATGGGTGCCTCACTTAAATATTTTGTGCAGACTAAGTCAGCTCAAGTCTATGTGTTTGGCTATAACATAGATAAAGACAGAGTAGAAAGTCTTTGGATTACTTCTGGTTTTGAGAAAATCTGGGCTAAGGAGATCGCAGACAAGAAAACAATGAGAAAAAAGGATGAACTGCAGATTAAAATTTTTAACTGCATGAATCAATAAAAATATAACGCACCAAAGGTGCAGAAGGAGAAGCGTAATGAAAAAAACACTTAGAAAAATGGTTGGAATGTTGGTGGTAGCAGCGAGTATTGTTTCGATGGTGTCAGTGCAGGATGTGTCTGCATCACAGACAACACAAACATCATATGAGACTATGGAGGAACCTATTCTACAAGAGGACATGAGTGACGATGAACTTGTGGAGGGCATTATCGCGGAAAGCATATCGACTACAATAGGAAATACAGTTTCCTGTTGCAGTAATAATGGTTTCGTAAAAGGGGATGGGGTAAGACTTCGTAAAAAACCTAGCACTACTGCCACTATATTAGAGTTAATGGAGTCGGGTGAAAAAGTTCTGATCAATCAAACAAAGAGCAAACCACAGAATGGAAAATGGTATTTTGTACAAAGAAAGAAAACAGGTACTTGGGGCTGGGTTAAAGGAACATATATTATCCATTTATAAGAATATTGCTGAATTTGGCAAAGGCGGTTCATGATCCGGAATAGAGTGACAGATGCCGTTATATGAATCATATTCTTACAGTTGAGATGCTTACTGCTTTGCATTAGGCAGAATTATTGCTAAATGCAGAGATAGTATATAGGTATAACAGGGTGGAATCTACGAAAGAAAGGAAATGGTCTAACATGGAACGAATAGTATGGATTAATATACTAAAAAAAGTTCCTATACCGCAAAAGGCAAGTCCATAGGCAGAATAGGAACTAAAACAAAAAAACATAACAATTATAGCATGTGTCATATAACATATGCAACATTTTGACGAAAGTGAGGAGATCAGTTATGAATCATAAATTTTGGAAACCATTTATTATGAGTGGATGTATAATCGCCATTATGGCGTTTGCAATGGAGTCCCCTGTCAGTGCTCAAGGCAATGGGGAGGCAGAATTATCGAAACTTGCTGATAGCAATGAAATTAGATTGGAGTCTCAAATTGCTCAGATGAGGAAAGAGACAGCATTACAGAAGAAAGCCAATATAGCATATGGAAAATTAAAAGCTACTGTTTCAAACGAAAAAAAATTAGGAAAAAAGTATGCGGGGGCATACATTGATGATAATAATAATTTAGTTGTTAATCTGACTACATCTGATAAACAAATTCAAGATGAGGTACTCAACAAAACGGGTAAAGAAAATGTGCTTATTTCACAAAAACAATACAGTTATGAAGAACTTTTGAATGCTTATCATAATATTGTGAACAAGATGCAAAGTGATGAATTTGAGGGGAAAGTATCACAAGTCTATGTAGATGAAATCAACAATAAAGTTGTTGTAGAGACTACGGATCTTTCAATAAGAGAGAAGATAGAAAATGCAGTTTTGGATGCAGGATGTATAAATATTCAAAAATCAAAGGGCAAAGCAGTTGCAACTAAAACGTATTTAAAACCGGGTGGATATATTGGCTTTGAAGAGAAATATGATATGTATACACTCTCATCTAACTACTCTATTGGATGGAGAGGATGGCGCATTAATAACGCCGGGAATAAAACAGAAGGTTTAGTCACTGCTGGGCATGATGTAATAATCCATAAACAGGCAAAAACATATGGAGGTGGCAATTATGGAAAATTTGTTTTAAAACGGTTCGGCGGTAAGCTGGATATGTCTTTTGTTCAACGAACAAATAAAAACTATGGAGAGACCAATACTATTAAATTTAGTGGTTCATCCTTAAAAGGAGGGTATTATGTTAGAAGTTCTTCAATGGCAGTTGGACAGAAAGTATATAAGGTGGGAATGACAACCAAGTTGACTACGGGAAAAATACTTTCCTTAAATCATTCATATACACCGGAGGGATACAAGGAAAAATTTAATGATTGCGTTTTGGCAAGTTATAAGAGTGATGAGGGAGATAGTGGTGGATTAGTATATATGGATGCTAATGGAGAGTATCGAATTGCGGGAAACCATGTTTGTACATACGTTGATCGCGAGACAAAGCAATGTTTAAGTTCGATTTTTATTAAGGCAGAAAATATTATCAAAGATGTTGATATAATGCCATATTAGACAGAGTGTATTTAGTATGCATAGATAGCATAAGGAGGATTATCATGAGAAAACAAATTATTGGAATGTTAGCAGGAATTACACTACTAGCAATGGGGACAGCGGTAGGCAGTGCAGCAGATACAGTTGTATCACAGCCTGTGCAGTCAGCGCAGCCATCGGCTTCACCAACGCAGACAGCGTCACCAGACAGTACGCAGAAGCCGTTATTTATTGGGAACACAACAAAGATAGCGGATAAGGCATATACAGGAAGAAAAGATCTTCGTGTTGTTGTGATCGAGAGTGGTGTGACAGAGATTGGAGCAAGGGCATTTGATGGATGCACCAACTTGGGATTGGTATTTATTCCAAAGTCAGTGGCCAAAGTGGGAAAGAAAGCATTTAACCGCTGTCCAAATCTTATGGTGTTGATGGAATCCGGCATTGCACAGAGCGTGGTTGATGAGATATATCAGCAGGAACTTCAGTACCGCGTTGGCCCTACCTATAAATCAGGCGAGCCACTGGGCATATATTCATATGAGATCAACTATCCGCAGGTGGGAAGATACTGGTCTGCCAATAACATCCGTTATAAGATTGTCAAGAAAACGGATACGGAGCGCGAAGTTGTCGCAATGAATTTAAGTTGTGCCAAGGACAGCGACAAAAATAAAGTCAAAAAGGTAGTGATCCCGAATACGGTAGCTTTGGCAGGAAAGACATACCGTGTTGTTGGAGTCAACAAAAATGCATTCAAGGGATTAAAGAACATCACCACGGTTACGATCGGAAAGAATGTAAGAAACATTGGAGCAAAGGCGTTCTA
>ERZ779892.1556-NODE-1556-length-20167-cov-2.770286_pt1 | contig 20167 bp, 9 predicted proteins | sample MGYA00511552_ERZ779892 | MGnify/ENA primary metagenome ERZ779892 (study PRJEB29588, sample SAMEA2154561) | human gut metagenome | biome: human gut; feature: human-associated habitat; material: faeces | place: Denmark | collected 2008/2010 ... | reverse complement strand
CAAGAATGGACTGATGCTTGGATGCAAGGTTTGGCAAATGAGAACAAGTGGCTAGGTACAAATTGGTCTTTGGATAGAACGGCCTGGTTTAATGATTCTCGTTTCTTTGACTCCAATGGTAATCCATTGTATGATACAGATTGGCAGGATGAGGCAACACGTACCGCGATCTCTCACAATCATCAGTTAAATATCCAACAAGCAGGAAAGAGCTCTTCAATGGGTGCTTTCTTAAACTTTACAGATCAACAGGGAATCGTTAATAATACCTACAACAAACGTTTGAACGCTAAGGTCGCATATGATGCGAACCCATTAAAGTGGCTTTCTACTTCCGTAAACTTGTTGGTAAACCATACGTGGGGTCGTTACACACCTGAAGATGGTGGTGGACAAGAGGCTCGCCGCACTATGATTGAGATGATTCCTTGGTTGCCGGTTTCTTATGATGGTGAGTATACAACTTCATCTTCTACTTCATTCGCCGGTCTTGAGGGTATGGCTAACCCAGTCTTCATTCTTGAAGATCAAAAGCGTATGCGTTATAATACGCAAATCTTCGGAAATGCTGCTTTAACTTTCCATTTGGCAGAGGGTCTGGATCTGAAGACTCAGTTTGGTGTCGATGCGCACTTGAAGAATTACCGTGGTTATTCATCCATTGGTTTGACAAATATCTCTATGCCTAATGGCTGGGCCGAGTATGAGGCTTGGAATACTTTATACTGGCAGGAGGAAACTTACTTGACTTATAATAAGACAATCAATGACCATCGAATTAATGCGATGGCAGGTCTTTCTTGGCAGGAGCGTACTTATCGAAGGAATAAAGCTAGAACAGAAGGCTTTACTGATGACTTCTATGAGGATAATAACATGGCCGTTGGTACTATTCCTTCAACTCCTGAGTCTGAATGGCAGCGTTGGGCAATGAATTCATATTTCTTACGTTTCGCTTATACTTATAAGGATCGTTACTCTGCAACGGTAACGGGCCGTGTCGATGGTTCTTCTAAGTTTGGAGATAATAATAAATATGCGTTCTTCCCCTCTGCTGGTTTGGCTTGGAATATCTCACGTGAGGACTTTATGATTGAGAATCCTGTTATCAGTAATTTGAAATTACATACTTCTTATGGTATGACTGGTAACTCTGAGATTGATACATATAGATCTTTGGCTCGTGTTAGTTCTGGTACATCCTTGATCAATGGTATTCGTGCTCCTCATTCCTATGTGAGCTCAATTGCTAACCCGGATTTGAAATGGGAAAAAACTGGACAGTTTGACGTAGGTATTGATTTAGGTTTGTTCAATAACAGCGTTAATTTAGAGATTGCATATTATAATAAGAAGACAACTGATTTGTTGTTGGATGCACCTGTTCCTTATTCTACTGGTTTTACTTCCATTTATCGTAATATTGGTTCTGTTCGTAACCAAGGTATGGATTTCATGTTGAATGTTACTCCTATTCGTAACGACGAATTTACATGGAGCTCGACTGTAAACTTGAACTTCAACAAGAACAAGATCCTTCAGTTAGGAGTAAACAATGCTGATATTTATATGTCAGATTGGGTAAGTGGAGGTACGATCTTGCGCGTTGGTGAAAGCATGGGTAGTTTCTATGGTTATGTACGTGAGGGAATCTATACAGTAGAAGATTTTGAGGCTGGTAAGTGTGAGAAGAAGCAGGTAGGTCGTCCAAAACGTTCAGCCGAGAAGCAAATTATTGGTAAAGGTTTGCCTGATTGGACTGGAAGCTTTATTAATACATTTAATTATAAGGGATTTGATTTAACTGTTGATTTCCAATTTGTATGGGGTGTTGATACATGGCAACGTTTCTGTCACTCTACTTACGACCGTTTTGGTTATGCGAATGGTTTGAGCAATATTTTGTATGACGCTTATAATGGAACAAATCCGAATACTATGGAGCAGATGATCTTTATTGCTCCGGGTACTGGCCATGGAGGACAAGACTCAATGTCCGATTCCTCTTGGCTTGCTAATGGTTCTTATTTACGTTTGAATATGCTTCAGTTGGGATATACGTTCAATAGCAAAGTTGCTAATAAGTTAGGTTTGTCAGGTTTGCGTTTGTATGCTAGTGGTAACAATCTCTTCCAGATTGTATCAAAAGATTTCTATGGATATGATCCTGAGTCTACATCTGAATCGGGTAATAATGCTAAGTTCGGACAGAACATGACGTTCTTCTCATATCCAAGAGCTCGTACATTTACTTTTGGCGTGAATGTAACCTTTTAATAAATAATTTAATTCGATATTCTAAAAATGAAAAAGATATTAACAATTGCGATTGCCTGTGCTGGATTGATGGCTTTTCCATCTTGTAGCGATTTTTTGGATGAGAATCCTAAGTCATCGCTGACTTATCAGGATTATTACAAGACACAGGAACATATTGAAACGAATGTCAATTACATGTACAGAAATGGAGCGGGTATATCTATCGCTAGTTTTGGTAGTGCCTATATGGGATCCTTTGCCATGGTACAAGGATATTTGACTGGATATTTCTCTAATCCTTACGAGGGACAGGAGCCTACTTGTAGATATGCTCGTGAATTGACTCGTCAAAAGAATACTGTTACAGTTTCTAGTGTAACAGAGAATGTTTGGAAGGATTGCTATAAAATTATCAATGTAGCGAACGGTTGTATAGAGAACATTCCGAATATTAAAATGGAGGAATCAGTCTCTAAGAGATTGATGGCAGAGGCTAAATTTTTCCGTGCCTTTAACTACTTCATGTTAGTGAAGACATTTGGAGATGTTCCTTACTACACTACATTCTATTCTTCTGCTGATGCGGATATGATGTTACCTCGTACAGAGAAAGCAACTGTTTATAAGTTGATTGAATCTGACCTACAAGAAGCTGTTAAAGAGTTGCCTGCTGTTAAGACGGCGGATAATGGTCATCGTGTTACAAAGTATGCTGCTGCTATGTTGCTGACAGATGTCTATATGTATCAAAACAACTACGCAGAAGCAGCTAAAACCGCTAAAATTGTAATTGATTCTCCTCACAAGTTGGTGGACAATGATGATTTGGCAATGGGTAGTGCTTATAACAAGTTGCGTACGACAGATGATTTGGATGAGGCTATCTTTGTTCGTGAGGCGAATGCATCTATCAGTACTAATGATTGGTTACCAACTTATTCTGTCACCAGTTCATTCTTAGAATTAAAGGATGTTAAATATGCTATTACAGAGCGTGTATATGGTCCGTCTGATCGTTTCTTGAATATCTATGAATCAAACGATTTACGTCGCCAACCTAATCAGTTCTTCCATTGGGAATATACTCAGGCTTCGACAGGCAAGAAATGGTCTGATAAAAACGCTGCTTGTTGGTATTGGTTTGATGAAGAGGCTCTGTTAACTAGTGGTAAGGGAACGAAGGATTGGAACTATTATCGTTATGCAGAGGCATTGCTTGATGGCGCAGAGGCTATTGCGCAAACATCGGGTGTGACCACTGAAGCTGCCAGCTATTTAGCACAGATTAAGGCTCGAGCCAATATGCAAGGTGAAACGGTCCAGGATATTACGGATGAGTTGAAAACTATGGGTAAGGAAGCTTTTATCCAAGAATGTTGGAGAGAGCGTTTGCGTGAAATGCCTTTGGAATTCAAGATCTGGGATGATTGTGTTCGTACCAAAATGTTCCCGGTTGTTTCAGAAACTACTCCTGGTAAGATTGACTTCGTTCCGTTAGTAGGTGCAACAAATGGCTCAGGTGCTAAATTTACCGAGAACGATTTGTTATGGCCTATAGCAACAACTGAGATCCAGCGTAATCCAAACTTGGAGCAAAATCTTGGTTATTCTCGTGAATAATTATTATATCAATTCATAACTGATGGTACGAGAGGGAAGGAATGAGCGATCATCCTTCCCTCTTTTTTGTATTTGTACATCCAGCAAGTCTGTTAAGCGAACATATCTTGTACGGAGCAAAAAGCGACTGCCCCATTCGGAAAAAATGTAAGATGTATCATGTTGTTAGTATAAGTTGTACCATCTTTTATCGAAATAGAAGTTTGTTCTCATAAAAAACACCACCTTTGTAAAAACACGAAAAATATTACGAATAAAAAACTCATAACTATGAAAACAAAAGAGCAAGAACACATGGAAGAGTTACAAGACAGATACATCCGTTTCGATTGGGCCATCAAGCGATTGTTGCGTCAAAAGGTAAACTTTGTCGTGCTGGAGAGGTTTCTTACGGTCTTTATCGGAGAGAAGATCACGATCACCGAGATCTTGGAGAGCGAGGGTAACCAACAATCCAAAGATGATAAGTTTAACAGGATGGATATCAAGGCTCTAAACAGTAAGGGCGAGATTATTATCATTGAGATCCAGAATACCCGCGAGCTTTATTATCTGGAGCGTATCTTCTATGGTGTGGCAAAGGCCATTACCGAGCATATTTATTTGGGAGATAGATATTATAAAGTTAAAAAGGTCTATTCCATCTGTATCCTTTATTTCGACATTGGCAAGGGAATCGACTACCTCTATCACGGCCAAAATCAATTTGTAGGTGTACATACCAAGGACTTTTTGCAGGTAAACACGAAGGAGAAAGAGACGATCGTTTCACGATTGCCTTCCGATATTTTCCCTGAATATATATTGATTCATGTGAATGAGTTTAATAAAGTAGCTCTTTCACCTATTGAGGAGTGGATGAGTTATTTGAAAAATGGTAAGATCAAGCCAGACACGAAAACTCTAGGATCAAGCGAAGCCCGGGAGAAACTGAAATACTACTCGATGAGCCCGAAGGAACGTCGTGTGTATGATGAGCATCTGAGTACCATCATGATCCAAAATGATGTGTTGGATTCCGCTAAATTGGAAGGCAGTTTGGAAGGCCATATGGAAGGTCTACTTGAAGGAAGATTAGAAGGTGAAGAAAAAAAGAATCTTGAAAATACGAAAAGAATGAAAGCTTTAGGTGTCAGCTTTGAGGTAATCAAGCAGGTAACGGGCCAGAAGATCTCGAATGATTTCTGAACAGTACTACTGACTTATCCAAAGGATATATACTTACTTTGCCAACGCAGTATATATTACTTTGCTAAGTCAGTAGTACTTCATAAATATCCTTTATCTTGAAATGACTATGCCTAAATTTACTTCACAGATTTTACTGTTATATTCTAAGGTACTTCATATCTTAGAGAACCTTCTCCTGAAAAACTTCACAGGGTTGAAGGTTGTATCCTGAACCGGTTCACAGCGGCAAAAATACCGTTTTTCTTTTTCCATGCAAAACAACCATGAAAAAAACACAGCGGAGGAAGCCTTACGGCTGGAGGCGCAAAGCCTCCATTGAGCGATGACATACAAGTCAGAGCTTCTCGGAACCTGGCTGGTGGGAGCATGTCCTTGTTGCTTCTATGCGGTCTCCTATTGTTATAGAAGCCTATGATTCCCGTCAGCAACTCCCTTGCGATCAGCACGTCCGGGGGGCGTTTCATCCTGTAGAGCCATTCCTGCTTGATAATGCCGTTGACCCGCTCGGCGATCGCGTTGTCGGTAGGCTTGTAGTCCTCCGTCATGCTGATCGTGGCTTTAATGGCCTGTAGACGATCAATATATTGATTACAACAATATTGAACGCTGCGGTTGGAGTGGTGGATCAGTCCATCGATCCCCTGGTGAGACACGCATAAGATACCCATGTCCAGAGCCGTTACCGTGTTGGAGGCGACCAGGCTGTCGGAAAGGACCCAGCCTATGATCTCATGCGTGAACGTATCCGTTAGGAGATGCAGGTAGGCCATGCTCTCATCGGTGTCGATATAGGTGATGTCGGCCACCCACAATTGGTTGATACTGTTGACGGTCAATCCCTTGATCATGTTCTTGTACTTCCTGTAAGGATGGTTGGAGCTTGTCGTGTGACGGCGCTTCCCGGGCTTCAGCATCAGGTGTGACTCATGCATCAGCCCGTAGAACCAATCCCGGCCACGCTTCTGGTCCGAATAGAGTTCCTTGAGCATCAGGTACAGCTTGTACGCCCCGATGCCCGGAGCCTCATGCCGGATATCCCTCACGGTGTCAAGTATCTCTTTCTCTGACAATTCCCTGCGCATGCGTTTCTCCTTGCTCACGGAGTAATAACCTTCTCTTGTCTTGCCAAACAGCCCGCTCAGGCTACCGATCGGTTCCTTGGGATGCCTGAGCCGAAGGTTGTCTACCGCTTGGCGCCAGCTTTTTTTAGCAGGTCGATGCCATATTGTTCCCGCCCGATCTTAAGAAGCTCATGCAGAGCCTCATTGCGCAACACTGAGTAGGACAACGCCTTGCGTAGGCAATACTCCTTCAGCATACGGAGCTTGAAATCATGGCTGTAACTTTTAGTTTGACATCTTACACACGTTCTTTTAATTGTTAATCATGTATGAAGTAAATCTGTATCATGTCATCCTTTACTTTGAAACGAACTAGGGGATAAGCAATTGTTTCCTTCTGTAAACAAAAAATGCCTAAAATTGCTCTCTGCTATAAACAATTTATTATATTTGCGTATATAAAAGCACGATTATGGAGCGATTGATAGAGATGTATCGGAAAAAGTTGCGGTTTACCTCTACCGCCTTTATTAGAAGTACGATGTACGAGATTAATTGGGATGCCCGGTTGATCGGCATAAAAGGTGCTCGGGGAGTGGGCAAGACTACGTTGCTGCTACAGCATATCAAGCGAAATTTTCAGCAAGACGAACGAACCTTATATGTCAGCCTAGATAATATCTATTTCTCAGACAATCGGTTGTATGACTTTGCAGATCGTTTCGTGAAACGAGGAGGAACACGCTTATACTTGGATGAGGTACATAAATACCCCCATTGGAGCCAAGAGTTGAAGAATATATACGATGATATGCCAGAGCTGCAAATTATCTTTACCGGCTCCTCCTTATTGGAGATTTTAAATTCGAGAGCGGATTTGAGTCGACGGGCAATCGTATATGAGATGCAAGGCCTTTCGTTCAGGGAATACCTAAACTATAATCTACAAACATCGTTACCCGTCCTGTCTCTTTCCGATCTATTGGAGAGGCACACGCAAACGGCAGAAGAATTAACGGCATCCCTAAAGGTGCTGGAGCATTTTCCCCGTTACTTACGGCACGGATATTATCCTTATTACAATGAGCTACCAGATCTATATCCGCAACGTGTAGAAGAGGTTGTCAATATGACACTAGAGGTGGAGCTGCCACAATTGAGAGGAGTGGATATCTCCTATTTACCCAAGATAAAGCAATTGTTATTAATCATATCCGAGTCGGCTCCTTTTATCCCGAATATCAGTAAGCTCAGCGAAAGGATTGGTATCACGAGAAACGCTTTATTGACTTATCTGAGCGTATTAGCGGAAAGCAAGCTGACGTACAATCTACTGAAATCTGCTTTTGGCATCTCCCGCCTGCAAAAGCCGGACAAGATCTACCTGGAGAATACGAACCTGATGTATGTCCTCTCGCCTTCGGAAGCAAATATCGGCAACATACGAGAGACGTTCTTCGCGAACCAATTGAAAAAGTCTCATCAAGTAACAATGAGCGAGGCCAGCGATTTCTTGGTGGATGGAATCTATACGTTCGAGATCGGTGGTAAGCGAAAAGGGTACTCGCAAATAGAAGGGATACCGAACGGTTTTATCGTTGCGGATGATATAGAAATAGGGTTTGGTAATAAGATTCCGCTGTGGATGATGGGTTTCCTGTATTAAGGAAGAAAGGGAAGAATAATCGCTCATCCTTCCCTTTCAGCCATCAGTTATTGAAATAAAAAGTAATTACTTCGCTGAATATCCCTCATTCTGAGTTAAATTCGGGTTACGTTGGATCTCATTTACAGGGATTGGCCAGTATAAGTCTGTCGCCTTAAATGTAGCACCGCTACCATTCTTAGCACCAATCAAATCAACAAATTGAACCTCACCCTTATTTGTAGCAGAGATTTGAGGGAATTTACCTGTACGGACACAGTCATCCCAAATCTTCATTTCCAACGGGAACTCACGCAAACGCTCTTTCCAGCACTCTTCGATAAAGGCTTGCTTACCTAATCTTTGAAGCTCTGAAGCAATTGTAGAGGCATCCTTACCTTCCATGTTAGCACGAGCCTTAACTTGTGCCAAATAGCCGGCAGCCTCAGCGTTTACACCACTAGATTGAGCGATAGCTTCAGCGGCAGATAATAATGTTTCCGCATAACGATAGAAGTTCCAATCTTTCGTACCCTTACCAGTCTCTAAGATAGCAGTCTCATCGTACCAGTACCAGTTACAAAGCATCTTCATATCCAAAGTTGTTCCATCAACAGGATGCGTATATGTACGATGGAAGAACTGGTTCATCTGAGCACGCAAGTCTTTCTCTCCATATACATTTAGATAACGCTCGCTAACACCATACACATTTACCCACAAAGAGTATTTGTTTCCAGTAGAAGAATTAGCGAAGAATGTCGGAGAAATCAAATTGAATGCGTGAACCGGGATATTACCGTTAGGAGAAATAGCCGCATCATATTCACGGGCATAAATAACCTCAGGCAGATCATCTGTTGTACGTAACTTATTAAACGCGCTACCTTCCGCAAGGTTATCGTTAGTAGCCAAAGCGAATTTTCCGCTATTGATTACATCTTTCAATGGAGTAACCGCATTAGCGTACTCTCCTAGTCTCATATAAACATCGGCCAGCAACATATCTGCCGCATATTTTGTCACACGGTGACTATTTCCTGCAAAAGTAGCATTAGGTAAATTCTCTACAGCAAACTGTAAATCAGGAATGATAACTGTATTGAAAACTTCCGATGCAGCCGTACGAGTCGGATATTCAACCAAAGTAGCATCTTCTGTAGGCTCTATAACCATTGGAACATCACCAAACATTTTTACAAGATAGAAATAGTTCAATGCACGGAAGAAACGAGCCTCTGCTTTATACTGAGCTTGATTATCCATTTCCACACCATCAACATACTTGATAACTGCGTTCGCTACATTGATCGACTTATAACAACTTTTCCAAGTGTCATTAGTCAAATAATTACAACAAGATTGTGTAAAGTTCTGACGAGTCAACTGGCGAGCATAAGAACAGTCTACTTCCTGACCTTCATACTCATTCACAAAATAACCAGTTACCATATTCATTACTGACAAGCTTGAACCTCTATAAGCTCCCGTCATATTACCCATCTTATCGGGAGCACCGTCACGATATAGATAATTGACATTGCCAATAATATCAGCACTTGTCTTATAATAGGTATCCAAAGTCAAGGACGACTTCGGATCCTCATCCAAAAAACTGTCACATGCGGTAAATCCTACCAATCCCGCACATAAAATAGCTGTTGTTAATATTTTTTTCATCGCAATTTTCTGAATAATTTAATTAATTAAAATGTTACATTTACACCCAACGTAAACGTTCTAGCTCTCGGATAAGAGAAGAAGGCCATATTCTGACCAAATTGCTCTGGAGATACCGAACCGTTAGATGTAGAGATCTGAGATGTACTTTCAGGATCGTATCCATTAAAGTCTTTCGCTGTGATCAAGAATGCGTTGTTCACATTCAAATATAGGCGTAAGCTGCTAAATGGAGTCTTTGCCAATTGATTTGAGTCGAAAGTATAACCTAACTGGATTAAGTTCGCACGTAAATAAGAACCATTAGCCACCCATTGAGAGTCAGTCAATGTATCCTGTCCTGCGTGACCACCGTTGAACAACCAGATAGCTTGCTGCATAGAATTAGGATTCGTTCCATTATATGCGTCATACAAGATATTTGTCAAACCGTTAGTCTGTCCGAAACGGTCATACGTAGAGTGATAGAACTGTTGCAAGGTCTGAACACCTGCGACAAATTGTAAGTCCAAAGTGAAATCCCAATTCTTGTAACGTAATGTATTGATCATAGATCCTGTCCAATCAGGTACACCTTTACCTATGATCTCACGCTCAGAAGAACGTTTCGCACGACCGATCTGTTTCTTCTCACAGTTACCAGCCTCATAATCCTCGATCGTATAAACACCTAAACGTTTGTAACCATAGAAACTACCTACGCTCTCACCAACACGTAAGATGGAAGCACCACTTACCCATTCGTTCTTCAAGATATCCTCGTCATTATCACCTAATGATAAGATCTTATTCTTATTGAAGTTCGCATTGATAGAGGTTGTCCAAGTGAAGTCTTTCGTGTCAATATTGCGAGTAGACAACATCAAATCCAAACCTTGGTTACGGATAGAACCGATATTCTTATAAACTGTCTCGAAACCTGTTGTATGAGGAACCGGAGCATCCAACAACAGATCAGAAGTCTTCTTGTTATAATAAGAAGCATCTAATGTAATTCGATTATTGAACAAACCTAAATCGAAACCTATATCGAACTGAGCGGTTTTCTCCCATTTCAAATCAGAGTTAGGTAATCTATTTAAATAAGAATAGGAATTACGTGTTCCGTTCAATAATAACGTTTCGCTCTTAACTGTTGCCAAAGATTTGTAAACACCAATCTCAGAGTTACCAGTCAAACCATAGCTGGTATGCAACTTCAAGTTGCTGATCGTATTTTGGTCAGACATAAAGTCTTCTTGTGTGATGTTCCAAGCTAAACCGGCAGATGGGAAGAACGCATATTTATTATTCTTACCAAACTTAGAAGAACCGTCATAACGACCAGTAATAGTAGCAGAGTAACGATCCTTGAATGTATAAGCGAAACGCAAGAAATATGAGTTCATAGACCAACGTTCCCAGTAAGTTTTCGGAGCGTCAGGTTTCGTACCTGCATCCATATTGAAGTCTTCAAAGAAGTCGGTAGTGAAGTTTTCTGTATACATTCTAGAATAGTCATACTTGCGCTCCTGCCAAGACAAACCAGCCATAGCGTTGATACGATGCTCGCCAATCGTCTTGTTATAAGTCAAGTAAGTCTCTTCCTGCCAATAAAGAGTATTTGCGTGATATCTCTCCGCACGTCCATGTTGGTCATATGCCAAATTCACCAAGTCACTTGGCATATATTTATGCAAAGTCTTAAAGTTAGCGTCAACACCGAATTGAGTCTTCAAATCCAAACCTTCGATGATATGGAATGTCAAGGCTGCATTACCGAATACTTTTGTATTATAGTTCATATTCTTGTAAGTCTTCAAGATATGAACAGGGTTAGACATAGCCTCAAAGTCCATCGGCATGCCTTCCGGAGTATTAGTAGAAGTATACTTTCCATTGTATTGAACCGGCATCCAAGGAACCATCTCGATCATAGTACGACGAGCGTCCTGTCCACCGCCATCCTCAGGAGTAGAGTTGCCCCAAGTATGATTTACAGCTAAATTGACCGCTGTAGACAACCATGTCGTAGGATTGGCGTCATAAGCGATCTTCGCATTCAAACGTTTTGAATAGGTATTCAGCATGATGCCTTGGTTATCAGTATAGTTCAAGAATGCACCCATAGATGATTTCTCGCCACCTTGCTGAACATTCAATTGATGGTTATGAGAGATCGCTGTACGAGTTGCCTCATCTTGCCAATCTGTATCATAAAGAGGATTACCGTTAGAATCGAAGAAACGACGATCTGTAAACCAATCCGCACGATTAGTAGACCAGTTAAATGGATTGCCATCCTTATCAGATCCCCATCTATTCTCATTCTCAATACCTTGCATAAAAGCATCGCACCACTCCTGCGCATTCATCGTATCCATCTTACGAGCGCGATGAGCCAAGCTTACAGAACCAGAGTAGCTAACCTTCGTTCCACCTTCTTTGTTACCACGTTTCGTAGTAACCATGATAACACCATTGGCACCACGAGCACCATAGATAGCGGTAGCGGAAGCGTCCTTCAACACCTCCATAGACTCGATGTCATTTGGGTTTACCAAGGCAAAATCTTCCATTACCACACCATCCACTACATATAACGGATCAGTAGAAGCGTTGATTGTCGCAGTACCACGAATAATTACGCGGTTTGAGTAAACGCCCGGCTGGCTGGAGTTAGAGAAGATGTTTACACCGGAAACCTTACCACGTAAATTATCCAATGCGGAGAAGTTTTGGTTCTTCGTCAAGTCATCACCTTTGGCAACACCGATAGAACCCGTCACGTCCGATTTACGCATCGTACCGTAACCTACCACCACAACCTCGTCCAAAGTCTGTGTGTCTTCTTTCAAAGTGACATTGATAGCGGATTGGTTTCCCACGGGGATCTCCTGAGACAGATAGCCGATATAAGAAACAACCAACACGTCGTTCGCGGACACACCCTCGATCGTATAATTTCCATCGAAATCAGTGATCGTACCGTTTGTAGTGCCTTTCACCACCACGTTAGCGCCAATAACAGGCTCACCTGTACCGTCAACAACCACACCTGTTACTTTCTTGCCTTGCTGCACTGCCATTACTTCATCAACCGTGCCTGCGGGAGCGGGAGCGGCCATAGCGGCGTTTACAGAGAAGGCAGAAAGCAGCAAACAGAACGCTGAGGCTTTAGCTATCCCCTGAATGGATAATAGCTTAGATTCATTCTTTGTCATTTTGCTTTGTTTTTTAATTAAGTTTAGATTGATTACATTGTCTATGTAATTTTTATCGTTATAGATGGACATAGTTCGTACGGAACTAGTGCGCCATTCATGGTCTATATCATTAAAAACTGGGCAAATGTATAACTTTTTTTGTAAACTAGACTTAAATCTATAGTATTTTTTTAATAAAAATGACACATTTATCACAAATCACCCCTTGAAACCAAGAATATCAGCCCTTAAATGTACTAAAAATATATTGTTCCGTACGGACTTACAATAGTATCATCGCCTTTCTATCACATAAATAATTAACTATCAAATATTAGCAGTAAAAACACTTTAAATTGGTTACAATAAACAAATGTTAAATTTATTGAGATTCAAGGCTAGGCGAAAATGGCACTAGTATGGCTTTTTTTAAAAAAACAGATAATGTATTCAGAGACTGGATAATATGAAAAAATTTAGCCCTCCTTTATAAATAAAAGAAGAACCACATTATCTACAATCTTTCTACCAAGAAAGCGCCATAGACTTATTCCCACAAGGCTTGAAATCCAATAAGGCATTACCCGAAACAGAGTCTCTCATGACACTCTTCACCCATCACTCTAACACAAGCAAGTCTTCTGCTTAGAATAATACCGATTTATTTGGGGTTAGATCCTATCAAAACATTCAATATACAAACATAAGACAAACTGGATAAGGGCGGGCAAACCCCGCCCCTTACCATGCTACCAAGATAATTTTATAAACTTATTCTCCCACGGAGCGAAACTCAACGGATTCCCCGAAACTGGGTCTCCTACGACATCACAAACCGTAGTTTTCACAAAATTAATTTTATCTGAAGTTACGGAGAAAGTAGCTGGCTTCCCGCCTATCTCACGCAATTGAAGCATAACAGCATTCTCGCCTTCCACAGGCCTCATGTTTACCAACAACAAATTCTCCGGTACGATCTTGAAAATGGAAGCCGATTGGAGAGGCTCCACCTTTTTATCTCCGGCAGGCAAAACACGGGTCAAGAACGGAATCCGGTTTTCCCAAGCGAACTTAGTCGCATACTCAATAGAGTTGTCTTTCGAAGAGTTGATGAAGTAACTCCATTGCATCTCTCCCATTTGGTCCGCATTGAAATTGGTTACCCAGTAGTTGTTCATCGGCCATGAATACATATTCGTGGACTGAGGTACGGCTCCGGCTTTATACCGCCCCGTATTGATCGCCCCAAATTGCATTAATGGTATTTCTTGGCTACCCATCACGACCTGTGACTCTCCATTACGAGCCGTAGCGAAGTTTTGCACCGTGTACCAATCGTTAGAGGAGCCCGGGATTTGGTCTACACCCGCCTCAATCGATCCGCCGGGTACATCTAAATGGATCTTTCCTCCTTCAACCTCAAACGGGCAAGCGATATAAACCGCTTCCGGATCTGTTACCGCTTTTTTGCGCAGGCGATAAACTACCTCGATTTTCTTTGTTACGTTAAATACACGGAATTCCACCATCAAATTATTCGGCTCACGTCCCGCTACCGTCTCTCCCCGGAAACGATAGGTATCCCAGACATCGCCTTTCTCATATTTCTCGAAACGCATCTTCTCTGGGCGACGGCGGAGGAATTGGGGAGCACGATATTGTTCCATCGGATGACGGCTATCGATAATCTCATAAATAACCTCGCCCATCTCCCATTCCGCATCCGGCGTAACCAATTGTTTGTTCAAATCCTTATCATATAATTTACGAATCGTACCTTTACGGGTATTGAAGTCGATGGCATACCAAGGATTCTCCACATGTGTCTCTTTTAATTCCGTAGCGCCCTGTATTTCCGGACGTGGCGCATCCTTTACCTTTATATAATACTGCGCATATCCCAAAGCCGGGACATCTTTCACGTAAAAGTTCCAATAAGTACCATCGGAACGGCTTTCGCCAGCTTGTGCGGGAATTACGTTGCCAGCCGCATCCACGATCTCGAAAGCCTTGTCTTTCGGAAGAATCTGATGATCGACATAAGCTTTAGCGATACCGCTATAACTCCAGTTGAGCGTATTGAATACAGCGATAGACGGAACGTCGCTTTTGGGCACGAACGATTGTAATATACCCATAGTGGCCTCTCCCAGCAAACCGGAATGGCGATAGGCTTCCCACGCATACGATTGTTTCAAGGAGCGTTGTTCCCAAGTTTCCAGTCCATAAGCGTTACGCACGCTCTCACTATGCCCGAAAGTATGCTCATCATAGAACAAAAGAGCTTTGTTGATATCATAAATCCGATCATTGATGTCTGTCGGCAATTGAGCGCCTAGTATTTTGGCGAATGACAATCCGGCTTGGTTCGCGATAATATCCGAGTGAGTCACACGAGATATGGCAGCTTCGCGAGCACCGGAAGCGAAACCATCCGTCCACCAATCCGGCCAAGCTCCACGAACGGTCTCAATACGATCCGCGTATTGGCTCTCTACCGTCTTAAAGAATTCGCTGGCTACCGCCGTGCGTAATTTCGGCCATTCATATTTCTCATTCCATTTTTGTAGCATCTCACAACTTTTCGTGGATGGAGGCGCATTATCCGTAAAATAACCCGAATGCTGGGCGGCCAATATATCATACGGATAGTTTTTCGCTTCCATTTGATCCAGATACGCTAAGACCCGTTCCTCGAACTGCTCAAAATCATCGGTATGGATACCAAAGAAATTTCCTTGGTTATAATGCTCGGCACGATAGGTCAAGACCTTCTTCCCGGATGGAGATTCCCACCAGAATACGGTAGGTTTATCAAAACAGATCAACGCCCGGTGGCCATGGGTTCCCATATTCACATATTTCACGCCGGCATCCGCAAAATACTCGCTGAAGCACCAACCGATTCCATTCACGTCGTCTTGCATAGCTACCTCGGCACGCATCCCATTCTCACGGAATTGCTTGATCGGATAAAGGGAGGCGGCGAGCGTTTGCTCATCGGGTAATTCGTCAAAGTTCAAGTACATCGTAGCTAATTCGATACGACCCTCTTTTACCCGCTGCTTCAGGCGAGCGATCTGTTCCGCCGGACGGCATTTCAAATATTCGCTAACCGCCCAAGCGATCTCGCAAGTCCAACGGAATTTAGCGAAATCCGGATAATTATCCGTAGCATCACAATAATCCAACGCATAATCAATATATCGTAGATGTTCCGCTAAGATTTCCATTTGGGAACGAGTATAACCGATATCCGTATGCGTGTGCTGCACCATATTCATTTGCCAATGGCGAACCGGTTTTACCGTCACCATAGTCTCCTCTTTCTCTTTCCCACTTGTCAGCGTCAACGGTAATTGGCGAGTCGTGCTAACCTCGGGTATCTCGATTCGGAACACATTATCCCCGGACACCAGTTTCTCTTTACGGCTTTGCTCGCCTAAACGGATCGTTACTGTAGAAGGCTCTCCTTCATGTTTCACGGAGATCTCGACCTTTTGGGTCCGTCCGTTTTTCGATTTATAAACCGCCGGCAATACACGGCTCTTGACATCCGATAATCCCGGAGACGCATGGACCGACAATGTCCCAATCAACAAAGCCAATCCTGCTGATAAATAAGTTCTTTTTTTCATTTTATCGTGTTTTTATGGATATAAGTCCTATATACAACATACATATTAATAATAGCATCAAGCCGGCTACCTGCCCGAACATATCGGCTAAGCCTCCCATACAAGGCGTAATCAAGGCGCCTCCCGATACCCCCATAATCATCAAGGCCGATACCTCGTTGGATTGCTCCGGACGATGTTCCAACGCGAAAGAGAACAGGATCGAAAACACATTCGAGCAAGCCAAGCCAACCAGTACGATCATAACGCCCATGCTCCACAAGCTATCCGAGATAAGCAATCCCACGAAAGCAAGGATAACGATCAGCATGCTTCCCCTTAAGAAAGGTCGTGACGAGATCCTCGCCAACAATATAGCCCCCAGGAAAGAGCCTCCCGTACGAGCGGCGAAATAAAGGCTACTCCCTAATCCGGCCTCTTGCAACGGCATGGATAACTTTTCCATCAATAGCTTGGGGATCGTCGTATTCAGACCGACATCGATCCCGACAATACACAGAATCCCCAAGAAAAGCATCCGTATCCTAGCATCTTTACATAAAGCTAATGTAGAGGCGAACGAGGCTTCTTGCTCCTCTCCTTCCTCTTTACCCGGAATAGCCGTTATCAACCAGATGATAGACAACAAGGTAGTCACCGAATAGACAATGAATATCAACTTCCAATCCCCCCATAAAGAGGAAGCGACACCCGCGATAATCGGGCCTAAGAAGGAAGATACCGCCTTCATGAACTGCCCTAACGTAAGCACGCTCGTTACCTTATCCGGATTTACCACCCGGGCTACCATCGGGTTCAAGGACACTTGCAAGATCGTATTTCCAATTCCCAGCAAAGCAAACGCAAACAAGATACAAGCAAAGTCATAGAAGAAAAGAGGTATCAGCATCGCCAAGGTCGTGATGGCCAAGGCAGCGACTACCGTATTCCTACGCCCGTGCCGTCCCATCCAGATACCGGTGGGGACAGAGAACAAGGCGAACCAAAGAAAGACCATCATGGGTAATAGGTTCGCCAAGGTGTCGGACAAACCAAAATCCATCTTCACATAATTCGTGGCAATTCCCACGACATCCACGAATCCCATCACAAAAAAGCCGAAAAGGATCGGGAATATAGCGGAGTTCGTACTTTTAGTTTTCATATCGATCTTTTGGTTGGTTACCCATTTCTAAAACTAAATGTCCACCTTGAACAATCTCCGAGAAAGGAATACGAGTATCCGTCAAGGATCTCCCGTTTAAGTCCATGGATTGCACGTAATCATTTTGCTTGCTGTTATTACGAGTCTCGATCACGAATTCCTTCCCTTTATAATAGCGGTCATTCAGCCGGATCGTAATCCTATCGAATAAAGGACTGCCCAAAGCGAAAGAAGGCGCTTGATCCGTCAAGCCTTTCATATCGAATAAGCCTAAGGAAGAGATCACGTACCAAGCCCCGAGCTGGCCTTGATCCTCATCTTGTCCGTAGCCATAACCGTGGATGCCATCCGTACCATAGAACTCATTCAAGATCGCCCGCACCCATTTTTGCGTAAGCGAGGGACGACCGGCCTCGTTGCACATCCAAGGGATGTGCAAGCACGGTTGGTTTCCTTGGTTATACAAGGTTTGCAAACCGGCGAAAGCCCCTACTTCCGTGCCTCCGCTAAAGATTAATTTACGAGACACCGTGAAGATGCTATCCAACCGATGGTTAAACACGTCCGCACCAACTTTAGCGACCAAGCCTTTCGCGTCGTGCGGTACATAGAATGTATATTGCCAAGCGTTACCTTCTTGGAATCCGCGCCATACTTGCATCGGATTGAAGTCCTCGATAAACGTACCATCCTTCTTCTTGGGACGGACAAAATTACAGGAAGGGTCATAGATACGCTCCCAGCCTTTCGATAAGTCCATCAAACGGTTATAATCGTCCGTCTTACCCAGTTGCTTCGCCCATTGGGCCACGGCCCATGCGCTATAAGCATATTCCAAGGTATGGGAAGCGGAGAACATGAAAGCCTCGTCCGGCCCGTCCCCCTTATCCAAATGAGGCACATAACCATATTCCACGAAATAACGGGTATCGATCTTTCCCGCACCCAATGGACGATTCTCCCCATCCAACTCATTCTTCAAGCAAGCCTCATAGGCCGTATTCACATCGAAATCCCGAATGCCACATTGATAAGCGCCAGCGATAATCGTACTTAATAAATTCGTACCAACCCCGGAGACATAACGGCTATTAGCGATTCCATCCGCCAGCCAGCCGGCGTCCTTGTACACCAACAAATGGCTACTTATATAATCCGAATAATATTCAGGATAGGCCAAAGCCCAAACCTGCGTCAGATTCCATTGCGCTCCCCAAGCGGCATCGGTATTGTATAAGTTATGTACCGGTTTTCCGTCTTTCAAAGGGATTTGTCCTACCGAGCCATCATTTCTCGGATAAGCGCCATTCACATCGCTAGCCAATCCGCGGCCCAATAAAGCATGATACAAACCGGTATAGAATTTCACCTTATCCTCTCGCGCCGGAGTCTCTACCCGGATACGTCCCAGATAGTCTTCCCATGTTTGGCGAGAGATCTCCCTTGCCTCATCAAAGGTAAGGGTAGCGGCCTCCGTCTCCCTATTCAACCGGGCATTCTCCACGGATGTATAGGAAAGACCCACCTTGGCGGTTACCGACTCTTGGTCTTGGGTACGGAATGTCAAATAAAGTCCGGCTCCCACACCCGTCGCTTTTCGTTCATCCGGACGGATATCCGCCCCGTTGAAAGCACCATATCCAACGGGAGCCTTATCCAGCACCGCCGAGAAATACAAAGGAACCGATGCCCCGGGCTGGTATTTCCTCACATATTCAGGCTCGGTAATCACCCAGCCCTCGATACGCCCGTCTTCCGTAAAAGTAATTTCCGCATCCCGCACGGCTCCGCTTTCTCCTTGGCGGTTTCCTATATCGAACAAGATACGGCTATCCTCCCCGGCCGGAAACGTATAACGCTGGATAGCGACACGAGGGGTAGCGGTAAGCTCCGCCCGGATCGAGTAATCTTTTAGGAGAACGGAATAATAACCGGCGGTAGCGATCTCGTCCGCACGATCAAAACGGGAACGGTATCCTATACCTGTCGAGTCGTCTACCGCCCCGGGAATTGTTTTCAATGAACCCGTCGTAGGCATTAGAACGATTCCGCCGATCTGGAACTCATGCAAACAAGGGAAACCCTCGATCGATTGATCCCGATAATCGTAACCGGTAGCCTCCCAACCGGATTTATTCCCGATATGCCCGTTCGTAGAAGGGGCCGGCTTGGCCATACCGAAAGGCATCGCTCCCGGGGTAAAATGAAACCAACGGCAATGCGCCGTGCCGATCCGAGGCTCTACATATTGGCTAAGCTCCTCTTGCTGGACCTTCTTGCCTTGTGTCACGCAGGATATGAAAACCCCGCACAGGAACAAGAGGAAACAGACCGGCTTCATACTATACTTTCTCATAATTTATTTAGATAGATGGTTTAACGCAAAAACATAAGCACCCATAGCGATCGAGCGGTTGGCTCCTTGCTTGCTGAAGGTCACCCCTATCCGTTTACAAGGATCGTATCCTACCTTGCGATTCGTACCCGGGACTAGCACCTCGACAGCCTCTCCCCGGGCAAAACCGGCGAAGCTCTTCTCGTCGTCCAAGTCATACACCTCCTTTTGCAAGCGCCCGAAACGAGCACCGTCCATCATTCCCGTCTGCGCGTTCATCTCTTTCAACAAGGCCGGCAGGATGTACTTGGAAGCACCGGACAAACCACCGCCTATCACGATAAGCCCATCGATCAAGGTAATAGCGGAAGCCAACGCGTCCCCAGCCATCTCACCCAACTCCTCCAAC
>ERZ779892.1555-NODE-1555-length-20172-cov-2.841776_pt1 | contig 20172 bp, 20 predicted proteins | sample MGYA00511552_ERZ779892 | MGnify/ENA primary metagenome ERZ779892 (study PRJEB29588, sample SAMEA2154561) | human gut metagenome | biome: human gut; feature: human-associated habitat; material: faeces | place: Denmark | collected 2008/2010 ... | reverse complement strand
CTGCCCGCACTGCGGAGCGCCATTAAAGGCTTCATCCGAAAAAGCATAATTGATGCAAAAAAGTGCTTGTATTTTCTGAGACCATATGATATAGTAGACGCATGAAAAGGAAGTGCCTGTCCGATTCATACGAAGCATCGTGTGAATTGTACAGGCTTTTTTTATAGCAAATTTGGAAGGAAGGAGAAAACATCATGACTGCTATTATTGGAACAATAAATGCAATAAATGGAACAAATTGGCGCGGCTTTATGGGCACAGCGTTTCATTTTACATGCGGAAATTTCGCCAATATTGGGACAGCACAGCGTTTTCTTTCTTGTGATACAGGATTATCGGATCATTCCTGGCATTCTGCGGGACCAGGCACCTCGTAGATACGGATCAATCAGATATCATGGCAAAAGCCATCTGTTTTGCGGAAAGACTCCAATTCGCTGACAGGTGGCTTTTCTTTTACTCAAAAATATGGAAAGTTGGTGGACTTGGTGGACACACATGGTTGAAGCCCGTGAGAAGTTAGTTCGATCCTAACACTTTCCACTGATAGATCAGTGGTGCAATGGTAGCATAAGAGTCTCCAAAACTCCTGATGCAGGCTCGATCCCTGCCTGATCTGTTTGTAACTGTTATTTGAATGCAGCTCAGTTGGTCAGAGCGTCCGCCTGATATGCAAAAGGCCGGTGGTCCGACTCCACCCATTCGAATGTATGCTTGGATAGCTCAGCAGGCAGAGCAATCGGCTGTTAACCGATCGGTCACAGGTTCAAGCCCTGTTCCAAGAGCTTCGGACATTTAGCTCAGTTGGTCAGAGCATCCGGCTCATAACCGGACGGCCCCGGGTTCGAGTCCCTGAATGTCCATCGCGGGAGAGTGGAACGGAATACCATACCAGACTCATTCTCTGATGATAGCGGGTTCGACTCCCGCCCCCGCAAGTCTGCCCGTCGGTCCTCCGGCGGGCTTTGGTTTTCTTAGTAGATAAAGGTTATACCGCCCCGGTTACCTCAGCTGTGACCCTGCTCACAATCTGCTCGATCAGGTATTTCGTGATGTCGGACTGCGTGTGGGCATCATTTGCATAACCAAGGATCTCATCCGTCAGAAAGTCCGGATTGACACTCTGCATATATGCCTGGATCATGGCTTTTCGCTCTTCGTACTTAAATGGAAGGAATTCTTCCTGACGCTGGAACCGTCGTAACAATGCCGGATCCAGACGGTCGCGGCGGTTCGTGGCAGCGATGACAACCTGTCCGTCAACCAGGCTGTCCAAAGACTGCATCAGCGCGATCGTCGTCCTTCCGAGTTCTCCATCCGCGCCATGGTCATGGCCTCTTGCAAGTCCGATGCAGTCGATTTCATCAAGCATCAACACGCATTTCTCGCCTTTGCAGTAGTCAAATACCTGGTTCAGGTTCTTGGCCGTTTTTCCGAGATAGGAATCGATCAGGCAGGAAAAATTAAGGTAGGCATATGGCAGCCCGAGCTTAAAGGCAACGTACCGAGCAAATTCCGTCTTTCCGGTCCCGGGAACTCCATATAACAGCGTACTATTGGTGTACGGGATGCCATACGCCAGCATTTTGGTCGTCACATCGGCGCCCATCTTGATTTTGCTGTACAGAGCCTGCTGTTGGGCACCGAGATAATACCAGGATTCATTAAAACCGGACACGTCCTGCATCAGTATCAGTCCTTTTAGGTTTGCCGGCAGCTCAAACAAGGTTGTTGTTCCGTTTTCCAATAATTTTTTATAATATCCGGTTTTCCCCGCGTTCTTTTTGGTTGTATCATTCACGCAGCAGGCGATCGCCGCCTGTTTTGCGTCCTGGATGCGGTTTTCCGCCAGGGCGCGGATGCATGAAAGCATAAGATTATCCATTCCCATGTCAATCGTCCTTTCTATTGATCTCAAAGCAGTTTCTATACCAACACAGTATGCATCTACAAATCATGCCAACAAGGCGCTTTATCCTGCAGGTTCCTTCGAGATGTTGTTATAACAACAGTATGTCGCAGTTACAGGGCCTCATTTTTGCGGATAACACTTTTTGGTCATCAAAGTATAAATCCAGGGTTCCAAAAATCCTTTTGGCTGTGCCCGCTTCCATTTTCCGGCATTCTGCAGATACATACTGAAGATGTCATAAACATCATAAGATATGGAGAAGAAAGGAGAAAAATATGCAGAAAATCGAAAAGGCCGCGGATTTTACCAAAAAGTGTTATCCGCAAAAAATGGATTGTAAATTCTGAAACATTTTGTATGTGAACGCAAACGAAAACGAACGAAGGAGAAAAGATATGACGATTAAAGAAGTACTGGATGAATTCGCAAAGTTTATACAATACGATCCGAACCAGACGCGTTTCAATATGTTATCCGCCAATTATGTGTTTCATGGCGCCGGCAAGGATATCGAGACGCTGCTTTCCGGATATGACCCGTCCGGAGCTTTATCCGCGATGCGGGCGAGGGATGCAGTCATGGAGGTTGCGCAGAATACGAATATTCCCCTGTATGGATGGCTGACGAACCCAGATGTTACACGGGAGATGCAGGAATATGCTACCATGTGGCAGCGGTTAAACGATCCGGAAGTCTTAGAGCAGGAGGATCATTATTTAAACAGCATGAATGAAACGCTGAAAAACTCCATGGGCATCGCCATGATCGGCGACAGGGACATGGAAGAGGAGCGTAAACACTTTTTAAAATCCACGATGCAGGTCATCCATGATCTCAAAAAGATGAGGATTGATTGCTATCAGAACAGCGGGATGCCAGTTAGCGAAGTGAAGAAGTTCCATACCAGGATTCTGGTCTTTGAACGTATGTCAGACTGCATCCTCCATATTTCTAATGAACCGGATGCGATCTATCTGTGCTATATATCCAACCATCAGAGCGCAGGAGGATATTTTGCATTTCTGTTAAAGAATAATGGAAATCTGATAGCGTTTCATGACCGCGTGGATGAGGTGTATATCGGACAGCACGGCAATTTACGGAACGGACGCTGGACGGACAGGCACATGGATCAACTGTTTCCCTACGATTATATTTTCCATTTTGAAAATTACGATTATAAAGGATATGCAGGTACCTATATCATCGATCAGGAAAAGCTGGATTTTATTAGACTTGGTGTTGAAGTATATCAGCCACTCCTGGTAGCAATGATCATTCTGAAAAATAAGTACGAGGGATTGCGTTTTGAAGCAGAACCGCTATTTTTGAATACGCTTATGGAACAGAACTTTTATCTGGAACATAAAGGCATGGCGGAAACGGAACTGGCCGTGATTGAGAAAAATGAAATTGTCATCAGGAACCGTCAGTATACCTGCACTCTGGAGACAGATAAGATCATGACGGATGAGGGCTATAACCGGGAATTTGGATGCAACACGCACGAAGTGCCATGGGTAGCGCTGTATGGCGCCGGATTTAACCCGGATCTTTCAACTGCACTGGCCTCATGCAGCCGTACGCAGGAAGATGCTTACGCGGAGGAATTCATCGGGATCCAATACCGGATGGATAAGCAGGTATACTATGAAATCCGCAAACAGCTGGCTGAATATATCAAGCAGCAGATGCAAAAGGAGCTGCAGGAGTTTGGTGCCAGCCATGCCTGGGAGTATTGGAATAAAAAAGCGAAAAACAAAAAAGACCGATTCATCGATCTGATCTGCGAAAAAACATATCAGAGCTCGCATCCGGAGATAGATTGGGGCGAGGATACGATCTGTTTCGATGCCATTAAGCAGGAAGACTGGGGGTACCGCAGACAGGAACGCATTTATAACCAGAATCTTAAGTACCATTACGGCCGGCATTCATATGATATCCTGGATGACTGCAATGGCGCCAAGTGTTCCGTTTTCTACCAGTTAGATCCACGTGACTGGCGTACCATGGAAGCATTCCTTGAGGAGCCGTTGCCTAAGATCTTCCAGGGATTTGGAGCAAGAAACTACAACGGGAATACGCTTTTGGATGCAGTTGACATGGTTGGCGAGCTGGAGTGTCCTCTTACCGGGCACTTTAATGGGTACAGTTTATGTATCGGGGTTTCAAAATCCGGATGGAAGAAAACGTATTACGACTGGCTGACTGCACATGGATATGGGGCGGAAATTGAGCGTCTGGAGACAGAAAGGAAAGAAGCGCTTAAGAAGAAGAAAATGGCCGAACAGGAAAAGGCTATGCTTCCGGCAAAACCGTATCAGCCAAGTGACCAGTACGAACAGTATACCAATGCAGCGGAGCTGATCCAGGCAGAGCGGGAACTGCACCAGGTTTTCCCGGGAACTAAACTTGGCGTATTTGGACAAGATCCGGATGCGGATTCGGTAACCGGAAAGCGTCACGTTATTTATACGGAGATCACCCTGCCGGTAAAAGGGAATAAGGACAAATTCAAACAGATGGAAGATCTTGGCTGGCGTGCGTCGTATATCAGCGTGCAGGGAGGCTGTCGGATGCAGCGCTTCCGCTATGACTTCATCTAACCAAACTGCAAAGGCTCATCCCCGAAAACTGGGTGGGCCTTTTTTATGCGAAAAACGTAGCGCGTCCAACCAAGCCGTCTCCATACTGATAACGTAACAAATAATCATCATAAGAAATGAGAGGAGAAACAAAATGAGCAAAAGCACTACACGTTTGGTACGGGAATGCCCAGAGGAATTTATCGGACAGATCATTGATATTTTTGAGGATGATCTGACAAATACGGGTTCCGACAAAGATGATGGTTCGTCTGTCCATATTACAGGCAACCGCTATGACCATCTTTCAGATGCCCTGAGAGAAACACTGAAAAAATGGAATGTTTTGCCTGAGTCCGAAACACCGGCAGATACCAATGCAGACATGCTGATCGACACACTGCAGAACGTGGATGACGATGAGGTTGCAGAATTGGTTGCCCCGTACATCAACTGCCCAAGTTCGGATGACTGCGGTTATCAGGGTGGCAGCGATTACTCACCGTGTATCGCCTGCAAGACGAAATGGTTGAGAAGCACGCAGGAATAAGGCAAAAATGACGAATAATAGTAAGGAGAAAAAAATATGACATTGTATAACATCGGAACATTTGAGACAAAAACAGACAGCGAAATGCGGGAACTTATTTCGATCATCAATCAGGTTGGGTTAGGAACCATGACATGCGATGAGAAAAATATATGCAAGACAGACTGTGGATATTCCCTGGAGGTTTCCGAATGCGAAGGCGATCTCGATCCCGCTTTAAGGGAGATTATCAAAGCATGCAAATCGGCTGGGTTGGAGATGAGTTTTGATATCACGCACTTTGAGGACGAAGAGGGCGGGTACATTTATCAAAACGGCGTATACGAAACCTTAGGGCGCGAAGATCTTTGTCTGCGGACAGTCAGCGACCGAGCACTTTTTGCGGAAATCCGAAGACGCGGATTGACGCAGGAGAATCTGTGACGCAGTGTATCCAACGACCTTATTTTCATCGGTAACGCGATAAACCGATACTCAAGAAATGGAGAAAATCAAAAATGAAAGAAAAAGATGCAAAGAGATGCTATAAGACGCGGCTGGCAGGACGCTCACCGAAAGGCACAGGAGTTGCCTCGAAGAAAATGTTTTTTACTGCATTACTTTGCGGTACCGCTTTTTGCGCACTGACAGCGTGTGATTTTTCCTATGCGGGCACTGCTGATACCAGCAGCACTGTGGTTGGGCGCGAAAATCCATTCCGGGAACTGACATGTGTACAAAATGGCATCACAAAAAAGATTGTTTACGATTATACGGACCCGGAAACAGGCGTGCATTATCTGATTTATTCAGAAGATCAGTACAATGCGGGAATGGGCGGTATCACGCCAAGGCTGAACCCGGATGGCAGTACTATGGTCGAAAAAACGGAAAAAGGAGAATAGAGCGGTGAGCGGCGAAGATATTCTGGAGTGGCGTAAGTTGCCGAAAGATTTCTATGTCCCAGGTGAGCAGATCAAACTGGTGCATTAGCCCGGAATATACCCCGAATTTTACAACTAAAAATCTATGGAGTCATGCAATACGCGTGGCTCCATTTTTTATGGACTTACGCGCAAGAGACGAAACGCATACTGATAGCGTAGTTATCAATCATAAGACGTAGTAGTTAAGGAGGAAAATACGATGGGTAAATTTTTATGCAATGGAGTGATTGAATTCCCCGCCGACAAAATGGATATTGTAGCATCCGTTTTACAAAAGCACGGGTTGAAAGATCCGGATTTCAAGGAAGAATGCCGTGTAAAAGGAGAGAAGGCAACCTACTTTTTAAAGGAGTCATACGGTATGTCATTTGACAAAGACACCTTTAAGAAAGCATTCTGGGAACTCTTAAGCCAGGGCATCTACATGGTTGTCAATATCGTTTATTCCGCGGCAAGCGGCACTGACGGGGACTACGGGCTCAGAACAAGGAACAGAAAAATCTATGATCTCACTCCGGATGAAGTGACGATCTGGAACGCCGATACAGAGGATCTTCTAAAAGAACTGGAAGAACGCGGAGCCCTTGGTGGTGTTAAGCGTGTGCAGCCGGATGATGAGCCGGAGTTTATTGGACGGTTGGTCGATATTGTGGAGGATTTCTTGTGCGACAAAGGCGTGATGATCGATAATCCTGAAAGAGACGAGGATGATGTTGAAGACGCTGCGATTATTTACGGCGACGACTATGATGCGCTGGCGGATGAATTCCGGTATGTCATGAGGGCGTATCATTTTCTTAGTAATGGAAAATAACAAAAATCTGACGAATTGACGGAGGTATAAGACGTGAAAAAACAAATGGAGCCAACTTTGAAAACGGATATCACAGAGAACGATTTGGTCAAAAAACTGATGGAATTTGATGTGACGCAAATTGTTCCTACAGGTGATAACCAGAAGGATCCTGCGCACACAAAGCTGCAATTCTGTGTGTATGGCACTTACCGTTGGGAGAAAATGGAACATAACGGTGATGCCTATGTTGCCGCTTTCCTGTATCCGGTATTTGAACATCTGCGTGTGGCTCAGGTATCAGGGGGAAAAGAAGTTCCGTACGAGCCGCAGGGAACCCGGCCATCCGACGCACCTAAGATCTTTAAAGCGATCGCTACCCGGGCTCTGGCAACGGAAATTATGGGAACGACGACTGAGATGTTTCAAATGCTGTTTTTGGATGAAGGGTTACGCAAATTTGTAAATCATTTCCGGTCAGAGGAGAATTATGTCTTATGCATATCCGGACTCCCGATTTATAAATACATCGTATCAGGAAATTTAAGAGAATGTTTGGAGCTGAGCATGGTTACTGATGCATTTATTTATTATTCGCAATACGGAATGTTTGATGTACTGGGGACCATGGACCATCGTTTGGTCTCTGATAATGAATTTGCGGATAACTGTTATTTTGACTCCGTGGAGAATATCAGAAACGGAACTGAGAAGCTCTTATGGGGAAAAATTCCTGAACAGCACGATATAGAAAGCGTGAAGACAGAGGAACTGTGGCCTGAAGAGCCGGAACAGGATGAGCCTACTTTGGAATTTCGGTGATTGCCGGTAGCCTTCCTATGGCCATGCCAGGAGAAATCTGTGGTGCCTGGTCGTGCGGAAACGAAAGAAGTAAAGGAGAAAGAGTATGAACGTGTTGGAACATTTTATCAAAGAAATCCATTCCGTCCGTGACATCACGGAAGAATTCGAGCAGCATAGCGGACGCGAACCGGCAGAACCATTGCTTCAGGTGGATCTGACCTATGACTGCTACGGGATTATCACAAGGGAAACAAAAACATTTTGGAAGAGCGACTTTGAACGGGCAAAAAAAGAAGGTTACTTCATGGCCTGACTGTCGCATCGTCCACTCCATAACTCCGGTCTTCTGGCCGGAGTTTTTTTGGATAGGAACCAGCACGCAACAAGAACACGTTTCCCTGCATTTCTGGATGCGGATCATCTCCATACTGATATTGCCAATGATAAAAGAAAAGGAGATCATGATCATGAAAAGAAAAACGAGAAATGTACGAATCTTAGCAATTTGTCACGTTAAGGATGCATGGGAGGGTGAAAGATGTTAATTTTACCGATCAAAAAACAGTGGTTCGACATGATACTGACGGGCGAAAAACAGGAGGAGTACCGGGAGATCAAGCCATATTACACGCAAAGATTTAGCAAAGTGTTCCAGATGGTTGGTCAGATTCCTGTGGACCAGCATGAAGAACAGGTGCGTTTCACAAACGGATATGGATGGAAAGTACCGGCATTCATCGCGGACTGCTGCCTCGAAAAACGGGAAGGCCGTGCGGAATGGGGCGCTGAGCCAGGAAAAGAGTATTACGTACTGGTGATCAAAAAGATCCGTTGGAAGAGCATGGATGGTCTTGGCGGGCATCTCACTTCTTAAAATTAGGGGTGTTCCCCGGGAACACCCCTGAAAAAGACCGCCCATAAATATCAGTTCGCAGTTGTCATGCCGACATTACAGCGAATTGCAGGTGTTAAGAAAGGAGTTATTATGGAAAAGGAAGAAATGAAAAAGAGGATCAGATCCGGGTATGTGGATATGTATGAGAGCCAGACGACCGACGAAGATATCCAAAAGGGATTCCAGCTCATCGAGAAAGACGAGAGCGTCATCGGTAAGATCATGGAAGAGATGGTCTCTGACGGAGATGACGAGTCCGACAAACTGTTAAATCTGTATCTGGAATCTACGCCGAAAGAACGCGCTCTTCTGGATTGCGCCCTGATCGCACTTTGCGGCTGGTCTTTGCATACCATTATTGACATGATGACGAAACCGGAAGATTAAGGAAATGTACCAAAGGAGGGTGTGCATCATGCGAACAAAGGAATTTCGGATTGAAAAAAGAAAAGTGAAAATCAAAGCAAGGCAGAAGCTGGCCATACAGATAGCCCATCATGGCAATACTGTGTTACCGCAAAATAAGCATCGCGAGAAGGTGGATGCCGCAGTTTCCGGAGTGAAGCCTGGACTGTTTGCCAAACATGATTATGGCGTTGTGACTTATGGAAAACCAGTCAAGGCAAAAACACGCAAACGGAAAGCGTCGTATCGTCATTCCGGAGGATACGGAGCGGCAAAATGCTATTCAGCGCACGATCAGCGTGAACTGGACCGGCATTCCGGAAATGGAGGAGATGGAACGTGATTTATAAAGAAGAAAATGGACAGATTGTTGTACGGTTAAACTGCCAGGAAGAAATTTCCGATGTGATCAATGCATTGGACTTATACTCCAGGATTTGGATCGGGCAGCTTTTAGAGATCGATAATCAGATGATCTGGCTGAAAGAAAACTTGTATGAGACGGATTCAGCTGCTAAGATGACGCCGTTTTTCGTAAACATCAGGAATCGTATTTTACCAGGATCATTAAAGGATATCGGGAACACGTTGCACAGTTCGTACGGGATCTTTTCCAAAAAGATCGACCAGCGTGCGAGGATTGCGTATGATATGCAGCAGGTGATCCGATATACGTCTGCGTGGTATTTCCACCCGGATGGCGGCCATAGTGTTGATTTTGGTACGCCGATGCAGGCAGAGGAAACGGTAAAGATGCCGACGGCTAATTGTTTTGCGGATAATCATGAGACCGGGATGGAGATCCATCTCACCTGTTTATCGCAATTAGAAGTGCTCAAGGAGGCAATCGCTGTCCTGGGCTGCCTGTATGGAGGTAAGATCTGCGATTTGTTCGCGCATTATACGAAAGATGCGGATACATTGACAGTTGCCAGACATGTAGAGCAATATTATGTAGGAATCAAGGATAAGGAAGAATTACCGAAAATATCAGACAGCTTGATCGCTGAAACATTATAAGTACCAGGCCCCTCTCAGTTTTTTGAGATGGGCTTTTTTATGCCTTTTTTGACCCAAAAGTGTTATCCGCAAAAATATCTTTCGGAAACATGTGTCATACTGATGAGGTATTGATTTTCCAGAGAGGAATTTGCATGGACAGAAGATTCATTTAGAAGAAACTGGAATTGAATCATCATTTGTTTGTAAATACACAATATATAGTATTTTCAATGCAACATATTATGCTATTTATAGAGTATATTCCACAAACGTGGGAATGATTCGTATCGTAAGAAGAACATCCGTCTGATGATTTTAGTTCATCCCACAGGCGTGGGAATGATTCGAGAAAGAAAAAGGAAATCGCTTCCAGACCGGTAGTATCGTTTGTAGAGTATCGCTTACCGTTTTTAGTGACACGTCTGGAGCAACTGGAGAAGTTGCAGGAATATCTCGCAAAGGATATCTGTATGGAATTTATTGGTAAATACTGGATTCCTGTTTATAACATCTTAGAAAAAGACTGTTCGATTGTTCTTGCTAATCCAAAATACGTTAAGGCTAACCATGATTTCACGATCCTGCAAATTCAGTTCACTCTTAATATTGACTATATAAAGAAATTTGTGTATAATTTTGTTATCATGTAAAGGGGGTGTTTTTATGCCAACAATCAGATCCAGTGCCGATCTAAGGAACAATTACAATGAGATTTCTACTCATTGCCACACTTACACTGAACCAATTTTTATCACTAAAAACGGAAAAGGTGATCTTGCCGTGATGAGTATTGAAGCCTACGAAGCCCTAACAAGTCGCTTTGAATTATACGATCAGATCAACGAAGGAATGGATGATATTAAATTTGGAAACACACGACCATTTTCAGACGTATTATCAGAGATCCGGAAAGGACGTCGTAGATGAGTTACAAAATCCACATCACTGCAACAGCAGAGAGAGATCTTCTGAGAGCAGCCGACTATATAGAATTTTCCCTAAAAAATCCAGATGCTGCAGACCGCTTACTGGATACTGCAGATGAGCAAATTTCTTCTTTATCCGAAATGCATCAGAGATACCAGATCGTAGATGATCCGGTCTTATCCAGTTGGGGGATCCGTTTTATAAAAGTCAATAACTATCTAGCATTCTATACTGTAGATGAAAGTAGGCAGTTAGTAATTATCGTGCGTTTTTTGTATCAAAAAAGTAACTGGGCTTTCATCCTGCATCACGGGATTTTACTTGAATAACCACCCGTTCAACGGGTGGTTTGCTCGTCCCGTCCTTACGGGGACGGATTGTTCTATACGAAATTTTTTCAGATTTTCCAAAGCGGCGTCCCGCCCCCCAAGGGGCGGATGGTTTTATCGTCCATCTGGATCCTGGAAACGGGGAAATGCCCCGTCCCCAGGGGGGGGGTGGATTGTTTTTACAGGCGTGGGAATGATTCGCCCGTTTTCTTCTTCTTTCGTTTTTTAATTGTGTTCATCCCACAGGCGTGGGAATGATTCGATATTAAGAAATCAAGACAGAGGCGCTGCCGGGTTCATCCCACTTGAGTGGGAGTGATTCGTATACTAAACCGTACCTTTAAATGGAAACTGGGTTTTTATCCTACAGGCGTGGGAATGATTCGATGGCAGAGGGCACGGATGAAAGGAAAGGAGAGTCCATCCCACAGGTGTGGGAATGATTTGGTTTTTATGATTGTTCTGGATCTGCGAGCGTCGTTTATCTCACAGACGTGAGAATGGTTCGGATAAACAGAAAGAATTTCAGGTCGAATATAGATTCGTCCCACTTGAGTGGGAGTAATTTGAGGAAAAGCTTATGATTGGAGAAAAAGGGTTATCCCGCAGGCACACATCCTGCAGACGTGGAAATGCCAAAAGAAAACAGCGAGGGTGATGTTCTGTTTGCTGTTTTGTGTCTGATCAGGAGATCGAATCATTATTCGTGTTTGAATTTTCCACTTTCCTTCGCTCCTCGCAGCACCATACTGATAGTGTCACAAATAACGGAATCGAGAAAGGAGAAAAAACATGGAAGTAACAAGAACTTGGAAGGTGTATGGCGCTGATGGCCACAGACAGAAAGCATCCTTCGCGCCGTCAGCAGCTTATGACTGGAGCTCCGAGGGAGATGTAAGAAAAGTTGCACTTGAAAATGCGGATACAACTGGTACGAATGAGTATGTGATCATCCGAATTACCAGGAACACCGCAGAAGAGTGCGAAAGGGAACTTGACGGCCAGATTTCCGACGGCTTTTTTGAGAATTGTGTCGTAGGGAAAGTAATCGAAATTTCGTCCCAAAATCCGTAATCCAAACGGCCTATCATGGCACATATGGACGGGATGATAGGAAAGGAGAAAAAGGAGAAAAGGAAAACAGAAAATCGCGGCGAAAAATGCATAAGCGTGATACATACTGATTGTGTAGTTATGAAAGGAATTGAGTCTTTCATAATTTACCGGGCGTACGGAAGGCGTTCCTTCTATTTTCTAATGGGAAGAGCCGTTCGAAGGGGTGTTTATATGTTTCGTGCATATAGCATCTCGATGGGGACGGCAACATGTTTTCCCTTCCACTGGCCCTGGTATGGAGTTACGTACAGCGTTCCTTCTATTTTCCTAAAACATATGAGTTGTCCGGGATATCATATTCGGCGGACAACAACATGTTTTCCTGTACACTGTCCATACCTTAAGGCTGACGCACATTTGGTCGTCAGCCTTTTTTCTTTATCAAAATATCGATCATCGCCGAAAGGAGAAAGAATAAATGAGTAAAGACAGAAGCAAGCAGGATATCATCCGCTATCGCATTGAACAGCAGAAACAGGCCGTCAAAAACAGCGCATATTTTGCGGCTCCGATGTCTGTACCGGAAATGGATTATTTTGCGAAAACGCGCATATTCCAAGCATCCAGAAAATATATCGTGGATTCCATGGATATACAAAATCCACAGGATCGCGAAACATCCGATCTTCAGCTGCGCAGCGCATTAACCATAGACCGGAACCTGCGTGGCGCTTATGGCATTGGACTGGATGCGGAATTGCTCCGGACGTTTGCTGCAGCTTCCATAGACAGTCAGGCGATCGCATATCAGGAATTGGACCGCTTGATCCGCGACAGAATCGGATTCGATGAATTTCAGCAGGCTCACCTATTTTATCCGGGATTCCCGGAAGAAGTCATGGGAAAAAGTGATGTGGAACTTTATCTGAATGCGATCATTTATTACGGGGCTCGGTACGGTGCTGATATCACGGGGTTCGCGAACGTCATGCAGGAATACGGCATGATGCAGAAAGAGCCAACAGAACGCACGCCATTGACAGAAACCCTGAACAGAGAAATGAAATACATCAGCGTTGGTCATGATTCCGATTTCCACGCCTTAATGGACGGCTATATTCATGGCAATGCTTTATCCGTCTCTGCGCGTACGGATGTTTTGCGCTATGCTGCGTCCTGGACGGCCCGCTTTCTGAATTCTATGAGCAGGCCGTTTTCTTCCAAGGAAAATGAAGCGCTGTGTACGGCATGGCTGCATGATAGTGGCCTTGATTTTGTAGCATATGAAAATCATCTGTGTAAGGATGCAACCGATATTCTCCGGGTTATCTCCGTCATCAGCTGTACCAATGGCGCGCGCAATGGGCGTACATATCGCGACGCTAATAACATCCGCATGGCTGCAAATCCGGAGAGGCTTCTTACGCCAAAGAGTTTTGAAGTCCGCTTAACGAAGAAAGACCAGCGCTTCATAAAGGAATTGATGGACCGGTGCCCCGGATTATATCGGGATATGTGGCGGGAGGAAGAATACTGGAAACGTGTTATGCGAAATATTGATGCCAGAAAAGGCCCGGATCGCGTTGTGCGGGCGTTTGACTGTCTTGCAACGGGAAAGCATCTGGATGAACATGGGCAGAAACTGGATTCCCAGGCTGCCATGTTCTTACAGGCGAAAGAAGCATTGCGTGACGGCAATGGTTCTGCCCGTATGGCTGCTTTCGCCAGAAATAATCCAGACTATTTCTTACAGCGTTGTCTTTACGTACTCAGCATGGCCCCCGATATAGAGAAACAGGCTGTTTATGATATAGCTCACGACGCGGCACAGAACGTGGGACCGGCGGCAGCCCTGAAAGCGGAAAATGCAGTCCGGATGCGTGGGATGGCAGGTCCACGTATTATCCGCAATCACAATCGTGCACTGGTTCCTGCGCATGTCCAGAACGCTGTCCAGCTGCCTGAGGAAGAGCGGGAAGAGCTTGCTGACGCAATCCATACCGGTCTTCTTCGTAGACTCGAAAGCGCCAGGGAAATGCATCAGGTATATATCGATCCGGCATTAGATGGTATTCGCGTTCCGCAGAGGCAGGATACAAAAGCCTCTAAAAATGCTTCCGTATCGACTGGCAGCCTGATCCCTGGCGTGCGCGGCGCAAACCTTGGCGCAGCAGGGATCAGCTGGAAAACGCCATGCCTTGATCTGGATCTGCATGCATATCCGGTTGCCGTACGTGAAGATGGCTCCATGGAATACGGAACGGAAGTTGACTACACGAACTTACGGGAAGCGTGGGGAGTCCATAGCGGTGATTTTACGGAGGGAGATCCATATCGTGACGGGAAAGGTGCCCAGGAAATCGTCATGTTTGATAAGGATATCCTGAAACAGCATGGATATGATTATCTGATTTTTTCGCTTCATGGATATAACGCGAGCCTGGCTAATGATGACAGTATCCGCGCAATCATCATGGAGCGCGAAGGCACCCTTGATACGGCTTACAGTGAAAATTACCGCGATGAGCGTCCGTCCTTCTGTGGTGAGTTAATTGAAGCAAAAACGTTTACGGAGGCGTTTCAGATTTCAGCAACAAATAAGGATGTCACTATGTTTGCCTACGATGTCAGCCGGGACGGGTTTATCTGGCTCGACGAGCCATCCCTGAACCTGCCGGAACCGGGATATCAAAGTTGTGAGTCCATGGATGATTGTTCAAAAGCATTAGTCCATGCCCTTCAGAGTCCGGAGCCGACCATGGGACAGTTATTCCATGCATATGCAGAAGCGCAGCAGGCAACGATTGTGACCGATATAACAAAGGCTGACGCAGTGTTCACGTATCAGCCCGTAGATCGGGAAGAAGCAGGGATCCGCGAAGACGCCTCCTTAGTCAACAGTCTGGAGACACAAAAGATTTATGCGGAATATTGTGAATGCGGAGTGTCGGCAGGCGATGATAAGGGAGAGCATGACCGCAAGGACAGAGTGACGGATGAACTGGAATTGTAGCCAAAAAGTGTTATCCGCAAAAATTAGGTATCATTTTTATAGCAAAAGTCCTCATTTCATGGAGTGGGGACTTTTTTTGTTGTACCTTTGCATACGTAGGTGTAGTCGCGCAATGTTCGTGATGACTGGCTTATTCGGGATTGGCGGACGAAAACCATGGGCCGGGGCAGCATCCGGTAGCATAACATAAAAAAATACCGAATATCAAGTACGGTTGCTTTCACAAATTGGCCTGTTTATGACCAAAAAGTGTTATCCGCAAAAAATTGCCATTCAAAAATCGGACATTCTATGATAAACGCAAGAAAGGAGAATCAATTTTTATGAAAAGACCCATTGAGGAGCAGATGCTAAAACAGTGCTTCCATAAAGTGAGCGAAATTTTTGGTTTGTCGTTGGATTTTGAACAGTCACGGCGGCACCTGGAAGATTGCCTGGAACTGGCGGATAACATGGAAACGGTGGAAGAGGCGGCAAAGGAATGTAAAAAAATAGGAAAAACAAACATCCCGGCACTAAAAAAATATCTTCGCACGCATCGAAAAAAGGATGAGTTGGACAGTTTTTGTATTGAAGCGGATGGACAGTTTAGCATCCGCATCGAAAACCATGCACCGACAGAAGTGGTAGAGAGTGAAGAAACGTTTCCGATGCCATGCGCGACAGCGGTTACTTTCGATGCAACGATTCCAAGTGTTTCCATTGAAGAGGCATTTGCCCCATATTTTAAGACCTTATATGATTATCAGAACCTTTTGATTGATGATTTGAAAAAATTTGGCGCAGATCCAGTATCACGTCTTACAATCTTTAACCCTCCGACGTCCATTGGAAAAACCTATATGATCCCTGCAATCGCTTTCTTAGCACATCAGAATGGCTGTAAACTGGTTTATTCCTGTAGTACGCGTGCCAGCATCCAAGAAGTCCATAAGGCATTCGCTTCCGGCATATTACGTGATTATTACATGGGTGCGGATCCGGAAACGGGAACGCGCAAGCTGCTTTTAATTCCGTCTATCAAGGATGCGTACATCAATTTTTTCAAGCCTGTCATTCACAAACAGAAAAAAACAAAACTGGAAGTTTCTATGAATGAACCTGAAATTGCAGAGTATCTGCCGTATTGTACGCTTCAGGACGTAAATTCCATGATCGAGCTTTTGATCGCGCACGACAAAAAGCCAGTTAGTGGGAGAAGTTCTCAGATTTATGGCATGAATGCGTACGAAAAGATCAAGAAAATTTTAAATGACATGGAGTCTGGCATTGTTTTTTCACAAGACTACGCTGAACAGATGGACCGCGATTTTACAAGCGCTGCGTCTGCAATCGGCGCCATTTTGCATGGAATTTACCGTTCGATCTTAAAGCAGTGCGAAGCTTCGGGGACCTGCTCAGAAAAGAAAGATTACCGTATATTGGCGAAACGCCGAATGCTTACGCAGTATCCGTGGGTCGGAAAACTGTATCCTGGATTTTTGTATGATTTTGCCGACGTTGTGCTTTTGACCAACCGCAAGCTGACGGCAAACATTGATCCGGTCGGAATCAGCCGTGGTTCCATGATTGCGCCTGTTGTCGGGGCGGATAATCGCCACTGGACTCTGGTTGATGAGGTCGATCAGTTTTGTTCCGATCTTCTCGGGGATGCCATCGACCGCGCCACGCGTGGATGCGTCGATCTAAAGGAACTGATCTGCATGATTCGATTCCAGTCGATCCTGGCACTTTTGGAATATCATGCGGATGATCCGGAAAGTTCCAAATTGATTGCCGATCCACGCATGCTGCCTGAGGGGGACGCAGAACAGGAACAGATGCGCAAAGAATTACTCGCTCTTATTGATGCAATTGATACGAATGACCGAAAATATGATTTTATTATCTCACAAAATCGGGCAATGAGTTATGAACCGGATGTGGACGCGGATGGATCCATGTTGGTACCGGCCATGACAGTCGATCGCTCTTACGCTCATTTGATCATGCCTGGATACAGAGCCAAAAAAGGAAAGAATCAGGAAGATGAGACCGTAACGCAATTGATTTTGCGGACTTCTGTTGAAGATAACCGCACGAGAATCCTGAAAACAGAAATACCGGTTGGCGCGGAACTGGAATCATCCGAGTTGTTGTATGAGGATTGGTGTCGCGATACCTTTAAGATTGTTACCATGTTTTTGCCGATTGTGCGGAAACTCTGCCTGTTTTACATGAGTAATTTTCCGGGTACGACACAGGATCAAGCACAGCGCGCTGTATGTGAACGTCTGACATTGCGCGGCGCATATGGAGCGTACATCTGCGCAAATCTGTTAAGACCATGGAGTACGTCTGTCAGCGGGAATCATTTTTATGCGCACGGATTGACGTGGAATCTAATGGATACCCATAATACCCTGCAGACGGAGATCAACGTGGAAACATGCAACGGATTTCCGGATTATTTGTTTGCAAATCTGTGCTTAAACAGCCAAAAGACGATTCTCTGCAGTGCAACCGCCGGGATGAAATCTTTAACGATGCCTGATGTTCAGTATGTTTTAAAGGCTATTGCAGGGCATGACGATGATGAACGGAAACTGGAGATAGAACATCAGCGCGAAGAAAGCGCAAATGGCATGGATGATCATATGGTGGCATCGCAGAGTGCGGATGATATGTCTGAATTCACGCCAAAAGATCCAAACAGTCTTTTGTATACCATGCAGAATATCCCGCGGGCTTCCGCTATGCTGCAGGAAAAGCGAGATAAAGAATATGACTCCACAGATTTTGTTTTTGAATATTATGACCGCACGCCAAAAGATCCCAAGGCGCATCCAAAGGCAGACCCAGCATGTTGCGGTGATGTGGAACGATACGAGGAAATTACGGGACTGACGCTTTCCGAACAGGATCAGCAGAATTATTCCATCTGTAACTTGGCGTTTGCATGTTTCACGATGGATGCCATGTTAAAGCATCAGATACCGGCTTTAATCGTATACGCAACACCGCTTCCGAAAACCGGAGAAATGCAGGATAATTCCTGCTACTCTATGTCCCACCTTGAAGAGGCAAAAAACGCAATCCTCGCGAAGCACGGAAAAACCGGAACGAAATTCAGGATTGAACGGATGGACGCTGGCTCCGATAAAGAGATCACGCGTGAATCAGATGAGTATGTCCTCGTATTGTCCGCTTATGGCTCAACGGGTGCGGGCAGCAATATTACGGTCCGGACGAAGCTGAAAGACGGCTTAACGCCGCCGGAAGATCTACGCGGAGTATCCTGCGATGACATCACGAATATTATCCCTGGACCACACAAAAGAGATCTCTGGGATGCCAGAATCCGTTATAGCATGACGGCTACATATTATTTTTATAAAATGGGCGAACTGGAGTCACAGCGATATGAGGGGGACCCAATCACCCAGAAGAAGTGCATGTCCGTTATCCTGCAGCATTTATATCATGGCTATCACGGCAGTCGATCCGTCCTTTGGCGCTGCTTAACACCGGGACAGGAGGGCAAATTCAAAAAGGACGCCTTTCCAGATGATCCGTTTTCACCGTTCAAGGAAACACAACGAAAAATCCTTTTACAGGCAGTGAACCGTGTAGAACGCGGACGAAATAACACTGGTGGCAAGATGCTCATTTGTCTGTCTAATACTCTGATTGAGAAAGCCGGAATTTCAGAAAGCGCTTACCTCGGTATGGCATATCCAGGTTGTCTGTTTGGATACGCCTTAAGTCAGATTTCTGCAGCGCAAAACGCGAAAATCCAGCCATCAAATCGGGTCGAATTGGAATTATTAAACCGTTGCTATATGGAAAAAAATATCAGGAATCGGGAAATAATTAATGGCCTTTTAGACAAGATTCAAAAGAACAAGGAGGCCGGGGTTGTGGATCAGACGCTTATTGCGCAATACGATCGAGTGAGAAACGCTTACCTTACTGGCGGATACGGAGACAACCCGGATATCCGTCAATTATTCTACTATACAGAGGACCCTGGGCTTACGAGCCGCTATGCAGTACAGATCCCGCAAAGTGACAACGACCGGGAGCGGATCGAAGGAGCAAGATTGCTCCCGATCGGTGAAGTCCGGTATCCGTGCGATATCCGCTGCCGGCCGGATGATATGGGACCATACGGCGCATTGAAATATCATGAGGCTCGTGGATGGCTCGGCAAAGGATGGCAGGACGATTTTAAAGAAGTACTTCCGTATCTTGATGAAATATGCACCTATGGCTATAAATATCCTCCATTCGCCAACATGCACGACGTCAATGTCGGCCACATCTATGAGCGGATGTTTCGTGCAGTAAGTAGACCCGGCGGGGTTTATCATATCGGTTATCCAGTAGTTCCTTATGATATGGACCTGAAGGAAGACTTTGACCTGCGATATGAGGGGACTCACGTGGTGATCGACATTAAAGGATACCGGACGGATCGGAAGCCTACTACGGAGAAAAAATTCATGGCTAAAATCAAACGCTATGAAAAAAATACGGGTGCCGGCCTGTTGTTCTGTTTATCAATATGGTAAGCGGCCCAGGTGTAAATCCCGCTCTGCAGAAATTCCGTCATTTTACTTATGTAAACGGCTTTGCGGATCTCGAAAAACCAGATTCGGAAAATTCTGCGTCCTTCCTGGAACGACGGCTTGCTTTAAGAGCGCTTTGTGATGCGCATCGGATGTGAAGTTAGGAAGGTTCGGAGCATCTACCGGAAGAAAGCGGCCTACATCAAACGGGATCATGATGAACGGGCCAACCGCTTCTTAGCCCATGCGGATACCATCTACATCGAACATATGGACTACCAGGCATTACAGAAACGTGCCAGGGATACTTCCAGGAAGGAAGATATTTCCCCGGTCAAACAGAAAGACGGTATCGTAAGGCTCATCCGGAAGTTCAAAAGAAGAAACGCTTCGGACGGCCCTTAGATAACCGGGCTCGGCTT
>ERZ779892.1547-NODE-1547-length-20309-cov-3.392614_pt1 | contig 20309 bp, 17 predicted proteins | sample MGYA00511552_ERZ779892 | MGnify/ENA primary metagenome ERZ779892 (study PRJEB29588, sample SAMEA2154561) | human gut metagenome | biome: human gut; feature: human-associated habitat; material: faeces | place: Denmark | collected 2008/2010 ... | reverse complement strand
AGTGGGCGTTGACGGATTCGAACCGCCGACCCTCTGCTTGTAAGGCAGATGCTCTAAACCAGCTGAGCTAAACGCCCGGATAGTTTGCCGAAAAGCGTTGCAAAGGTAATACTATTTTTTTATCTGCAAAACAAAAAATGAAATTATTGTGTAAAAATTGCCGGGGAAATCGTATTTTTGTACTCTATTTCAAATAAAAGACTATGGAATTATCATCACTCACGGCTATATCTCCTGTCGATGGCCGCTATCGCAATAAGGTGGAAAATTTGTCGCTTTATTTTTCGGAATGGGCACTTATCCGGTATAGGGTACGGGTCGAAATCGAGTATTTCATTGCATTGTGCGAATTGCCGTTGCCTCAGCTCTCGGAGGTAAATCCTGATTTATTCCCGGCGTTGCGCAAGATATATACCGATTTTACGGAGGCCGATGCCGAAAAAGTGAAGTCGATAGAGTCTGTTACTAATCATGATGTGAAGGCTGTCGAGTATTTTATTAAAGAGAAATTCGACGAATTGCATTTGGAGGCTTATAAAGAGTTTATCCATTTCGGGTTGACTTCACAGGATATTAATAATACGTCGGTTCCTCTTTTGTTGAAAGAGGCTTTGCACGATTGTTATTTCCCAGTGTTGAAAGATATGCTGGCTATTATCAACCGGTATGCCGAGGAATGGAAAGATATTCCCATGCTTGCCAAAACTCACGGGCAGCCGGCATCGCCCACCCGTCTGGGGAAAGAGATACGGGTATTTGGCTATCGGTTGGAACGGCAGATGGCTTTGCTCGAATCGGTTCCGGTGAGCGGTAAGTTCGGAGGAGCTACCGGTAATTTCAATGCTCATCGTTTTGCTTGTCCCGATATCGATTGGCCGGCATTCGGGAATAGATTTTTGAAGGAGCGGTTGGGGATAGACCGGGAGGAGTGGACCACTCAAATTTCGAATTATGACAATCTCGCCGCTCTGTTCGATGCTTTGCGTCGTATCAACACGATTGTGATAGATCTCGACCGGGACTTCTGGCAATACATTTCTATGGAGTATTTCAAGCAGAAAATCAAAGCGGGAGAAGTGGGTTCGTCGGCAATGCCTCACAAGGTGAACCCCATCGATTATGAAAATTCGGAGGGGAATCTCGGAATAGCCAATGCCATACTGGACCACTTGTCTTCGAAGTTGCCGGTTTCGCGCTTGCAACGCGACTTGACCGATTCGACCGTGTTGCGGAATGTGGGTGTTCCTTTGGCTCATACGTTGATTGCCTTCCATAGTACAATCAAGGGCTTGAATAAATTGTTACTGAACGAACCGGCTATATATCGCGATCTCGATCAGATGTGGAATGTGGTAGCCGAAGGTATCCAGACGATTTTGCGGAGGGAGGGTTATCCTCATCCGTACGAGACTTTGAAGGCTTTGACACGGACGAATACGGTAATTAATGCCGACTCCATACGGGAATTTATCGATACGCTCGATGTTTCGGAATCGGTAAAAGAGGAATTACGAAAGATAACTCCTCACTCATATACCGGGTTTTGATGAGGTGGGGAAGCCTCGCAAGATTAGATGAAAAATAGAAATGAGACTTGTAACCGAAGGAGAATAAGAGAACCTCTTATTCTCCTTCGACGTTTATCGCATGCCGGTTCTGTATTGGGTTCAGTAGAAAATCAGAAGGAATAGACATGAATTTTAGCGATGAAATTCTTGACAATAGCAACAGTTCGATCTCTTCGATGAAGGATTGAGAAAGATAATGTATTATGTTTTTGAAGGCTTAATCCCCTTGCCTTTCGGGCACTCCCCCTATCTCATCTGCGATGAACAGAGGTAGGGTGTTGATACTTTGATATGTTTCCTCTGTTGCGGATAATTTTATTTAACCCCTCTGTCCTTCGGACACCGCCTCTATATTTTGCTGTCGCAAAACACCCCATAATACTACGGGACACGGCAGGGAAGAGGTTTTAATAATCTCACTCCAATTCCTCACTGTTCTAAAAAAAAAGGGGCTGAAATGTCCGGCAATGCCACATAGATACAATAGGAAGAAAAGATTAAAATGGTAATTCTCATTTCGGCACAGGGATAGATTTTACCCTTCTCCTCTGTGTCGTATAGCGATAGGGGAGAGGCCGAAGAAACAGTCGTTTCTGAGGAGGGGGGTAAATATGCAAGGACAACCCCACTGATTCCCGTATTGAGTATGTATTTGTTGCTTTGAACGGTTGTAAGGCAGATTCTTTGCAAGCCGGACGAACAAAAGGCCCGAGCTTTTGTTTTTTTAAGCAGAAAATAACAACTTATTCGATTGTAATAGAAGCAAAATGAAAAATCCTTCGTATCTTTGCAACGTGTTTACAAACATAGGCTGCGGCTCGATAGTAAATTTGTTTTTACTTTCGGTTTGCACTAATTTTTGTTTATGAGAAAAAATAACTATCATTTATAACAGATGTTTTTTAATAGGCCGAGAGGCTTGTATTTTTAATTACAAACAATTTCTATGGAAAGCGAAAAAAGAGCTAAGCGTCCGCGCATCGGAATGTCGAACCGCGAAGGTGCGACCGAGCGATATGAAAAAGTAGAGTACAGAAGAAATGGAGGAGAAGAGGGACACTCCTCGTACAGTGCGAATGCGGAAAGACCATACTATCCCCGCAATAACTATGGAGATGGAGGAAATCGTTCTTACGGTAACGAGCGTCCTAACAACTATGGTAATCGTCAGGGAGGGTATAGTAATAACCGGCAGGGCAATTACGGAAACAACCGTCGGAACAATAACTACAACAATACTCCGAGGTATAATCAGGATTATAATCGTAATAACGAAGTGGGAGAGGGGTTTCAGCAGCCTTATGGAGAAAGCTAGAGACCTCGTTATCCGAAGCAAAACAATCGCCCGGGCGGATATAATAACCGGGGGTATAATAATCGCGGAGGATATAATCAGAATCGCCAGCAATCGCGTCGGAATAATAAGGTGTTCAGCCGCCCGCAGCGCATCGAATATGAATTGCCAGAGGTGGATCCGAATGAACCGATTCGTCTGAATAAATTTATGGCTAATGCAGGGATCTGTTCCCGTCGTGAGGCCGACGAATTTATTCAAGCCGGAGAAGTGTTGGTCAACGGGGTTGCCGTGACCGAACTGGGAACGAAGATTACCCGTAATGATACGGTGACATTCCGTGGCAAGGTGGTGACTTTGGAACGTAAGATTTACGTATTGTTGAATAAACCTAAGGATTGTGTGACTACATCGGACGATCCACAAGGACGACTCACGGTGATGGATATCGTGCGTAACGCTTGTACCGAACGTATTTATCCGGTGGGACGTCTTGACCGTAACACTACGGGTGTATTGTTGTTTACTAACGATGGGGAACTGGCTTCCAAGCTGACACATCCCAAATTCCTGAAAAAGAAAATCTACCATGTGACGACCGACAAGAACGTAACGGCGGCCGATATGCGGCAGATTGCCGAGGGCATCACGCTGGAAGACGGGGAAATACGTGCAGATGCCATCGACTATGCCAGTCCTACTGATAAGAAACAGGTCGGTATTGAAATTCATTCCGGTAAAAACCGTATTGTGCGTCGCATATTCGAAGCTTTAGGTTACCGTGTGGTGAAGCTCGACCGCGTGTTGTTTGCCGGGCTGACGAAGAAGAACGTCCGTCGAGGCGACTGGAGATTCCTGACAGAGCAGGAAGTCAACATGTTGCGCATGGGGGCGTTCGAATGATAGGATATCATAAAGATGAAAAAATGGAAACTATTCGTAGAATAAAGATTATAGATGTACTGAAACGTGAGGACTACGGTTCGGAGGTCAATGTAAAAGGTTGGGTGCGTACGCGCCGTGGCAGCAAATCTGTCCACTTTATCGCTTTGAATGACGGGTCGACGATTAATAATGTACAGGTAGTGGCCGATGCGGATAAGTTTGATGATGAACTGATTAAACTCATCACGACCGGGGCTTGCCTGAGTGTTACAGGTGAATTGGTGCAAAGTGTAGGTTCGGGACAAGCCGTGGAGATCCAGGCCCGTGAAATAGAGGTGTTGGGTACATGCGGCTCGGATTATCCGATGCAGAAGAAAGGACAGAGCATGGAATATATGCGTACGCATGCCCACATGCGTTTGCGTACCAATACGTTCGGTGCGGTGTTCCGTATCCGTCATCACATGGCGATGGCCATCCATCGTTATTTCCATGAACATGGCTTTTTTTATTTTCATACACCGATTATTACGGGCAGTGACTGCGAAGGAGCCGGACAGATGTTTCAGGTGACTACGAAGAACCTCTATGACCTGAAGAAGGACGACGAAGGAAAGATAGACTATTCCGACGATTTCTTCGGCAAGACGACTTCGCTGACCGTATCCGGACAGTTGGAAGGAGAGTTGGGGGCCACGGCTTTGGGTGCCATTTATACTTTCGGCCCTACGTTCCGTGCGGAGAACTCCAACACACCACGCCATTTGGCCGAATTTTGGATGATCGAACCCGAAGTGGCTTTCAACGACATCCGTGACAATATGGATTTGGCAGAGGACTTCATCAAGTACTGCGTGCGTTGGGCTTTGGATAATTGCCAGGACGATTTGGCTTTCCTGAACAAGATGATCGACAAGACATTGCTCGAACGTCTGAACTTCGTGGTGGAGAACGACTTTGTGCGTTTGCCCTATACGAAAGGTATCGAGATTCTGGAGGAAGCTGTGAAGAACGGCCGCAAGTTCGAATTCCCGATATATTGGGGAGCCGATTTGGCCAGCGAACATGAGCGTTACTTGGTGGAAGAGTATTTCAAGCGTCCCGTCATTCTGACGGATTATCCGAAGGAAATCAAGGCTTTCTACATGAAGATGAACGACGATGGGAAGACGGTGCGTGCCATGGACGTGTTGTTCCCGCAAATCGGCGAGATCATCGGTGGTTCCGAGCGTGAAGAGAACTATGACAAGTTGATGGCCCGTATCGAGGAGCTGAATATCCCGATGAAGGACATGTGGTGGTATCTCGACACCCGTCGTTTCGGAACATGTCCGCATAGTGGTTTCGGTTTGGGTTTCGAGCGTTTGATTTTGTTCGTCACCGGAATGCAGAACATCCGCGATGTCATTCCTTTCCCCCGTACCCCGAAGAACGCAGAGTTCTAAATGCTATACTTCTTCCTCTTGGAGGAGGGAAGGTCAAGAAGAAAGTCCGGCATTTTGCTGGGCTTTTTCTTTTTCGGTATACCTGTTTTCTTTATACTCCTTGGGTGACATGCCGGTAAGCCGTTTGAAATATTTGCCGAAGAAAGATTGAGAGGGAAAATTCAGTTCATAGCTGATTTGTTGTATGGTCAGGTTAGTTGAGCGTAATAGAGCTTTTGCTTCCAGTATCACATAATCGTCAATCCATTCCGCTGCACTTTTTCCGCTGCATCTTTTTATGATTGTGGATAAATATCCGGCAGACAGGTGCAGTAAATCTGCATAGAAGAGTACTTTCCGCTCTTTCCTGTAATTCTGTTCCACTTCCATGGAAAACTTTTGCATGAGGATTTCCTCTTTGGTCAATTTCCTGCTTGCCATGAGCCTGTGGAAATAATATCCCATCCCGTACAGGAACGCGCATGTCAGATGCTTGATGACTTCTACTTTGTTGGGGTGGTGTACCTTGAACAGCTTACGCACCATTGCACAATACGTCAGCATCGCATCCATTTGTCCCTGTTGCAATTTCAGGATGGGACACTCTTGTAGTGCCATGTAAGTTTGGTAGTTGTAAGGAAGGCCTAAGCCGCTGACAAACCGCTCGGACATCAATATGCATATACCATGGTAGTCTTCACTCATAAACTCTTGTTCCACAATCTGTCCGGGAATATTGATCGCCATCATGTCGCTTTCTATGTCGTAAGGCGAGAGGTTTATCTTTCCTTTGCTTTCTCCGCAGAGGCAAATGTGGCATACATATATGTTGATTTTAAATGGGTCGGAGGGGATTTTTTGCTTCGTCACATCGTAAATGAAAAAGTCTTCGCCGATGTTTAGCACCGTTCGGTTGTTGCGTACGGTCAGAGGCAAGTTCAATTGTGCTATTGAATCCATAATTCCATATTTTGAATACAAATATAGGCCGTTTTATCGATATAAGGCAAGATTTTTGAACTTTCGTCCAATTTATTCAATGAAAAGGACTTTGTTGCAGTTTACAAAGCTCGTACCTTTGCATCGTTTTAAAAATGATGCAGATGAATAATAAACGGACTTTCGCCATTATTGTATTCGCGTTGGTTTGTGTCGGTACAACTTGTGCCCAATCTGAGGCAATAACGGTGTCTGAAACCCCATCTCAGGAAAAGCAAAACATAGTATTTACCGGAGGGGCAATATTGGAAGGCAACTTATCCGGTTTTTTCCATTCCGGGATAAAAGACGGGAATAACGTCATGAAGGCCGGATTCTCCCTTGGGGGATTTTTGAATCTGGGTGTTATACGGTCGTTTTCAGTACAAGGCGAGATGTTGTTCCATTATAAAAATTCCGAGTTTGAGCAAGGAAGCCAACGTGGGGACTTGGTTTATGGGGAGTAGAAATACCGGTCTATGCCATGTACCATTATACTTTTTCAAGGGGCGGTTGTCTGCAAGTCGGAATAGGCCCTTATACGGAGTTCGGTTTCGATGCAAAGTTCAAGCATGGAGGGAAGGAGGCAGACCTTTATGAAAAGGACGGGAGTACGGGGCTGGCGGCCTTTCAAGAGTCGAATAGCGGTTTTGGGGCAAAGGTCGGATATGAATTCGTGTCCGGTTTCCAAATTAACGCAAGTTATAAGGCCAGCATAAGCAACCTGCTTGATGCCAACAGCAGCCAAGTTAAAATCCATCCCCATGCCATAAGCGTCGGAGTGGCTTACCGTTTTGGAAAGTAGATAACGCTATACCTTATAATAATGATGAAACAAATTCTGATTATAATAGTTCTGTTATTGGGCAGTGTGTCTTTGGCTTTTGCGCAAGAATCCGGAGGAAACAAGTTCAAGAAGTATTGGAATAGCCTAGTGAACGGGAATGTGGACCGTACTTATGAGAAGAAAGTCGATATGAGTTATGCTGTGGCACCTTGCTATACCCGTGAGGGAGGCGTGGGCATCGGTGTAGGTGCAACGGGATTATACCGTTTGGATCGCAGAGATTCCACCATGCAGCCGTCTGACTTCTCTGTGACAGGAAGTATGGCGGTAAAAGGCTTTTATGGAATAACTGTAAAGGGGAACAATAATTTTAAAGGGAATAGAACTCGTTTGTCTTACCTATTGCAGTTCCAAAACAAGAATTTGGATTTCTGGGGTATATCTTTTGATGCGTGCAGCTTGAATTCCATTTCGGCTTATAAGCGGCAGTTCGTGAAATGGGAGTCGGACTATGTGTACAAACTGGCCAAGGATTTCCATATAGGCGTGGCTCTTAATTTGAATTATACGAAAGCCTCAGATGTGATAAGTCCGTCTTATTTGGAGGGGCAGAAAAGCTCTTATTTCTTTACCGGAATCGGTGCTTCCATGTCGTATGACACCCGGGATTTCATATTGAACCCGAAGGAGGGAGTTTATTTCATGGTGAAAGAAGTCTATTATCCCGGCTTTGTAAGTTCGCATGGGAAAGACATATTTGCTACGACTTTGATTTTCGACTATTACCAAAGGGCGTGGAAGGGCAGTGTGTTTGCCCTTGATTTGTACGGTCAGTTCAACGGGAACGATGTGCCTTGGGCTTTGCGCGAGGAACTTGGAGGCGGGCCGAGCCGTATGCGTGGATATTATGGAGGACGTTACATTGACAATAACCAAGTTGCAGTACAATTGGAACTTCGTCAGCATATTTACACTCGTGTCGGCTGTGTGGCTTGGGTCGGCGGCGGAACAGTCTTCCCGTCTTTTGATAGGTTGATGGTCAAGAATATCCTACCAAATTATGGGGTGGGGGTGAGGTTGGAGTTCAAGCATAATGTAAATATCCGGTTGGATTACGGTTTCGGAAAAGAAACCGCAGGTTTTGTGTTCCAGTTTGCCGAAGCTTTTTGATATCTTTTTATACTGGAATGAATTCATTCCGGTAGGATATTGAAATATTGTGGATGGCCCGTCATTGACAGAGTGGATGTCGATGGCGGGCTTTCTTGTCCGTTACGGATGTGCAGACCCACGTTTTCCGCTCTTTTCCTTTTGTAAAATCAGGTAAATGTAAGGGGATGGGAGATTCCGATAGGCTTCCGTTCGCTTTCGTCTCCTTCAGAAAAGTTTTTCCTTAAAAAGGTTCGCTTCTTTCATACTCTTTCTGTATCAATGCTTTAAGGTGAATGTTCTATCCTCGAAGCCTTCACCGAGGTTTCACCTCGGAAAAGGGGAAACGTGTAGAACTTTCGCCAACGAGTCTGTATTTGGACAGATATAATATAGTGTTAAAACAACAATAAAAATAGATTAAAAGATGTCGATAAAATACAAATGTTTGCCTGATTTGTTCAATATGAATAAAAGATAAAAGGGATAATTTTGCATATTAGATAAAGAAAACACAAAAATCAACCTTAAAACAAACATTTATGAGAAGACATTGGTATGAAGTATCCAAGCTATGCTTTGCGTTGTGTTGCATGGCATTTTTCTTAAACTGTTCCGAGGTGGAAATCGAACACAATGAGGAAAACGTGATTTATGTGAATGAAAGTTCATTGGAACTCTTTTGCGGGGAAACACGCCAATTGACGGCAAGTCCTACGGAAAGCACGTTCAGTTGGGTGAGTGAGGACCCGGAAATTGCGGATGTGGATGTTCACGGGATGGTCACCGTAAAAAGTAAGGGAAACACGAGGATTGTGGTGTCCTCCGGGGATAATAAGGAATATGTGGAAGTAGATGTAGAGGCGCCCGCTTCCAAAAGCGTGCAAGCTCATGCAGGGAAAGGGAGAGTCCAATTTGAAGTCGTCATAGACAATGAGTATGTTCAGACAGTGAAGGTGGAATGCATGACCAACCATACTTCCATGGAGTATATGGTGGATGGGCAGAGTGGCGTGTTTAAGTTCTTCTACGAGGGTTTGGATGAAGATGCGCATAATTTTTTCGTGACTTGCATAGACCGGTTCGGTAACGTGTCAGACCCGGTGGAAGTTTCGGCCAATGTCTATGGGGCTGAATACCAGTCAGCGTTGCGGAACCGTGGTGTGGCGGTGGTTACGCGTTTCGGTAACGGGCTTGTCATCCAGTGGAAAGACATTCCGGGTGATTGTGTGTTGAACTACAAAAACGCGCAAGGCGAAGAGGTGGAAAGGATAGTTCCGGCTTCCGAGACGAATACCTATTTATACGATTTTTCTTCGGATTTGACTTATACCAGTCGTGCTCTTCCCGAGGTGGGGGCTGTGGATACTTTTACCGTGGGGCCCGACAGGTTGGAAGCCTTTGAAGATTTGCGTGCCGTGCTGACATCTTCCACTCCTTGTGTGATTCACGCATTCAACTTCGATTTAGGCGGCGAGGGCGTGGGCTACCACGATGATGACCCCGGCAATAATTCCGGTAATAATTACCGTGCGGAGAAGGGGGACGTGAATAGTCCGGGTGTGGATTTGGAAGCCGGAGGCAACGTCGGTTACACTTCTCACGGTGAATGGCTCATGTATACGGTCCATGTGCAGTATGCGGGCACCTACGCCTTCGACCTCGAACGCTCGGTAAACAACGAGGGACGGAACGGTTATTATTCCTTGGAGATAGATGGCGTGTCTACGGATTATGTGTTCATGCAGGACGACAACGATTGGAATGCTTACAAATGGCAGCATGAGACGTATCCGGAGAACCAACCCAAAATATACTTTACGGAGGGAAAACACACGGTGAAGTTTGTTTTGGGGAAAGATGGAGACCACGGAAAAGTGAACTTCCGCAATCTTCGTTTCACCTTTGTGGGCGAGTGATATATAAAACAATCAGAGCAATCTAAACAGTCTAAACAATCTAAATTAATTTAATAACTATGAAAAGGAACTTTATCCAACAGACGTTGGTCTTTTCCGGCATGGCCGGCTGCATGGCAGCTTGCATCATGGCTTCCTCTTGCAAGGATGAGGCACGTGGGCAAGTGTACGACCCGAATGTACCGGTGACCGTGACCGATTTCTATCCCGATTCGGGAGGTGTAGCCACGCAGATGATCCTGAACGGCAGTAACTTCGGGACGGATTTGAACAACATTCAAGTGTATTTTAACAAGAAAAAGGCAGCCGTCATCGGTTCTTTAGGAGACAAACTCTATGTGATTACTCCACGTCGTCCGGGCGCCGGCATGCCGGACGACGGAGACCCGGACCACGACCAAGTAGACATTACGGTGCAGGTAGGGGAGCAAAGTGCTACTTACAATAAGAAATTCAATTACCACATACAGACTCTTGTTTCCACTTTGTGCGGACGTCCGGGTACGACAGAGACTAAGGTCGGTACGTTGGGTGAGACGGAATTCAAGGGAGAAATGGGCTTTCTGGCCGTGGATGCCGAAGACAACCTTTTTGTGGCTCCGCGCGAACTTTGGGGGGCAAACAAACTGATTATGGTTAGCATGGAGACCAACCAGTCTTCGATTATTATAGACAATGCCGGGCAAGCACCTCTCAACCAACCTTGCGTGATAGACCATGGGAACGGGTTGGTGATACCGACGGACCAGAACAACACTTACTGGATGGTTCATTCGGCAGACTTCTGGCAACCCAAGAGGCGTGACTATATGGCTGCCGAAGGGGAGGATGCCGACAAAGTGAACACAGTGTATAAACATTCGTTTGCCTACTGTGAATTGGATGGCTACTTCTATTGCAGAAGGAAGGACGCCAGTAATTTTTTCCTGAAGATAGATGCGGATACGGGTAATGCCTGGGTGGTGGACACGGGCAACAACGACCTTTTGGGGTCGTCCGACTGCTATATGACGTTTGGACGTAAGGATCCTAAGAAACTCTACATGGCGTTGACCAACTTGCATTGTATTGCCATATTCGAGGACATTACAGACCCGACACGCGAGGGGAATTTCAAGATATATGCCGGTATGCAGGGGCGTCCCGGGCATGCCGACGGCTTGGCATCCGATGCGCAGTTCCACAGTCCGCGCCAGTTGGTGTTGGATGAAGAAGAGAACCTTTATATCGCGGATTCCGAAAATAACTGCATCCGGAAGATTACGCCGGAAGGTGTAGTGAGCACGGTAATCGGTATTCCCGGTAAGAGCGGTTATAAGGACGGCACGCCCGACGTGGCCTTGTTCACGCAGCCATGGGGACTGGCCATCGACAGCGAGGGAATCATTTACGTCGGAGACAAGGACAACCTCTGCGTACGCCAGTTGTCGATAGAATAAAATTGTGGTTTCTTTAAATCGAATCATCATGAAACATATTTTTATTGTCGTATTATTATGTTGCTTGGGCATCGGTTTGCACGGGCAGACACAAAAAGAAGCAGGAATTACGGTGTCGGGTGTAGTGCTTGACGAGACTAAGTTACCCATTCCGGGAGCCAATGTATATTTGAAAGACCGTGCAGGAGTGGGTACCGTGACCGATATGGATGGAAAGTTCTCTCTGAAAGGCGCAGAAGAAAACGATGTGTTGGTCGTCTCTTTTTTGGGGTATGAGAAAGAAAGCATTCGCGTGGGGAAGAAAACGGCTATGCAGAATCTGCAAGTAAACCTTCGTCCGTCTGAAAATACGTTGGATGAGACTGTGGTGGTCGGTCTTGGTTCACAGCGTAAGGTCAGCCTTGTGGGGGCGGTAACCACAGTGGATGTGAAGGACCTTCAGGTACCGGCCACTTCCATCCCCAATATGTTGGGCGGCCGCGTGCCGGGTGTCATTTCATTGCAGACCAGTGGCGAGCCGGGAAAGAACATCTCGGACTTCTGGATTCGCGGCATCGGCACGTTCGGAGCCAACCAAGGTGCTTTGGTGTTGATAGACGGTTTGGAGGGTGACTTGAGCCAGATAGACCCTGCGGATATCGAGAGTTTCTCCGTCTTGAAGGATGCTTCGGCTACGGCGGTATATGGTTCGAGAGGTGCGAACGGTGTCGTATTGGTCACGACGAAGCGCGGTACGGCGGATAAATTGAGGATTACGGGGCGTGTCAACCTCACGGTATCCCACCTGCAAAAAATGCCGGAGTATCTGGGGGCATACGACTACGCCGTGTTGGCCAACGAGGCCCGGTTGGCCCGTGGGGAAGAAGAACTGTATTCTCCGATGGCGTTGGACTTGATTAAATACCAGTTGGACCCGGATCTTTATCCGGATGTGAACTGGCGTGATGAAATCCTGAAGCACAATTCCTTGCAACAGACTTATTACGTGAACGCGCGAGGCGGAGGCAGCGTGGCCCGTTACTTCTTCAGTCTGGGCATGTCGAACGAGCAGGCGGCCTACAAGCAAGACAAGAGTTCGAAGTACAGCGCGGACGTGGCCTACCGTACCTATAATTACCGTAGTAATATCGATGTGGATTTGACCAAGACGACCACGGTGTATTTGGGAACAGAAGGGTACCTTTCTCAAAAGACTGAGCCGGGAAACGTGTCCACAGACGCACTTTGGACAGCACAGCGTACGCTGACTCCTTTAACCATTCCCTTGCAATACTCTACGGGACAGCTTCCGGCTTGGGGCGCCAACAACGAGTATTCTCCTTACGTCATGCTGAACCATACCGGTACGGCAAAGTGGCGTCGTTTCACCAACAAGGTGACGTTGGCCGTAACACAAGACCTTTCAGCTATAACAAAGGGACTGAAGGTCAGGGCGCAACTGGCATACGACACGGAACAGTATTTTAAAGAGGTGCGTAAGGTATTGCCTGAAATGTATTATGCCAGTGGGCGTACGATAGACGGAACGTTGATTATGCGTAAAGTGGTGGATTCTCAAACAGCTTCTTATAGCAATGAGGAATCCCAATGGCATAAGTTGCACTTTGAAACCACGATAAATTACGACCGTCTTTTCGGGAAGGACCATCGTGTAGGCGGATTGCTTTATTATTATATGAGTGACTATCAAAATTCATGGTGTGATATAGATGGATATAATTGCACCAACAGCATGCACAACATTCCCAAGCGTTATCAGGGTTTGTCCGGACGGGTCACTTACGGTTTCCGGGACACGTACTTGCTTGATTTGAATTTCGGTTATACCGGTTCTGAGAATTTCCAGAAAGGTCGCCGTTTCGGTTTCTTCCCTTCCGTGGCTTTGGGGTGGATTCCCACCAACTATGAGTTTATCCGCGACCGCTTGCCTTGGTTGGATTATTTCAAGATACGCGGTTCGTGGGGTCAGGTCGGCAACGACCAGATAACTAACAAGCGTTTCCCTTACCTGACGCTTATGAACGAGAATGCTTCAGCGGGGTGGAACGGTTCCAAAGGTGTGACGGAGTCTTCCATCGGTGCCGATAACCTTCAATGGGAAAAGGCCACCAAGTTGGATCTCGGTATCGATGCGAAGCTCTTCGGGCAGCGGGTGAACTTTACGGTCGATTTCTTCCGCGACCGCCGTGACGACATCTTCCAGCAGCGCACGATGGTGCCCGACTATGTGGGATTGGTGGAACAGCCGTACGGTAATGTGGGTAGTATGGTGAGCTTCGGTGCGGACGGAAATATTTCCTATACCCAGGACTTCGGGCGTGATTTCACGCTGACGCTTCGTGGAAACTTCACTTATACGGCCAATATGGTGAAGACTTGGGAAGAGGCTTTCCAGAAATATGCCTATCAGGAAAAGGCGGACAAACCTTATAATTTCTACTCGGGTTATATCGCGTTGGGATTGTTCCGCGATGAAGACGATGTGAAGTACAGTCCGGATCAAAGCAGTATCGCAGGACGTAAAGTTCTGCCCGGTGACATCAAGTACAAAGATGTGAACGGCGACGGAGTGATTACTTCTGACGACCAGGTGCCTTTGTCCAGCAACCCGAACTATCCGCGTTTGATGTATGGCTTCGGTGCGGAGTTCCGGTGGAAGAAGCTGACGTTGGGACTATTGTTCAAAGGCGTCGGAAATGTGGAGAATTATGTCGTTGATTATTGGAAAAGCGGTTCCGGATTTTTGCCATTTGGCACGGGGACCACGGGAAATGTATTAGCCATTACGGCCAATCAGGGGAATCGTTGGACTCCCCGTGAGATTTCCGGTACTCCGGCCACGGAGAATCCTAATGCCATGTTCCCCCGCCTTTCTTACGGTAACGACCATAACAGCGTGCAGAACTCCACATTCTGGAAAACCAACGCCCGGTATTTGCGTTTGCAAGAGATAAACCTGAGTTATAATTTCACTTCCGGAAAGATATTGAAGGCTGTTGGCGTCTCTTCGCTCGACCTCCAATTCGTAGCCTCTAACGTATGCGTGTGGAGCCCGTTCAAGCACTGGGACCCGGAACTGGCCGCTTATAATGGGACGGCTTACCCCATTCCGGCACGCTATGCTTTCCAAATGTATATTAACTTCTAAACAGAATGCAATGAAAATGAAATTCAATCATATATTGGCAGGAAGCGTATTCCTGACGGTCATGGGTATGACGTTCTCGTGTGATTACTTGGATGTGGATGAATATTTCGATGATACGTTGAAATACGATTCCGTGTTTAGTAACAAACGTTATTTCGAGGCTTATTTATGGGGCGCGGCCGCCCAGTTGCCTGACGAGAGCAAGATTTTCGGGCATGAGTATGCTCCGGGCATTACGGCTGGAGATGACATTTTTACCGTGATGAGTACGGACATATTCCGGGGTTCTGCCTTCACTTTGGGATATGTCACTCCCGATGACTTGCGGGGGATGAACATCTGGAGCGACATGTACAAGATTATCCGCAAAGCCAATATCATGCTGTCACGGATGGACGAATGTCAGGACATGACCACGGCCGACCGTCGCAATTATACGGGTTACATCCATTTTCTGCGTGGCTATGCTTATTACCATATCCTGATGAACTGCGGTCCGGCTATATTGGTGGGCGACCAGGTGTATGAGAGCAATCTGGACGGGATAGCATACAATAATTATCGGGCCACGTATGACGAGACGGTGGAATACATCTGTTCGGAGTTGGAGACGGCGGCGGCTTATTTGCCCGTACGGAGTTCGATGGCGCAGTTCGAGCGTCCCACACGGGGCGCAGCGTATGCTTTGATAGCCCGTGTGCGGCTTCATGCGGCTTCCCCGTTGTTCAATGGGACTTCGGTTACCCGGAAATATTTCGGCAAGTGGCAGCGTAGTTACGACGGGGCGAATTATGTGAACCTGAATTATGACGAGCGTAAATATGCTTTGGCCGCTGCAGCTTGCAAGCGTGTGATGGACATGCAGGCGTATGAATTGTTCACCGTGAAAAAAGACCAAAGTACACCGGACTTGCCGGGGGGCGTACCGACGGCAGACTTTCCAAGTGGTGCCGGAGGCATCGACCCTTTCAAATCCTATTCCTATATGTTTACGGGGGATGAACCCTTTAAGAACAACAGCGAGGTGATTTGGGGGCGTATCTCAGGTGAGGTTTCGGCCTATACACAGCAGTCGTTCCCCGAATTTATGGGCGGTTACAATGGCATGGGTTTGACCCAGAAGATGATTGACGCTTACCGTATGGACGACGGACGTACGATAGAAGAGGCGCGTGCGGACGGCGATTACAAAGAAGGGCCCAACGACTTTACCGATGGACCGAGGGACTTCTCGGGTTATCATTTGGAGGGCGGCATCTGGCAGATGTACGCCAACCGTGAAATGCGCTTTTATGCTTGCGTGGGATTCAGCGGGTGCTACTGGCCCGCGTTGTCGACGACACAGAATGATGTCCGTAATCAGGTCGTGGAATATTGCTTGGACGGGAATGCCAACAAATATGCCAGTAATACCACGGCAGAGAACTATACTCCCACCGGATACGTGATAAAGAAGTATATCTCTTCGTACGACGCGTGGAAAGGGGACGGTAACGAACGTTATGAGAAGGGGTTCCCCATCATCCGTTATGCTGAAATCCTGCTCTCGTATGCGGAAGCGTTGAACGAGCTGACGGCATCCCATTCCGTCACTTTGCCTTCGGGTGAGACTTACATGCTTTCGCACGATGTCAACGAGATAGCCTCGGCGTTCAACCAGGTTCGCTACCGTGCCGGGCTTCCGGGCCTGAAGGCCGCTGAACTGAACGACCGCGACGAGCTTTTCGAGCAAATCAAGCGTGAGCGCATGGTGGAGTTCCTGGGCGAAGGCCGCCGGTTCTACGACGTGCGCCGTTGGGGCATTTATGAAGACGAGGATTCCGAGCCGATTATGGGTTTGAACATAGAGGCCAACAAGAACGGCGGGTTCTACCAGCGTACGGTCGTGAACGAGAGGAACTACCGGGACCGCGTGGTGGACAAGCGGCTCTTGTTCCTGCCCATCAGCAAGTCGGAGTTGCGTAAAGTCCCCTTGCTGGACCAGAATCCCGGTTACAGCGATTAGTATTTACAAACCTTAAAAACAGATGAACCAGATGAAAACGATAATTAAGAAAGCCGGTATACTCTATATGGCCTTATCTTTCGGTCTGACCTCCTGCGAGACATTCGATTTCGGTCAGGAAATGGGGCAGAAAGTGATTTGCATCATCAGCGACGACGACCTTGTGTTTACGGGCATGCACGATTTGAACGAACCGGAGAGCACGGGATATATATCCGTCAATTGCGGCGGCTCGCTCCATATCGACCGTGACGTGGAGGTGGTGATGGAATATTCTCCGGAGGTGCTGGCACAGTACAACAAGTCGAAGTATGACATAGATGAAGAGAAGTATGCGAAAGAACTGGATTCCCGTTACTACACGATTCCCGAGATGCGGGTGACGCTGAAGGCTTCGAGTGCGGACACCTATGACACGATGCCCATCCGTGTCCGTCCGGAAGGTCTTTCTCCCGACAGCATTTACTTCATCCCCCTTCGCATCCGTTCCGTGTCGGCTTATTCGGTGAATCCGGACAAGAGCCAGGTGCTTTACCGTGTTTATATGAAGAACCTTTATGCCCGTAGCGACGAGGCTTCCATTTACAATGCCACGGGTACGACCCAGAAGGACGGGGAGAACGAGGTGGAGGCGGCGGCGTCTCAGACCTTCCATCCTCTGACGAAGAACACTTTCCGCATATTTGCGGGAATCAAAGGCTATGAGACGGATGCGGATGTGATTCGCAAGAATGGCATCATCGTTCAGGTGAACGAAGACCACAGCCTGACGATGCGTCCATACGATGAGGATTCCATAGAGGTGGCACCCGTGGACGCTTCCCGTCCGGATTATTACGGTGAGTATAGTTTGTCGGAAGTATATGGTGGGAAAAAGCGCCAACGCTTCGATTTCAAGTACAAATACCGTTTCAAGGGTGATACGCAATGGGAGACGGTTAATTTGCGTTCCTTGCGCAATGTTACGCTCGACTTGATTGATGAATGACGGCCGTTGCGTATCGGGTGGCCATTCCCGTCCCAGGTAAGGAGGGGTGGGGATGGCCGCTTTTCATGTCCCTCCTTTCGTCTTTTTCGTAAGGTGCGGGGGCGAAGCCGTGTTTTTCGTCTGTTCGGAGGATTATCCGGAAGTGATATACCAAAATGTCAATTTGTTAATTCCGACCTTGTGTGGCTCGATTATCCGTGTCTTTGTCAGGGGCCGGTGGAAAATACGCGATTCTCGCGCCGTTTCGCGCAAGCGGAATGTATGCCCTTTGCCTGTTTTTTCCGATATTGTGACGGGTACAAGTGCGTTTCCTGCGCAAAGTGGAAAGTGGAGCGGGAGTTTTTCGGCTATCCGGGTTTACAAAATGACAGCACGGTTTGGTATGCCGTTTCGTTCCGATTAGACGAAAAAGCGGCGTTTTACGCAGTCCACCGCCTCGTTGGCAGCGGCGTTTTCCGACGACAGGCGCATGCCGTCGCGTCGGCATGAGGAGGAAAAAAGTGTTGATTCCGTCACGCGATAAATTTTCCGACTTCAAAATCGCAACCTTTTGGTGAACAAATATAAAAAACGTCCCTGAAGTCTTAAAAAAAGTATGCGAAATAGCGGCTTACAGCCGCTGATTTATGCTTTTCGCATGGCTTTTCGGTTTTTCAAAATGGCTGTCTGTGGTTATTCTGTAACTTGAAACGTTGGTTTCGCTTTCATATTGTCAATTTGGAGTTTGCTGTCCGGGTTCGGCCGTGGAACGTACCCTTTTGCGTCGGGGAATGCACGAGGTCGGCACGGGCTGGACGAGGTATCATTATGATTTCCGCCCGATGTTTTTGGGGCATAGGCACAATTTCTTCATGGAAACGTTCTTGCAAATCATAAAAATCAGTAACTTTAGCCTGATAATTTGTTTCAATGAGATTGATATTATGTATTATACCATTAAGGAAGCTACCGCGCAAGATTGCGGCTTGATAAACCGCTTGGCTTGGAAAGCTTTTCCGCCGACTTACCAGGCCATACTGACGCCGGAGCAGATCGAGTATATGATGCACTGGATGTATGACGAAGCCAGCTTGCGCCGCCAGATGACGAAGGAAGGTCATGTCTATTTTATTATTCATGTGGAGGGAGAGCCGGCCGGTTATGTGTCTGTGCGGCCGGAGGATGCCGGCGTGTTCCATCTGGAGAAAATTTATGTTTTGCCTGATTTTCAGGGATGCCATTGTGGAAGTGCCTTGTTCCGCCATGCCGTGGCGTATGTAAGACGGGTTTGTCCGGAGGCGCGGGCGATAGAGCTGAACGTGAACCGGCAAAATCCTGCGCTTGGTTTTTATCGCCGTATGGGCATGCGCATCGACCGTGAAGGCGATTTCGATATCGGTAACGGGTTCTATATGAATGATTATATCATGCGCCTTGAACTCTAAGAAAGGGAGAAAAAGTTTGTGGATTTTGTTGGCCGTTTGATTGAAAAGTAGTAATTTTGCAAGCCGATTATTATCAAAAAGACGATAAAAGTCTTAGAACCTGCGTGTTAATAGCTCTTTCATTGGCCTGGAAGGGTGGTTAGGGAATCGCAGAAAAAGGAATTTAAAGTTTTTTTAGTAGTAACAATTTTATTTTTAAATTAAAGAATGAATACTTTAAGTTACAAGACCATTTCGGCCAATAAGGAGACCGTGAAGAAGGAATGGGTTGTTGTAGATGCAACAGACCAAGTATTAGGTCGTCTCGGCTCTAAGGTGGCAAAATTATTAAGAGGTAAGTATAAGCCGAACTTTACGCCTCACGTGGACTGCGGTGATAATGTGATTATTATCAATGCAGACAAGGTGAAGTTGACCGGTAAGAAATGGACGGAACGCGTATATCTCCGTTATACAGGTTATCCCGGTGGTCAGCGTGAAATGACTCCGGCCCGTTTGATGTCTCGTCCTAACGGTGCGGATAAGTTGGTGAGAAAAGTAGTAAAGGGAATGTTGCCTAAGAATCGTTTGGCAGACCAGTTGCTGGGTCATTTGTATATCTATGCCGGCAGCGAGCACAAACACGAGGCACAGCAACCTAAAGTTATTGATATAAACCTGTATAAATAATAAGTGATGGAAGTAGTTAATGCATTAGGCAGACGTAAGAGCGCCGTAGCTCGCGTATATGTTAGCGAGGGTACAGGAAAGATTACTATTAACAAGAGAGACCTTGCAGAGTACTTTCCCTCTACAATTCTTCAATATGTGGTAAAGCAGCCTCTGTCTACTTTGGGTGTAGAAGAAAAATATGACATCAAGGTGAATGTATACGGCGGTGGTTTTACCGGCCAGTCTCAGGCGTTGCGTCTTGCAATCGCCCGCGCATTGGTGAAAATCAATGCAGACGACAAGAAGGCACTTCGCGCAGAAGGGTTCATGACACGTGATTCCCGCGTTGTTGAACGTAAGAAGCCGGGTCGTCCGAAAGCACGTCGTAGATTCCAGTTCAGTAAACGTTAATATCGGCCGTTTATCGAGCTGCATAAACGTTTAGTATCTAAACCCGTGGGATTCTTAGGGACTACCTGTGGGTTGGTTGAGAAAACAAAAAAGAAAGTAAACGATTAAAAAAGAAAAAACAATGTCAAGAACTAATTTTGATACCTTATTGGAAGCTGGTTGTCACTTCGGCCACTTGAAAAGAAAATGGAATCCGGCAATGGCTCCTTATATCCTTATGGGACGTAATGGTATTCATA
>ERZ779892.1532-NODE-1532-length-20459-cov-4.917173_pt1 | contig 20459 bp, 17 predicted proteins | sample MGYA00511552_ERZ779892 | MGnify/ENA primary metagenome ERZ779892 (study PRJEB29588, sample SAMEA2154561) | human gut metagenome | biome: human gut; feature: human-associated habitat; material: faeces | place: Denmark | collected 2008/2010 ... | reverse complement strand
GCGTGGAAAAGTCGTTCGCGATTCAGTCCGGCCGCGAGGTGCGCATCATGGTCAAGCCGGAGGACATCTCCGACGAGGGCACCTATGTGCTCGCCCGCGAGGTCGCCAAGCGCATTGAAAATGAGCTGGAATATCCGGGACAGATCAAGGTCAACGTCATCCGCGAGACCCGCTGCACCGAGTTCGCGAAGTAAAACAGAATCGCGAAGTAAAACAGAATGAGGAAAGCGGCGTCGTATATTGCGGCGCCGCTTTTTGGGTACTCCTTCCGTCGCGACTTCGTCGTGCCAACCTTCGGCATTTCATCTGTTTGTTTCCGCCGCAGGCGGTAAGGCTGAGCATCATTACAAATGCCAGCAGCATTGCGAGAATTTTCTTTAACATGATTAATTTCCTCCGTTTAATTGATATGTTTTAATGATGTTTAAGGCTGCGTTCCCCGGCATTCGTGATTTGCTGCACGAATCGGTTCGGAACGCAGCTGCATGGTCGTTTGTGTGTGATAACGTTGACAGGGTTCAGTTCAATGTCAGCAGTTTTGCCTGTACACGGGCGTTAACCTGAATGAGATATGCCGCATCGGCATCGGAAAGCTCTTCACTTTCATACTCAGCCATTGCCGCGGCAAATTCGGAGTATTGGGTCATCATCTTTGTGTAGTCGGCAAGCATGGATACGGGTTTGCCCTCTTCTTCGTACTTCTTAATGAATTTTACATACTCATCGATGAAAGCTTCATACTCGTCCATTGCAGCTTTAAAATCTTTGGCCTGCTTTTCATTCAGTCCCAAATCGGTAACCATTTTTTCTATGCGTTTCTCTCTATCAGCTTTTCCTTTCTGATGATTTTGAGCCATACATACAGTTGAGCCAATCAACAACGCAACTGCTAAACTTAAAATTTGCTTTCTCATAATTTTAATTCTCATATTAAGTTAGTTATGAATGTTAGACCTCACAAATAAGTGAAAGTTAATTCTAACTTGAAACGAAATATGACTTTTTCACATTATTAATAAATAATGTGAATCAGTAGTTGAATTCATCCTTTTCTCACGGTTTTGAACCAAATATAGGTTGTTCAGGATAGATTTCGGAAACGTGGTGGGAAATCAGAAAAAGACGGCTGATTTTTTTAGATTCCCCGTTATCTTTCATAGAAAGATGTGGGCAAAGTGTGAGGGATGTATTAGAATTACTAATGACTCAGATTCAACTGCTGATTCGCATTAATAAGAAGTTATTCAAGAAAACAGCGATAGCATATAAGAATAATGACGGAATCATTATTATATATCATCACTATTTATGTCGGATAGTGTCACTATTTTATAGCAGATAATCAGAAGAAATTTCGTTATGTTCTCCTTTCATCTATAATACTACCTAAACGAAAATCTTACAATTAACAGTTTTGAGGAATCTGTCACAGAATCAAAGGTTTAAAGATATAGAAAAAAGCGCGGCACATTTGATTACGGAGCACACTTTTTCTATCCTTGTAAGATATAATGCACAAAGAAAATGAAATTTATATGAATAAGAAGGTAATAATCGCAATGCTGCTCATCATAATAAGTATGGTAGCTCAAGCACAACAGATTAAAGTGGAATATGAAAACAAAGTAAATTCTCTTCCTTAACTAATGCAACAATATTTTCAAATGCAAGGTGTACAGCATTTACATCTGACTATTAAAGGAGATTTCAATAGTAAACGTGCCTAAATAAAGAAAATATCATGTAACAACGGAGTTTCCACAGCATGTGAACTTCTCCCCAACTTCATCCATTTCATATTAGTTGACAGCATCGAGCCCTTTTTTTTTACGTTGATCCATGAAAGTTTCAGTAATGTTTCAGCCCAAAACAAATAAAACCTTCATAAAAGCTTTTAATCAGCTATCTATGAAGGTTTCCTTGTACCCAGACCCGGGGTCGAACCGGGATGGAAGTGAATCCACTGGTGTTTGAGACCAGCGCGTCTACCGATTCCGCCATCTGGGCGCATACTTGATTTCTCAATTGCGGTGCAAAGATACGACATTATTTTGAATCCACAATAGTTTGGCAAAAAAAAGGAGAAAAAAATAATAAAACATATCTTAAACACTTCTCTATTCAGAGAATAAACCGTACATTAGCAGAAACTTTAAAATAGAGTCACTATCATGACAAACCAGGATAATTATTGCGTGATTATGGGTGGCGGCATTGGAAGCCGCTTCTGGCCGTTTAGCCGCAAAACATTGCCCAAACAATTCTTAGATTTCTTCGGAACCGGTCGTTCACTCTTACAACAAACGTTTGATCGTTTCCAAAAGGTAATACCAATAGAAAATATTCTTATCGTTACCAATGCAATGTATGCAGACTTAGTTAAAAAGCAGCTACCCGAAGTAAACGAAAAACAAATACTGCTAGAACCTGCACGAAGAAATACCGCTCCATGTATAGCTTGGGCCTCCTATCACATCAGGGCACTGAATCCAAATGCCAATATAGTAGTGGCCCCCTCAGACCACCTTATTTTAAAGGAAGATGAATTTCTTGCCGCTATCGAAAAAGGACTGGATTTTGTCTCACACTCTGAAAAGCTACTGACACTAGGAATTAAGCCTAATCGACCGGAAACCGGATACGGATATATACAAATCGCCGAGCCTGCCGGAGATAACTTCTACAAAGTAAAAACATTCACCGAGAAACCAGAACTGGAATTAGCTAAAGTATTTGTAGAAAGTGGAGAATTTTATTGGAATTCCGGACTGTTCATGTGGAATGTAAATAGCATTATCAAAGCGAGTGAGTCCTTATTGCCCGAGCTGACTTCTAAACTGGCGCCCGGAAAGGAAATTTATGCCACTGATGGAGAAAAAGCATTTATTGAAGAAAATTTCCCAGCATGCCCTAATGTGTCCATCGATTTCGGCATTATGGAGAAAGCAGATAATGTATATGTATCATTAGGAGATTTTGGCTGGTCTGATCTTGGAACCTGGGGATCACTTTATGATTTATCAGACAGAGACCAAGAAGGTAACGTCAGTTTAAAATGTCATTCACTTTTATATAACAGCAAAGACAATATGGTAGTATTACCGAAAGGAAAACTCGCTGTAATTGACGGGTTGGAAGGATACCTGATAGCGGAATCCGAAAACGTCTTACTTATTTGCCGTAAAGACGAAGAACATTCCATCCGCAAATATGTCAATGACGCCCAAATTCAACTGGGCGATGACTATATTTAATAAATAAGGCAACTTCTTCATTACGAATTAGTTGCCTTATATTCTATATTTAAGGAATATCCCTAAAAAAGCTTGCAATACTTTGAGTACACGTTATACTCTCATAAATCAAAATCTGTAAGAGGTTCCCACCGAGAATGACGCATGAACAGGAGTCAAATCTCCACCCGACCATATATCTTTAGTGTATAGTCGCAAACGAGGTTCGGCAAAAACACCGAATCCCTTAAGCAGTTTATAATAAAAATGTACGCCGCCCTCCGCACCGATATTCGTTTTATTAGGCTCTTTTCCGAATGACAACACAGGACCTGCAAGCAACTCGACACCAAATTTACGGTCCGGATTATAACCTCCCATAAAATGAGTCACATCAAAGAGATAATCTGCCGATAAACTAATCAACTTACGGGCATCCGATCCGTTCTTTCCCGGCAAAGCAACATAATCCAAGCCTATCCGTGCACCGGAACAAGGGAAGAACTGCCGTCCTCCAGAAACTCCTATTAAAACTCCAAGACTGGAACCGTCATCTAATTTCACCCGATGAATAGGCATATTTCCACCTACATTCCATGAGGCAAAATAATAAGGTTCGAATTCACTTCTGCGAGCAGCCAGCTCTTTCAACGTCTTACCACCTGCACGACGGAATTCCAGTCCGACCTGCACACTCATCACATTATCTGCCGTAGAGATGCGAGGCCCCACATAATTATCAATAACGTTGACATCTCTGTAAGAATAAGGAATACGAGAGAAACGAGGTTCTATAAATAATGCCGTATGATCGGAGAAGTAATATTTACATTGCAGTCCTGCCGTCACACCGGCATATGCAGCACCTGCCGCACTAACCTTTATATTTTCATTTTGCCTCCGTACCTTACCTAGTTCCAGACCTAACATCGGAACAATTCCCCAACGTTGTTCATTATCATGCTGCCAGAAAGAAAGAAGATTCAACATACTCTCTATCCGGACTCCTCCTTGCATCGTTCGCTTGTCAGCAAGAGTTCCATCTTCACGCGCAGCCTGCCCCCAACTACTTATACCTGCAAAACCGGAGAAACGTAATCCCCAGAAAGGTAGAAACCATTTACCGGCAGATACACTCATAGTAGGCCCTACCGAAGCTAAAGCCCCCATAGAACGTCCCGAGCCACTCAGGAACTGAAAGCCGACCCCTCCACTGATGAAAGTATTTCCCCAGAATGTTCCATCACCAAAACCGCTTTCTAACAATCTCTTACGATAAGAAGGGCTGAATCGATACGAAGTACCCACCGCAAAAGAGAGCTGTAAAGGAGTTCCCTTACCCTCACGAGAATTAATATAACGTTGCGTATACAGTCGCAATTTAGACTCAGCAAAAACATCAAATTGCTCACCTAGCCTCCAATAAGGACGTACACCGCCTTCTCCTCCCAAATAGGTCTTTCCTGGTTCAAAGCGATGGGTAATGACCGGACCGGCAAAAACTTCCGTACCAAACTTACGTTCCGGATCATAACCGATTACCCAATTGGATATATCAAACATATAATCCAAAGAAAGGCTCGTAAAAGTGTAACGGTCAACCTTAGCATCCGCCAAACGGGTAGCCGCATTGTTGAAGTCAAGTCCTAAACGGAATCCGGAAAGCGGACTAAACTGCCGTCCGACCGCAGCTCCGGTAATGAAACCCGGACGGCGTGAAGTAGGCCGGTTCAACTGTTGCGGCATTGTCATGCCGACAGCATAAGAAGTATAATAATAAGGAGTAAAATCTCCCCTAAGTTTGGCTAACTGCTGCCATTGCGGACGAGTAGGACGACGCAATTCGACCCCTACACTAATATTCATCAGCTTATCCATAAAAGAATACTCATTCACTTTTCCGGAAATCGTCTTCTCTGTAAAGGTATAAGGTACGAAGGACATACGTGGTTCTACGAAGAAAGCCAAGTTCTCTATCGGATAATACTTAAACTGTACTCCACCTGTCCATCCCGTATATGTTTTAGAAATAACCTCCTGCTCATCCTGTTTCTTCATCATCCCCAACTCGACACCGAACATCGGGACAACTCCCCACCGCATAGAACGCGCTTCTTTCTTGAACAACACAAAAGGATTCAACATCACTTCTGCCCGTCCGCCTCCATACAGAGTCATTCTGTCCATACCTGCCTTTTGATTCTCTTTCCACGCATCATACGATCCGAATGCAGATAAGCGGAAACCAAACAGATCCAAAAACCATTTACCTAAGGACACATTAAAAACAGGTCCTGTAGAGCCCAGCAGTCCTTGTTCCCTGGCCAATGAGGAATTTTGCGCTTGAAGTCCCATAGCCGCACTGATGAAAGTATTGTCCAAGAAGTTCTCCTCTCCTGCTTCCGTACTTCCACGCTGCTTGAAGGTACCTAAACGATAATTCATCCCCACACGGGCATTCAATCCCAGATCATATCCGTGCCAGTTATTTTCTCCGGAGATATCGATATTATCGGTATAAAAGGAGATTGCCGGTTCTACAAACACGTCCAGACGCGTGCCGGTGGCCAACTTCATCTGTAAACCTAGATGGAAATCGCCCGCTCTTTTTTTCTCTCCAGCCAAAGAAGCGAGATGTACACCCAGCCCTTCAACCGTAGAAATCTCGAACATACGATAAGGATTATATCCGGCAAAAGCCGTACTAAGATTGAATATATGATCTATACCGAACGAATAATTGCTCCATTTTTCATTATCACTCTGGCGACTGGCGCTTTGCCATGTTCCATAGAGTCGCATTCCGTTTTTAGAAGAAAAGAATTTAGTTGCAGACAGTCCGATTTCCGGTCCGCCGGAAAGATTCATATCCCCTTGTGGAATAATACGGTTGTAACCACCCCAAAAACCGAAGAAGAAGTTATCAAGAAACTTTTTATTGTTGAACTCCATCCCTTTAGGCTGATAACGTTTCTGCATTGAATACTTCATTGCATTGAACTTCACACGATAGGCTGTATCGGCCTGGCTTCTTCGTTGCATTGCGGAATCCTGAGCAGCTGCTGCATCTCGCATCTTTGCAATGGAATCTTGCTGCTGGGCAAGTACGCCGCCCGCAAATATTCCACAACAAATACACGTCAATATATATCTTTTCATCACCATTATTTATCTATTTAAGCTATTCATTTCCTCCCGTAGTCATTGCATCTTCATACCCCATCTTAGCATATTTGAAACAGTCTTCACTGATATCTCCATCCCATTCGGCTATTGAGATATAACTGCTGTCCTTCTTGAAACAGTTTGTCAACGCCTCTTCTGCCTGCATGGCATAAAAGTCTCCTTTACGACAATATAACACCGCTTTCAGATACATCGTCTTCGGATCGTCTGCGGGTAAATCCTCCAATGCTTTCTCCGCTTTTTCATTCCATGCGTGTGTCTTCATCGCCAGACACATCACGACATTATTGAGAGGAGAACTATTCTTGACCAATTCAAATGTTTCCAGACGACGGGCTATTTCCGCATCATTCAATCCGCTGGTCACTTTATAATATCCTCCCAAGCAGAACGCAAATGCCTTTATCTTCTTGTTCTTCTCATTGTCGGGCAGCAATTGTGCCAGACGACTGGCCTCCGAGAAATCTCCCTTCTTCAAATACATGGCAAGTTGATTGGCTACCACCTCCTCAACATTATCAATACCAATCACACGTCCGTCAAACGTACGCTCCACATTACAGCCTCTCACTGAGAAATCAATTAACGGCTTCAATACTTCCGTATCCACCGTATCGCGTTTCAAGTAAGCCACCGCTAAATTATTAGCAGCCAGCACCCACGGTTTTCCACCCGTCAATTCTTGAGAATAGTGATATGCACGGCGATACAGCTCCTCCAATTCCTTAGGATCTTTCACCATATTGAATAAGTGCCAGTATTCATACAAAGCAAAATTCTTTTTTCCCGAATGATAATCAGGATCATTCCGGTAACGATTCAATATTTCCTCCTTCGTCAAGGCACGATAAATTTCTGCGGTATATTCGCACTTCATTGAACGCAATTTGGGAAGATGGCTTTTTATAATAGTACTATAATATGGTAAAGCAGCTACTTGCCGAAATTGCTGGTCTTGGTTCTTCGGGTATTTCTCTACAATTTCGCGAATAGCGGCAGCCTCCGCAGCCAGCGTATCTTGCTCCAGCAAATCCGCTACCTCCAACCAAGTAGCAACTCGCGAATCATTAGGTGTATAAGTATACAAACGTTGCATCGTATGAGCCGGAATAACAGAGTACACCAACGAACGTGCATACGCCAGACGACGTTGCGACAAAGCCATATTAGACGCATAAGAACCTTCCGGTGACGAAACGCTATACAAATGAAGCTCTTTCAAAGTAGAACTTTCGCCATTTACCACCTCCAACAGTTTCGCTTTCAGTTTATTCAACTGTACTTCATTATTAGGATCTTCAGGATCCAATTCCGCCTTCCCCAGTAAGAAGCTCAAAGAAATGTCTTCCACACCGGTACGGCGTTCAACTTTCGGTTTTTCCTCATATTTCTTAGGGTCCAGTTCATACTGGTCGAGCGAATATTCGAGGAAACGTAACGGACGTCTGGGGCTACGGGTAGAGAGCTCCAACAAGCGTTCGTAATAAGGACGCGTATAATCTTCCATCTGCATAAGAGCCAGCACTTGGAAGTTATCTTGCGCATTGGATAGTTTGATTGTATCATTCCACATATAGGAAGCCTTCTCCGCTGAGAGGGGTTCGTTTTCAATGATAAAAGCGTCCAGCGAATCCCGGGTTATATCATATCCCATACGACGGTCCTGAGTCAGATAATATTGCGAACCATCGTATACACGAGGCAGACGATACATTTCAACTTTCTTTCCTTTACTATTATTTATCACGTATGGCTGTACGATCATTCGGGCATTGTCCTTTCCAATACGTGGAGGAACTGCAACTTTCGCTCCGTTCAAAATAATCATATCTCCATACTGATCAGGCGTTTCGGGCATGGACGTAACCTCCGTACGTTGCCCCACAACGGTTACCTGACTAATCATGTGTCCCATATCTACATACGTAGTAATCTCCCGTCGACCACTGATTGCTTCAAATACAGCGGGCGCCGTACTTACTTTGATAACCAATGAACCGGTCTCCGGTAAAGTAATCTGATAAGCTCCCGTCGCATCGGGTACTTCGTACATGGCTGAAAGGGTCAAACTGATATTGTCTTTGTTCAGTGCCGCTTCCATATCCTTTCCTTCTTGAACGGTATTGAAATAATAAATCTTTATGTCACCAATAGAAGAAATATCAAACGGGACAGGTTTGCGTTTCTTCTCGGATGCTTCTTTGTCCAAAATACGTCCCATCACTAATTTGGGGGCTTGCGCATTCAACTGAACACAAGTAGCTAAATAACATATCAATAGAAAAGCTATTTTCATAGCTCCGTTCACCCTTATCAAATTTACTTTCATATCTACAATCTCACTTTCTAACTATCTAATAATATAAGAAATAGAAACCGCTAACTTGGCTGGAAACAATTTATATCCATGCGCATTCGTCTTTCCCGGATTATTTATCAGATAATCCTCAAAATTATCATTCTCATAGTATTGTTGATGCCAGAAACAAACGGCTCCGAAACCTGCCGAAAATTCAAGGTTCAAGCGTTTTCCCAATACCATTGAATATCCCATCGTTATACCAATACCTATGGCATCTCCATCGTAAATATGTTTTCCCAGATGCATATCATAACTCGCACCTAAAGCGGATATACCGATGTATTCACGCACCATAGGACGTCCGTTAAACCAATATCGATACTCCGGCTGTACTCCGATAAGCTTGATATCTGTCCCCCAAGGTTTGTATCCTCCATAGAAACTTAAATCAACACTGGAGCGTTCTCCCACTACAAGTTCACATCCTAAGTTAGGCACTCCTGCCAAAAGTGACAAGCCATTGGTTTTCACTGCTATTTGCTGGGCGCACATCTCTTGTGCTCCAGCTCCAAGCAGCAAAATAAAGAAGAACAGATATTTTACGATTCGTGTCATGTCGTTATTATAACTTTACATCTTTATCAATAGTCGTATTGCTATCCCATGAATTTACATCGACTGCAGATGAGATGGATGCATCTTTTGGCAAGAATTTAACATTCATATTTGTTATTTCTCCTTGCCGTACCGGAATTGTATAACCGGAATATTGATCATAAATAGTATATTTCTTAACCTCTCCAGCTCCGCTTCTCATAACACAAGTCACTTCTTTTATCAGCGTCTGAGTATGAGGAAACATAAAACGAGCTGCCGGTTCACCTGGTATATTCCATGCGACAGAACCATCCACGACTTTATATGTAGAAGTAAATTGCTCTGTTGTAAATGACATACTTCCATTGGCAATTGCCATCCAACCTTTTTTACCGGAAATACAAGTTATTGTAACAGACTCTACAGTATAATTCTTATTAAGAACAGCCATACTCGTCGTATAGAACTTAAAATCCACTCTACCAAAGGCATGTTGAAACTCCAAAGTAATTGGATTGAGTCCCCATTCTGAATATCGAACGAATTTTTCACCTGTATAAAGATAGTCTATTGTATTAGCCATATTGTCAGTATCTAGTTGCCATGGAACAGCCCACTGAGAAGCTCCGGCAATTTCACGATATTCCGCCTTGTCCGTATAAGGATAATACCCATACAAATATAAAGCAGGATTTGCTCGTGATGGATATGTAGCCTGAAATTCCGATTGTAATTCGTCATACCCAGAAACATAGGTATATCGACCATTAAACAAATATTTTTGAAAATCGGATTCAAATTTACAATCACGCAAATTACATGATTCATTCTTCCCTCCATCAACTCCCGGTATTCCATAAATTCCAATTTGAGAGTTGTTCTCAAAAGAGCTCAATGGCGCACGAGTCGAACTCCTAGTAGGATCAACGTCAACCACGATAGACGAAAGAACATCGGAGCTGAATTTCAATTCAGCCCCTCCATTCATTATATCATCAGATTGAGGTGTACCCTCATCATTATCTTTACTACAAGATGTCAGTAAAAATAATATAACCGATACACCTAATATCCATTTATTCATAAACACTTTTTTAATGTTTAATTGACCTCTTGAGTTATATCCTCTCCGGTTTCCCACTTACCCAATGTAGCATGAACCTGGACTATCTGTAATCCATACACTGTCAAAGTGACTTTATATTGGGTATTAGGAGCGAAATCGACTTTACTGTTAATTTTCACAATACCCTTTTCTGGTTTTCCAGTAGGAGTGTTATTCTCGTCGAGGGCTACCAAAGTAACTTCCAACTCATATTCTTTTGTTTTTGAAGGCATTAACAGCACTGTTCCCAATGCTTTTTCTTGACCAAGTTCAGGAACAACAATCGTATCAAAAGAAGGAGTATCTCCATTATACAAAGACAACTCACCTGTTGCACCAGACTCTGTCAAGGTTCCAGCACCATCTCCCACAACTGTTAAATTAGCCGCAGTAGGAACATTCAAGACTTTTATATCTTGAACAGCAACAGGGACAGGTTTTCCTCCCCCTTCAATTCCTTTTTGAACTACAAAGTTTAATCTAGTCAAGCAATGTTGAAATTTCAAATCAGGAACAGGTGCGTCAACCACTTTACGAAAATATAATGCATTATAACCTGAGTATGTAACACCATCGACCATCTTATCTTCACAAACTGCACTTCCCCACATAATATCAGTCTTACCATCAATTGTATATGGACAAGAAATCGACCTCCTAGCAGCAACAGCAGTTCTAACGACCGGATAACAAGAATAGAAACTATAATTAACTTTAGAACTCATCGGATAGTAATAAGGGCCATTATCAAAAGTCACATCTCCACCACTTGCAACCGTAGCAGTCACAGGATCAGTTTGCCCAAATATATGAGAACTAACCAAGTTCCATTCTGCAGTTTCTGAACGATCTACTCCCCAAATTCCAATTTGTTCACCGTTCCAGGTATCCCCAAGAGCTGCTCTAGTATTATTATACTGTTGCACTGCACTCACCGTAGTTGCTTTTCCAAAAGCTATTTCGACTTCACTATTATCTACCGGTTCTACTGGAGTATTATTTCCTTCTTTTTCGTCAAAACCTTCACCACTTGAACAGCCTGCGAAAACAGCGGCCATTGCCATTACATATAAAAGATTCTTTTTCATATTCATTACTTATTTTACATCATTTGAAAAATCATTATCAGGATCGAACACAATACTTCCTCCATCTTTCCATTCGCCCAATTTAGCAGTAAGAGTTATCTCAGTTAAGCCATGTACCTGAATAGTTACATCGTAAGATTTAGAAGCTTCAAATATTGTGGGAGTCGGTTCACCTTTAGGAGGAGCAACTTTAGCAATGTCCAAATTCAACTTATAAGTATTTTCACGTTGAGTTAAATCTGTTATTATCTTACCATTTTTATTATAATATTGTACAACATCCACTTCAAGGGCATACGATGTTACACCCGGTTCAACCAACAAAGCTTCTCCTACGGGAGTCGCATTTGCAGCACCAGTTGCAGACGCATGGTATTTTCCGATAGTACCTTTGAAATCTTTTATATCCTCAGTCAGGTCAGCCTCTGTGAAAGTAATGTCTGCGTCCAATGCCTGCATAACACCTTGCATATTTCTCTCTTTCAGATATAAGAAAGGGAGAGTCTCCGGTGTAAATTGGTCAAAAACAGCCCCCTTATCAGTATCTGTTACATAAGCAAAAACCAATTTACCTGTATTTCTTGATTTAACACGAATACTCTTTACATATACATTTTCCGGACCTTGATCGCCCATACCCTGTATATTAAAAGTTAAACGAGTCAATAAGTGTTCAAATGTCATTGCTGGTTGATATCCTTTACGAGCAGTATATGCACTATATGCTTTATACTTGTCATCGCCAAGTGCAGCCTCCTGTTCTGTTGACAATTTTGCTTTAGCAATCATAAGATCCTGAGAGCCATCAATTGTAAAGTTTGCATATAATGTATTTGTTCCTGTTTCATAAGTTGGATTTGCTCCCAATGCATCATCTGCATAGTAACCAAAGAAATCATAAGCACCACTACGAGGGAAATATAAAGTCTGATCATTTTCCCATTTAACTACGGTTTCATTGTCACTGGCAGCAATACCAATCTTATCAAAGAAAGTCTTATCACCTGTAATTTTATCACCATAAGTTTCACCAGTAGTTGCGTCTTTTTGGAATGCAAAAATATGCAATCTTTGACCACTCCAAACATTAGCGTCACCTTTCCCACCAACTGTACCTGCACTTCTTGTCGAAGCCTCAACAGAAGCTGAAGGAGCTACAGCCGACAATAGAATAGGAGCTGCATCAGTACCTCCATTTACAGAATCACCTTGAGGTAAACCATCATTCTCACCCTGTGAACAAGACGCCAACACTCCGGCTGTCATCATTGCATAAAGAAGAAATCGTTTCATAAATAATACAATTTAAATTAATAAATATATTTGAATTTCACATTTTATTTATCTTCAAATTCCCCATCCGGATCTAATATAGTTTCTCCACCCGGTGTCCATTCACCGATTTCAACATTAGGTTTAATATCAGATAAACTGTTAATTGTTAAATAGATTACATACGCACCACCTGCTACAAAACCAACTCCTCCACCAGGCTCCAAATCAACATCTACAAATCCATGTCCCGGGTCACTCGACTTATCTTCATCCAAAAAGATACGTGCCGAATAAGTAGTAGCAGGCGCTAATAACAAGCTGGCACCGCTATTATCATTCTCATCTTCTTTTCCTAAAAAAGAAGGCTTCTTTTTATCTTCCGCACTTAACTCTGAATACTTCTTGCAGTCAATTACCCGACACCATCCGTCACTCCCTATCTCCTCACCATTCTTTTTCAACAAGTACAGATAGTCTTCACTATTCGCATAAGCCTCCTCCGACGCGTAGTCTTCTCTATTAAAAGATAGCCCTACATGAGGTTTTCCTGCATCATCCGCATCTATATCATTGACAGCAACGGTAAAACGTCCCCGAACTTTAGATTTTACACTAACCTTTTTTACAACCAAACTTTCATTGATAGAAGGTACACTTCCTCCCTCCTCCGGACGGCAGATTACAAATCGCAGACGCACCAAATGGTGCTGAAAACTAAACACTGGATTCAAACCATGACTAGCAGAATAGGCGCTATATGCACGGTCCATGATTTTTTGTTTATAGGGATTATTTGCATATTTATCTTCCTGCAATTTGGGATTGGCCACAGAAGACATAAAATCCCTACGCCCATCCAACTCTACATCATAATAAATACGATTCTTCTCCCGAACGCATTGAAGTTGTGTTAAATCCAAATCATCCAGATAATAAGCAAAAAAGTTATACGGCCAATCCGTATGCTTCATATTATAGTAAATATCCTGTGAGCCTGTTTTATCATCAGGAAAGAATGGCATTAAGTTCGAATTATCAACCTTTACCCGAACCTCTTTCCCATGGCTGGAGGATTGTCCCCCATCTTCCGAAAGTCTGTTTGCATCCAATAAACAAATGTCTTCATTTGCCTCACTCCAACGAACAGACAAATCGGTTTCTACATTCTTATTAAATGCATAAACGTAGAACTTCGCATTCTTCCAAAATTCTAAATTTGTTCCACTCTCGACAGCTCCACTTCCACGCGTCAATATATCAAAGCTCGATACACCAAAACCTAAAACGATAGGAATATTCTCCGTCAAAGGTGCATCGTCATCTTCCGGTAACTCGCCCACATACGTACCTCTGGAACAACCGCACAGCAGCAACATACAAAGTCCTACCCACAAGACCTGTCTTACGCCTATATATGTTTGACCTCTTTCCATCATACTTTTATATATCCACATGAATCTCATTCGTTACATCGTCCCAGCCTATTACTCCATCACTACCTGCTCCACCTTGTGCACCGGAAGGAGTGATACGTAAATGGACATCAATAGTCAATTCACCGCTATCTTTCAGTCTCCTTCGCTCATTCACCTGTCCGGTTTCTTCGGTCAAGCCTAATTCCTTGATCTTTCTGGAAAGATTGGCTATACCGTTAGAAATAAATTCTTTTGTTCCGGTCTTCACTGAAAGAGCCAGACAGCAAACTCCCGGTCCCATAATCGCATAATTATCCATACCACCGACTAAACCGAACACATCCATAGAGGCAGTACATTTCAAGGTGGTGCATTTCTTGCCACTTTCTTCCGTTATAGTTTCTCCAGTAGTAGGAACAGGCACTTTCACAATCACCCTTTTCAAAGATGAAGTATTCAACAATCCGGTAGAAAGAGAAATTTCCGGTACAATTCCAGACATTTCGACAAAAATATATTTGATATCTTCCGGTTTCAGCTGTTGTTTATCTTCACCCTCTCCATCCTCTACCAAGTCCAGGTAAAAGTTAATATCAATATGCTGAGTTAAAGAGGTGAAATTGAATGGTTGTTCATAATTATTCCCCGCATTCAGTTCCAGATAATCACAACGGGAAATGATTAATCTACGACCTGCCTCCCATACATGTTCAATGCCGGGATTCAAATCCTTCCATGTATCATGAACAATATCCGTAACACTCTCTAATGCATGATGACGCATTTTTACTTCTTTCATGTGAACAGCATCGTTTTCCTTGAATTCATCCAAATTATGCAATTCAACTCTCGTATCTTTCACTTCCTCCATGACGATATTATCATTCATGTCTTTTACAACATTCCCGTCCTCATCCTTCTTCTCTTTCTTCACCATCGGATATGCCGGATCAGTAAAAGCCATCATCACATATTCACCTCCAGGAAGCTTGATATCAGGCTGATACTCACTCTGAGGTTCGGACTGGTCATCGGGAGTCGTGATGTCGGTATTGTCGCGAGTGGTTGAGCCATCACCCGAAGTTTCAGTATTTCCGTCATCAGGAGTTATTGCCGTTTCTTCTTTGCTCTTCTCCACTTTAAAGTTTCCATCTTTATCTGTCTGATAAACTATATGCCGTGTATTCAGGATACGAGTAGCTACAAAATATAGTTTCTCAGGCGTTTCATTGGCAGATAAGCCCAGTTCATTCCAATTATATGTAACCGAGAACCCGTCCACCACGTGCGGATGTGTAGTTTCATCACACAGATCTACCTTTGTACAACCGACCAAAAGCAAGGAAGCCAATAGAATTTGATATATAACAGTCACTTTCATTACGCTTCACCTCCCTCATTAGTCGTTAGTGGCACGATTTCCTGATCTTTCAAAGATTGTGGTTCGACGCCCTGCGGTTCAGGCGAGTCAGACTCAGCAGGCTGTTTCTCCTGAGCAGGTTGCTGTTCCTCCGTTGATTGTTGTATATCAGGTGTTTCCACTACTTTCCCAGCTTGCTTCTTCTCTTCCTTTGAATTTTTCTTCTCCAACTTTTTCACTTGTTCCAAAGAATCTTTCATCAACTTATCTTGTCTCTTAAGTGAGTCCTTTATATGATCCAAAGCTTCTTTTGCCAATCGTATAGAGTCTTTCTGCAACTCTTTCAGATGTTTCGCCCTATCCCGTGCTTCACTAATAGAATCACGCCTCAATTGCTTTTGACGCTTAGCTTCCGCACGCGCATTTATCTTATCATAATCAATTAGTTTATACTTGTTCTTGACAGAAGTAGAGAAACGATAAACAAAAGCTACCCGCAAATCACTGACAACCGGGAAAGGAACTAAATGACCTCCCTTACTTTTTTCAGGTAAGCGAGGATAACAATTACTTTCAGCATCATGCTTATACGCATCATATTTAGTATATACAAATCCGACACTGGCACCTAACTCCAAATCAATGAAGTTCTGGCGATAACCATATAAAGGAATACTGAATCCACCGGATACACCCAAACCGTAAGCAGAACCTTGCATTCCTGTCGAACCAAATTTAAAATTATAATTAGCAACGTCAGCATACACCCCCCAATAATAGGCACGCCAATAACGAGGATGGAAACGTTTAATAGTGAACACTTCCTCTTTCATCCGTTGAAAGAAAGAGGCAGAATCCAGATGATGGAAGTTACGTTGAGTAGTACGGAAATATTTCCGGAACTCCATACGGGCATCAACCAGATTATATACAATGCCAGGTTTATAATTTTGAGAAGTATTCCAATTGCCTTTGATACCGAGACTTAATGTGTAGTGTTTGTAAGGAGAGCCGAACAAATCGAATTCGGCAGTAACATTAGGTAATAATACAAGCCACTCGACAGCATTTGTTTTAAATGCCCATCGAGACTTAAAAGGCATGATGGAATCCTTATTTTCCACTGCCTTCTTACGCATAGAAGATTGAGCATAACATTCTACTCCTAAAAAGGAAAAGAATAAAAACAACACACAAAATAGTAGTTTTATTCTAGAAATATGCCAAATCTTTTTGTGCTTACATATAAACGACACCGGCTTTCCTTGTACAAGGAAAGCACTATGCCCTTCGCCCTCATTTCCCATAACCTGCGTCTTACGCGTTTGTTTTTGCTTATTTGTTCTACATTGTTCCCTAATACAATGCTAATCAGCAGCAAAAGTAAATTAAATATCGCAAGATAACAAATATAAAACAAACTTTTTAATAAAACACAAAAAGAAAAAAGAAAAAAGAAAAAAGAAGTTTTTCAATCTTTTCATTAGCAGAAAGTAAACGAAAAAGAAGATGTTTGTATGACAAATAGAAAAAAGGAGACTTTTTTAAAGATAAAAGAATAATAGTAAAACAAGGTTGCAGACAATCACTGCTCCGAAGCCTCCCAAAATCCAAGGACGAAGTTTACTTCTTTTCCCGGCAAAAAATAAGGCATAAAACATATTCACCAATATATTACTTACAATCGCCTGCATACTGCAAGCTGTAATAATCAGTACGGCAACGCTCCCCGTATTTTGCAATAAGTTCAAAATAAAAGGGGTTATATCGCTGAAACCGGATACAAAAGAGAGCAAATTCAATCCGCTTGTACCGGCGTAAACCAAAGTATAATGTGTCAAAACCGTAAATACGACAAATAATACAGCAAAGATCAACGCAACCTTAAATTCCAATGGATTGCTGCTATCATCCTCTTCCGACTCGACAGAAGTATCTTTAGGAAGTTTCTGCCGTGAATGAACAAACCAACCTACTATCGCGGATACCACTGACATTATCAACAGGTACGGATAAATAGAAAGAAAGATTTCCCTGCTAAAAATAAGTATCAGTATCATAAAACGCAAAAACATCATACTGACCGCCAATAACATGGCTGCGACGTACTCCGTAGCCTCTTGCTCCGAAGCTTTCCGACTTTTACGTGCAAGTACCGAAATAGTGGCTGTACTACTATACAACCCACCTATAATACCGGACACCAAAGTACCGGATTCATGAAACACATACCGCTTCAGCAAATAAGAAAGGTAGGAAATACCTGAGACGACCACTGTTGCCAACCAAATAGAATAAGGAGTCAGATTTATATCCGGAATCAGGTTTTTATGTGGAAGCATAGGTAATATAATACCACTAATAGCCAAAAACTTTGCCAACGTAATCATTTCATCATTTTTCATCCGCTGGGCAAATTCCGTAAAGGTATGCTTTAGTTCTGTAAGCAGAAGTACCGTCACAATCACCATGACATAAAACCAGGAAGGTTGGGTGGACACAATGGGAGCCAGACAATAGGTGATTAAGGCGATAATAATAGTCGTCACGCCAAAAACGTGAAATTGAGCCTGCTTCACATAATAGTTCAGTCCCAGCAACAGTCCCAAAACGGCGCCTCCTCCCATAAACAAACGCATCCCCGTAGGGTCCAATATATAAAGAAGATAGCCTAATATACCGATGAAAGTAAATGTACGGTCAGTACCGAAAAGAGTTGTCTCCCCTTCACGCTTCAGACTGATACGGCGCTGTGAGAGTCCGATTAACAAAGAGAATAAGGTCACCAGAATAAAGGTAACCAATTCTCGTGGCACATAACCATATAACTGTTCCATATACTACCCTTTTTATTATAAGAACAAATATACGGTTTATTTGTTAACGTTCACCACATCTTATACGGTTTTTTCATTAGCCGGGAATTGTAATAACGTATATCGCCCGTCACTTCTTCACCGATAAAGTCCGGCTTCACAAAGGCCTCATCTTCAGAAGCCAGCTCGACTTCCGCCACCACAAGCCCCTCATTCTCACCATAAAACTCGTCAACTTCAAATATATGCCTGCCGCTACGCACCAGATAACGGGTCTTGTCAATAATTCCCGGTTCACACAATTTCATCAGTTCTTCCGCCTCCGGCAAAGACAGTTCCTTTTCCCATTCATAACGGCTTGTACCGGAAGCGTTGGAAGCCCCCTTGATAGTCAGGTATCCCTTATCATCCCGGATACGTATCCGGACAGTCCTTCCACGAGCACTGCTGATATATCCCTGCACAATACGACTTTTCGCAAATGCCAACGACTTATACTCTCCGATAACTAAAAATTTACGTTCTATTTCTTGTGCCATGCCACAAAAGTAATCATAAAAATCAGAACCTTGTCATAAATTCAATTACGATTTTATCCTGCTCCGATTCTTTCGGGATACCGGTTTTTTTATAGAAATACTTTTCGAAGTTCAAACGAAGGTCGGCAATGAAAGCTTTTGAAAGGCTAAGTGTGATCCCACCCGTGACACGATGGCGTGCATAATCGTTTATAACCAAGGCATTTGTCGTCTTATCTATTTTGCCGTCACTATGATCCGTCATCATGTCATAACGTGCAAGAAAAGAAATTTTATTGAATACTTTCTTCAAAGGCAAGTCGTAATTGACAAAGCTATTCACAGCGTGCACATCTTTAAACGTCTCATGCCCGTACATTTTATATAGATATTCCGCTTCAATATGAAAACGATTATTTTGATAGTAAATACCGGCATCATACATATTAATCCGTACGGATTCCGGCTTTATCATCTGGGTGCTGAGTGTTATATTCCAATTTTTGCCAGGCAATAACTGAGCTTTAACCGAGTAGTTCAATGTTTTATGCCATTCTTTCTGATTGGTAAGCCCCGAACCGTTAAATAATCCGGCCTCAAGAATAAACGGGAAGCCACTCGTATGTTTATAAGCAGCAGTGAACCCGACATCACGGACATTTCCTACTTGCTTGGCTATGAATGAACGATTGGCAAAATACTGTTGGTGAGGAGAACGATGAGCATCAATCGTAAAAGGTACCCGCATTTGCCCAATCGTGAAATTAAGATCTTTCATCGGAAAGACACGTGCATACGCATCCAGCATTTTAATAGAGCCCTCGTCAGAAAGGTCGATTTCCGCTTTATAAGCAACCAAAGGATGCACATTTCCCGAAACACTAAAGCGCGCGTTACGTACTTCAAAACGACTTTCCTCTGTTTCTGTCTGGAATTCGTATTTTCCCCGAATCGTTCCGTGAATCTCGGGCAAATAGTCTTTCCATTCCATCGTCTGCTTATCTAATTTTTTGCCATCTCCGGCGTCTTCTTTAGCCTGTCCGAAAGCTGTTGCCGCCAACAATAATGTTACGACTGTTGTTGTAATTCTACTCATTTCAGTTGTTTGCTACTTAATCCGCAGCAAAAGTACAACTGCAAGGATACACAAGAATGACAATCCGGTTACAGTAGTATTACAAAAAACTCACCACAGATTACACAAACCTGTGGTGAGATTATCAGCCGAAAAAGGAAAAGGCAATCAGCATAATCAGCGCCAAAATAATTAATGAGACAAACACTATTTTGACAACCTTCTGGGCCTGCTCTTCTTCCTTCTTACTAATCGCTACTTTTTTCTTACCCTTGCCCATAATAGTTAGCTTTAAAGTTCAACGCTAACAAAGTAAGGACAAATCTTTTAACTTTCCAAAAATAACAGTTGCTAATTTTGTATTTTATGATTCCTGTGAAGAGAATTCCATCAGATAAGCCTTAATAAAATCCTCTATCTTACCATCCATCACTCCGTTCACATCCGAAGTCTGATAGTTGGTACGATGATCTTTCACGCGACGGTCAT
>ERZ779892.1525-NODE-1525-length-20518-cov-2.700875_pt1 | contig 20518 bp, 20 predicted proteins | sample MGYA00511552_ERZ779892 | MGnify/ENA primary metagenome ERZ779892 (study PRJEB29588, sample SAMEA2154561) | human gut metagenome | biome: human gut; feature: human-associated habitat; material: faeces | place: Denmark | collected 2008/2010 ... | reverse complement strand
ATTTTTATTTTAAAAAACTATAAAAAGGACTTTTTATGATATTTGAAAATAATAAGAATGATAAACTATATACATAAAAGAAACAAAAAATAACTTATATTAGGATTCCATTAAAGGGGCAATTTTAAATACTAAAAAGTTATAAAGGAGAGAAATTATGATGTATTTTATGATTGGAGTTATTACATTTGTGATAGGAGCTTGTTTAATTATGGCTGGGTTTATAATTACTGGTCATATAGATGTGGGGCATTGTACCTTAACTGCATGGGGATGGGCAGACGTAATTGTAGGAATGCTAATAATAGTAATAGCATTGATGAATATAGGTGTTAATGGAAATAAAACTATAAATAAAAACAGTTCTGAAATAGAAACTGTTATTGAAACACAGACAGAATCAGTAACAAATAGTGCTATAAAAGTTGCAATTCTAAAAAAATATCCGGGAGCAGAAATTATTAATACCACAGATTCATCTATTGGTTATTTTTTATATAATCAGGAGAACTATAGTTTTGAATCTGAAAACAATATTTTATTTATAAGTAAAGATAATAAAACAATTGATTTTATTTATTTGAATTGAAAGGATAGGGAAGAAATTATGTATTATATAATTGGAGTTCTTGTACTGATAATTGGAGTTTGTGGGCTTATAGCTGGATATATAATTGATGATGATATGTATATTGTCTTATTTGTATGGGGATGGATAGGCATAATTTTAGGAATGCTAATAATAGTAATAGCATTGTCAGATAAAAGCAATAATGAAAATAAGACTATAAATGAAAACAGTACTGAAATTGAAACTGTTACTGAAACACAGACGGAATCAGCAGCAAATAGTGCTATAAAGGTTGCATTGATGCAGAACTATCCTGAAGCTGAAATAATCAGTAATGAGAATGATTTACAGCAGGGCATTTTTATTTATAACAATGAAAATTATAGCTTTGAAGTAGAAGATAACATTTTGTTCATAAAGCAGGATAAGAAGCTTATTAAATACATCTATTTGAATTAAAGGAGTTCTAATTATATGAAGTTTACTACATATTCAGAAGCACATTTAAAAAGTCTGAAAAAAGATGAATTAATAGATTTATATAGGCAGCTTGAAGATAATTTAAAATCGGAAATAGCAGAAAATGAAACGACAATGAATTATATAAGAGCTGCCAATATAAAAATAATTGAACAGCATAAGAAAGACATTATAAAGGCAAAAAAAGAAGCTGTAGGAGAGTTTGCTGATACATTAATTTATAAGTTAGACCATTTAAAGTCTATAAAGGTTAATTTAGGATTTGATACTACAGCATTGACATTCAGGAAAGAAGTTTTGCTTGATTTAATTTCAGTCACAAAAATAGAACAGTGTTCACAGGCTGATAAACTTAAAACTAATGCAGACAGAATATGCAGCTTATCAGATGAAGAACTGGGAAAAGGTAATGATAAAACATTGAATAGAAATACAGACAATTATGAAAGGTAGTGAAAATTATGTTTGGAACGAGAGCAGCAGATAGTACATTATTTATAGCAATAAGTATTGCTTTGACATTAGTTTTAATTATATTGTTTTGCATTTGGTTAATGAATATAGAAAATAATATTGCGGGAACAATTTGCCTTACATTGTGCATAATTGCAATTGTATATGTAGCTACTATTAATATATATAGTAAAAAGCAGGGAACGGATAATATCAAAGAAGCTATTACTGATAATTATAGTAATGCCGAAAACATTTTGGTTCAGTTTGACAGAAATACTAAAAATAATAAAGGCTACTTTACTTCTGACGATGGAAATTTCAGTTTTGAAGTAATCAATAATACACTGGTTATAAAGGATGGAGAGACAATAGTTAAGTATATATCGGGAGATAGCTACTAAGGAAGGAGAAAATTCTATGTTTGGAACTATAAATTATATTTGGTTCTATATTTCAATAGGAATAACAGTTGCATCAATAATAAGTATATTGATTATTTTTATACAGGCAGAACATTATCACGAAGTAAAATTTTTTTCATTCCTAATTATACCTATTTTTTTAATAATAATGTTTTTTCTTGTAGCTTCTATTCCTATTGCTTATGGCATGTCTAATCAATCTGAAAATAACATAAGAACAGCTATTAGAGATAACTATAACAACGCTGAAAATATAGCAGTAAAATCTGACAGCGGATATTTTTCTTCTGATAATGAGAATTACGGTTTTGAAGTGATTGATAATACTTTGATAATAAAAAATGGAGAGACAATAGTTAAGTACATATCCGGAGATAACTATTAACTGTTTATTAACATTTTAATGAAAGGAAAAGGAATATGAAGACAGATTTATTAAATTATTATTCAGACGGAAAGGCTCATAGTAATGAAGATATGAGAAAGCATTTTAAAGCCACACCTGACAGCGAAAAGTATCATCAGTTAAGAGCTGCACAGCAGATGTTAAAAAGAGAAAATAAGATAAGAAGAGTGTCTTATGGTGTATGGATATTAAATGCTTAAGAAGGAGAGTTTTATGAAATGTCAATTTTGTAATGTAGAAATGGTATATAAACCTAATATGAGAGGAATTTTAGATTACTCATATTTAGCAGCATCCGATTTTAATACTTTGATGGTTGATTATACAGAAGAAGTAGAAGAAGATTTTTTGTTTTTTAAAAGAAAAAGGAAAATAGCTGACAGCCTTATAATAAAACCTATGTATTATGTGTGTCCTAAATGTGGACAGATTATAACAAAGATACCGGATGAAATGATAGATGATGTAATTGAAGCGGAGAAATAAGCTATGTAAAAGATATAGTGTACAAGAAAGTATGATTAAAGATATAAGAGCATATATCCAACAATGCTTAAACAGAAAGGTAGAAGTGTAAAAAAAATGTACTTTCGGAACAAAGTGTAGAATACTTATCGAAATAATAACATTGAAGATATGCAGATAAAATTTCAAAATTAAGGAGAAAAGTATGGATGGATTAATTATTAAGCATAAATGGTTAGACCTTATTTTAAAAGGTAAAAAGACAATAGAAGTTCGTGGAAGTGATACAAAGAAACAGGGTGAAATGATTTATCTGTTAGAGAGTAGGACTTCTAAGGTGGTTGGTACATGTAAAATAGCTGCTACATATCCTATAAGCTGTTCTGACTGGTCAGAAGAAAGAGAAAAACACTGTGTTGATATACCATATAGAGACCTTAAAAAAAGGTATCCTAATCCTTATGCATGGGTACTGGAAGATGTAAAGCCTTTGGATAAAGAGATGTATTACAAACATCCTAAAGGAGCAGTCATATGGGTAAAGAATGTCTCTGTTAAAACAGAGTCATAGCAGTTTGCCGCATGATGCTGTCGCTACACTCCATCTACAGCAAACTTAAAAGCACTATAATTATAGAATTATTTCTAAAAGAGTAAAAGATATAAGGAAAATAAATACATGAGTGATTATAGATATATGAGAGTTATCCGCTGTAAGGTGGATATGAATAAAATAGGAGTATCATCCATTTGGGATTTAGAGGATAAGTTCCCCGATTTGTTTGATATGAGTTTGCCAAGATACTTTGAAAAAGCCCCTGTAGAAGAAGAGAACTATTTAGATTATGTTCTTGAATCAAAGATTAGTTATGGTGGAGACTGGGGAAAATCCAGATATCTTACAGATAATGAAGCAGTTAAGTATCTTGCTTTATTCAGTCAGATATATCCTGATGTAAAAAAAGAGGATTTAAGAGCTGTGGAGTTTTGTTGGTATGATTGTTCTGAAGCACCATTGTATTTTAATGTTGTAGAAGAAGAGTGGCTATAAGAAGGTAATACTATATGAAATTTACTAAGAAAGAAATTACGGATGCCTTTCTATTATTTTTAGATGATGCTCTTCCGGTGTTTGACTGTAAAAAAATAGAGATAGAAGGAAACTCTGATTGTGACAGATGTGATATATGTATGATGAGGCAGTATTTATCTAATTTTCAACAGAATACTCCCACCTCTATAGATGGCGAGATGAATATGTAAATACTTTTACTGATTTGATAGCATTTTAGTAAAATATATATTATAATAGATACATAGAGATATTCTCTAAATCTAACGAAAGGAGAAAAAATATGTATCTTACGGTAAAACAGCAGGTGAAACATTTGTCTAAAGAAGATTACAAGTCAATTAAAAAGCTTTGTCATATAGCAAAGAATCTTACAAATGAAGCAATATATAATATCCGTCAGTATTATTTTACAGAAGGTGAATTTCTCAAATATGAAAAGAATTATACCTTATTAAAATCATCTGATAATGCCATATCTATAGCTTTAACAATGCTTTCCTTTTCAGGTTTACAATTAATTACAGTTTCTGCCTGAATCCTTCCTTTCTGCCTGTCTCCAATATTTATAGTAGGTATATGAAAACTTGGTACTTCTATTATTCCACTCGACGAATTTCCTACAACGAATTTAGCGTATTTTAAGGCACTCATATATCTTCTCATCCCCAGTGAAGCAAACAATTTAATATTGTCATATTTTTTAGAATATTCCTCTATACATTTATTAATAAGCCTTCCCTCCATATCAGCATTTGCTTTCGTACATATAAATGTAATGTTCGGATATTTTGAAATAGCATCCATTAAAGCTTTTATCTGCGATTTTGCAGTATGCTCTTCCAATGTTACCGGATGAAATGTCAAAACCGCATAATTTTCCAATTTACATCCAAGCGATGCTTCAAGCTCTTCTTTTGTCAAAGTATTTGTATGCATTGCATTTTCAACTCCCATTGCACCGACGTTAAAAACTCGTGCAGGTTCTTCTCCCATCTGAATAACCCTCTTTCTATACTCTTCCGTACTCGTAAAATGCAAATAACTTAATTTTGTAATTGCATTTCTAACAGCTTCGTCAATAGCACCTTCTGTTGCCTCACCACCATGTAAATGAATAATCGATATCCTTTCATTTAATGCTGCTATGCAAACAGCCAGAGTTTCATATCTGTCACCTAATACAACTAATGCATCCGGATCTTCCTCATTAAAATATTCAGAAAAACTGATCAAAGCAAGTCCCATTGCTTTAGATACAGCTATCGTTGAATCTGAACTAAGAAGTATCTCAATCTTCTTATCAACTGTAATGCCATCTTTCTGAATTTCATCTACCGTCATTCCAAACTCTGGTGACAAATGAGCTCCTGTTGCAACAACCTTTACTTTAATACCTGATTCTTTTTTTAATTTTTTTATAATTGGTGCTAGTAGTCCATACTCTGCTCTAGTCGCTGTTAAAATAATAATTTTTTTCATAATATTATTTTTTCGTCCTTCTTAAAATCTTTTATCGCTTCCGTCCCTAACACTTCATACCAGTGCATAGGTGATATACCATCACCTGGTCTTTTTGCTGTAATATTATCTTCTGAAAAAAGCTCTCCACTTTTTATTTCTTTGCTTGCAACAATACTTTTTCTCACAATATCTCTATTTTTTATTTCAGAACCTGACGGTTTTTTCATCCCATCTCCCATTGCTTTTTCAATATTTCTTATCGATGATACCATTTTACTCAATTCATCCGGTTCAAGGCTCGCCTTATGATCTGGCCCTTCCATATTCCTGTCTAATGTAAAATGTTTCTCTATCACCACTGCTCCCATTGCTGCTGCTGCGATAGGTATTTCTATTCCATTCGTATGATCAGAATATCCCACCTTCTTTCCTGTTTTCCTCTTAATCTCATCCATTGCTTTAAGATTAACATCACAAAATGGTGTCGGATACTGAGTATTACAATGTAATAAAACAATATCCTCTGCTCCATTTTTTTCAAGTAAATTCACCGCATCTTTTATCTCATTAATATCACTCATCCCAGTTGACATAACTATTTTTTTCTTTGTCTTGGCTATCTTTTCTAGATATGGAAGATTCGTTATCTCACCTGACGGAATCTTCCAAAAATCCATATTTAAATTTTCTAAGAAATCAATACTTTCCAGATCAAATGGTGTGGATAAAAATCCAATCTCTATTTCATCACAATAATTTTTTATATTTAAAAATTCTTCGTCTGTCAATGTTAACTTTTTAAGCATATCCAATTGTGATTCTTTTGAACCCGTTGTCTTTTTTTGGTATTCCGCTTTCTGGGCAGATGCTGATACCAGTTTTTCCGGCACAAATGTCTGAAATTTTATATAATCAGCACCTGCCTTCTCTGCTGCTTTAACCATTTGTATAGCTGTTTCATAATTTCCATTATGATTGACACCTGCTTCTGCTATTATGCATATATGTTCCATATTATCCCAGCTTTCTATCTGACAACTGCACCTGCCGGCACAATTGTTTTAACTTCAATTGTTCTGCCTTGAATCACTGTTGCATTTGCACCAATAAAACTTGCTCTACCAACTCTTGCCTGACCACAAAGAACAGCGCCAACTGCTACATGTGCATATTCTCCTACTATACATTCATGCTCAACTAATGCATTTGTATTTATTATAGCCATCCTATCTACTTCTGCATCAGCATTAATAATTGCATTTTTCCCAACAAAAACTCCCTCACCTATTTTGGCAGTCGAAGCTATGATTGATGACGGATCGTAAATCACAGGCAAGTTATATCCTATCTTTTTTAATCTTAAATACAATTTTTCCCTAAGGTTTCCCTTTCCCATATAACCAATACCAACTGCTGCATTTTTAATTCCATTTTTAAACATTTCATTCAATACGTTATCTGTTCCAAGATATTTATACATTGATTCATGCTGTTCTAAATCTGTATATCCGACAATCCTATATTTTTTTGTTCTCTCAATACAATCAGCAACACTTTTGCCATGACCACCATATCCTACCAAAATTATATCATCCATGTATTTCTGAAACTATATTCAGTTTCTCCTCCATTCTCTTCATCTCCCCAAATTCTCCCATATCAAGAAACGAATCTTCACTTACAGGATACATTCCTACTTTTCCACCACTTTTCATAACCCTGTCCACAAGCTGTGTCATATGAAATACCGTATCATCTGGTATCAGTTCAATCGTTTCAGGATTTATAATATACATTCCTGTATTTACAAAATATGACAGCTTTGGTTTTTCTTCCATTGATAATATCTCTCCATTATCTCCTGAATGTATAACACCATATGGCACTGTAATATTTTTCAAAGCTGAAACCATAGTTATTGTATTATCTGATTTCAAATGATAATCATACACTTTACTATAATCAGCCAAAATAATTGCATCACAATTTATTACAAAAATGGGTCTATCAAAATTTTGCTTAATCAATTTAATGCTGCCTCCTGTACCAAGAGCTTTAGGTTCTTCTATGTACTCTATACTATAATCAGGTCGCAGATCATTAAAATATGATTTAATCATCCCTTTTTTATAATTTACAGTCATATAATATTTTTTTACACCATATTCTACAAAATAGTCAATAATTCTTTCTACTATAGGTGTATCACCTATCGGTATAAGCGGTTTAGGTAGAATCTTTGTATATGGGTACAATCTTGTTCCCTTTCCTCCAGCCATTATAACAACTGGTACTACTTCAAGTTTTTTCTCATCATCATTTTCAGCAAAAACATCATTTTTATTTAAGATCATTATATCTACTATATTACGCTTATTATTAATAATGGGAAGTGTAGTAATCGACTCCTGCTTCATAAGTTTAACAGCTTTATAAGATTCTTCCTCAAATATATACTTAGGTGATTTGTTCATAACTTTACAAACATTAGCTTTTAGATTACCTGCTTTTAATATCCATCTTCTTATATCACCATCAGTTATACATCCTGAAAGTCTGCCAACTTTGTCTTCAATAAATAATGTTCCTGATGCATTTTTATCTATTTTTTCCATAACATCTAATATAGTCATGAATTCATTTCCTACAAAACCTTTTAATTGCCCTCTTGTCAATCAAACCCCTCCCAAAACCTTTTTTATATGCTCTACCGTATATTCTATATCATCAACTGTTATCTGTGTACTTGAAGGAATATTTAATATTCTTCCTGCATAATATGGTGCTTTCTCAAGTTTATAAGTTTTTTCATACTGATAAGGTTTTTGCTCACTAATAAGCCCCCATATTGCTCTTGTCTGAATACCACATTTTTCCAATTCCGTAATTATTTCACGCATAGGTATTTTAATATTATCTCTGTTAATTTCTAATGAATAAAACCATTTATTTGAAAAAGTTCCTTCACGAAATCCTATAATTTTTCCATTTTGATAACCGTCAAACAGCTTACAATATGTGTCATAATTTTTCTGTTTGCGTTTTATAAATTCCGGCAATTCTTCCATCTGTGCAACTCCAAGTGCTGCCTGAAGATTTGTCATACGATAATTAAACCCAATTTCATCATGTATATAATAATGAGGATCATCCTTAGCCTGTGTTGAAAGATAACGCATATGATCTACTACTTCTATATTCCTTGCTGTGACAGCTCCTCCTCCACCTGTTGTAATAATTTTATTTCCATTAAATGAGTATGCACCAAAATCTCCTATCGTTCCCGCATACTTTCCTGCATATTTTCCTTCGGTATAATAAGTTCCAAGAGCCTCTGTTGCATCTTCAATAACCTTAATTCCGTATTTATGAGCAATATCCATGATTGAAACCATATCAGCCATATTTCCAAATACATGAACTACTATAAGTGCCTTGACTATCTGACCATTATATTTTAAGCAACCATTCTCAAATATACACTCTTCTTCACAAAATCTTTTTAACTTAACAGGATCCATACAAAAACTATCATCACAATCCATAAATACAGGTGTTGCAAATTGATATCTTACAGGATTTACCGCTGCTATAAAAGTAAGTGTCGGCACTATAACCACATCTCCCGTTTTTACCCCTGCCTCAACTAATGCAAGATGTAATGCCGAAGTGCCACTCTGACAAGCTGCAACATTTTCTATTTGAAGAAATTTAGCCATATTTTCTTCTAATTTTTTGATATATGCTCCACCTGTAGATACCCATCCCTGTTCTAAAGCATTATCAACATACTTTTTTTCATTTCCTTCAAAGTTTGGAATTGATAACGGAATAAATCTGCTCATTTTGCCCTCTGCCTCCATTTTTACATTTTGCTGTCTAAAGATTTTCCTGTTTCAATATGTTCAAACTCTGGAAGATATTCCTGAATAATAGCTATAACTTCATCCTTTTTTGTAACTGCATTATCAAATATTTTATTTAGCCTATCAAAAAGAACTTTTATCTTATCTTTGTCAGGAATTGTTTTATCTGTTATAACTCCAAGAGCTTTCATTCTTGACAGATCAACTTTCTCTTTCTCTGTATAAAATTCTTCATATGCTTTCTCTCCTGATGTATCAGAACCAGAATAATGTACAGGATAATTTTTGCTTCCATTTTTTAAATTTTCAGCCTTATCTACCGCTTCTTCATCACTTGCACATTCAAGTACATTATAACCATATTCCTTAAGTAAGGCTGTCGCAATTTTATCAAATGTCATCATCTGTTCTTCTTCAAGTTTTGGGAAAAATATCTCACGATTATCTCCAAGCATGCATGAAAGCATACATATCTGACCACTCTCCTCCGGTGATACAAAATATCTCCTGACATCAGACGGTGCACTCAATGGCTGAAGCTTCTGAATTCGTGAAAGAAAACCTGCCGGAAGTGAACCATTTGAAAAAGCTACATTTGCAAATCTTGCCGTCTTAACAGGAAATCTGTCTGAATATGAAAAAATAACATCTTCCATAATCCTTTTACTTGCTCCCATTATATTAACCGGATTTGCAGCTTTATCTGTCGATACGCAAAAATATTCATCTGGCGGAAATTCCACTAACAGATCAAGTAACTTTTTAGCATGAAGTACATTATTTTGTAAAAGAGCTTCAACAGAATATATATCTTTTTCTGAACGAACATGTTTATGAGCCGAAAAATTAGCTACTATATCAAATCCATCTCTGCTTCTAAACATCTTTTCAAAAACAGAAGATGCAAAGTCCATCGGATATGACACATAATCTTCCGGCACATACATTCCCTTAGTTGAACGCAAATCTCTCGTAAGCTCAGCCAATGCATTTTCATTTATATCAACAACTATCAAAGATGCTGGTTTAAAAGGTAATATTGCTTTAATAAAAGAAAACCCTATTGAACCTGCTCCACCAATAACCAAAATTTTCTTGCCATTTATTTTTTCTGAGAGTTTGTCTCTGTTTTTTTCTATATCTTTTAAAAACATACTCTGCGAACGTTTTGTCACATAATTTTCTATAAATTTATCTAAATCAAACATATTGTCTTTCCTTTCACTTTACACTCTTTCCAATGAATCTTTCAATAAAGGTTCTATTCTCTCAACAGCATCCAATATTTTTTCATATACAAATTTAGATATTCTGCAAGTTTCCTTTTTATTTTCGATTTCATCCTCACCCAGACAATTAACATTCATCATAACATGCTCTATGTCTGCCTTTATATATTCATTCAATATATTATATACAAACTGTTCTTCAATAAGTTTATTCATTTCTTTAATTCTGTTCGCATATCCTGCTACTGCTTCTAAATCACATTCCCCTTTCTCTATCTCACACAACATCAAATCTGATATTTCTATGCCTTTTTTTGCACATTCTTTTATATGTGATAATTCTACATCCAAATGAAACAAATCCTGTCTTACTTCCGGATATTTTTTTTCATCAAAAGCAGGAGACATATTATCTAAAGCTTTCTTAAAATCAAATTCAACTGTACAATATTTATCAATTACTTCAGATAATTTCATCACCTTTGTCCCTGCAATTTTGGCACCACCTTCCGTTGCATCTATCACTTCGACATCTTCATCTAACTTTTCTATCTCTGTTTCATACCATTTAAGAAAACGTAACCAATCTCCTCTTGTCTTTACTTCTTTTCCATCAATCCCTTCCACCATAAATGTTTTATTATTTATAACATGTTCTTCCTTTTCTCCACCTGCATGGGTAAGTTCTCCTGCATAAGCTAAATCCTGACCTACTAAGATTATCTTTTTAGATCCGATAACTCTTGCCATATTAAAAGCCGATGTTGCAACTGAACCTCCAACAGAATAGTGTTTTGTTTCTATTCCATATTTTTTGCATATTTTATTCATAAATGCAGTTCCAATTAAAAATATCTTTCTTCCTTTATTTAATTCAAGCAATTCATTTTTTGCATCATCACATGCAAATATAGGATATTTATAGCTTTCTTCATTATTCATATATTCAATACTTTTTCCCGCATCAACAGTTATAATCGCATCAAAATTTATGCCATGTTTTACAACATCATTTACTGCTCTGTCTACTACTATTATAAATGCTCTGCCTTCCACTCTTTTTAATTCATCTATATTTTTTACCTGTACCACAGATATTAACTGTTCATCTACAGAAGCTTGTTCGATCCAATGCCTTAATGTCAATTTAGGAATGAAAGCCTTTTGTGCCAACTCCATAGCCAATTCTACAGTCGGGCTACTGGTCGCCTCCAATTCTTTAGGAAGGATTCTGGCACGAAGGGAACAATCTTTATTTAAACGTTCGTTTAACTGTGCATAAAAAAGGCTTCGGGGTTCTATATGATTGTTTGATTCAGCCCATTCACCGTCACCGGAAAATTGTGCCCAGCACCCATATGCTCTGTTTTTTGCATCTTCAGCAGGAGAAAAACATTCTATCCCGGCAGCTGTACATTGCCAGAACGTACTATTGGCCGTATTCCAACCGGCACCATTTTTATCCTGTCCCAGATTTTTGTACGACAAGTTATGACCGTCAATATTCACTATATCGAATAACAGTCCACATGCCCACGAATCGATAGAACCGCTAAAACCGAAAGACTCATAAGACTCGCATTGCACAAAGGCATTAGGTCCGGCTGCACAATATCCTGCCGAGAAATCATGTATTCCATGCTCAGAATAGCAACGCTGAAATAAGTTCAACTGACCCATTGTTAAAAATGTACATCTACGCATACCTCCTATTTCCGATACAGGTTGAGTAGAAATACAATCTTCCACCGTTATTTTAGACGAAGTAGGTTGCAAGATAACTGCACTACCGGAAAAATGTCTGAAAAAGAGCTTTCTAATCCAACAGTTTTCTGCATTTTCTACAGAAATACCTGTCCAACAATGATCTTCATCCTTCGGATATCTTTTATCATAATCTGAAATTAAGGTCATATTCTCAACTCCAACGTTCTCTATACGGCCTTTCCAAGTATAAGAAACCAACTTTGAATGAGCATATCGACTATCTAATGCCATACTAAGTGGAGAATCTATTTCTATTTTTCCATCAATCACTCCAGTAACCGTTCTATCCCACCAGATGTCGATATCACCCGGTTTCCAACCGAGTGCACTGATCCCACCACCATACTCGGTACAAGCTACCGAAGCGATCCACTCTTTGGTAGAAGGGCGTACAATCAGTACTCTGTCATCTTTTTTCAAAAGAGAACACCCGGAATTTACTTCCAACCATCGGTTATTCACTGGTACATAAGCGGACGAAATGTCAATTGTATCTACAAATGTCCGGTCATCGATCCCTTCTATATAAAGTAATGCTCCTCTATCTACCCCTTTTTTCAGTAAAACGGTTTCACGGGAATCCATTCCACGCAAAACGACTCCAGAAGTATGTAAATACAAATCATTCTCTAAAACAAACGTTCCCTTATCCAGTAATACAGCTCCTCTAAAACCTTCGACATCCGGCTTCAATGAAGATGCATAATCAATGGCCTTTTGGATTCGCAAAGAATTATCTCCCTCTTTCCAAGGAACAAAAACAACATTTTTCACTACAGGAATGTCTTGCCCGGAACTTTTATATCCGCAATAAGAGTAATCCAAAACTCTGTTCCCTCGCTCATCTATCAAATAATTAACTTTTCCATCTTTGATTTGCAAAGATGGATGTTGCGCAACTAACGATCCAAAGCAAATAAAGCCCAGCATCGTCAGGAATATTCTCTTGAAATTCTTCATTGGTTATAATTTGGTTTATACCCAAAAGACGATTAACAAAAGGGTTTGTACTTAACCGGTTGCACTTTTACGCACTTCATTTATATATTCACGAGGAGTCTGGTTGTATTTCTTACGGAAACATTTACTGTAATAACCCGAGTCCTTAAATCCTACCGCAAATGCGATCTCCGAAATGCTCATATTCGTATTCTTTATCAATTCAACCGATTTATTCAGACGAATCTCCTTTACCAAATCTACAGGTGCCAGTCCGATCAAACTTTTCAATTTCTTAAAGAATGCAGAACGACTTAAACCGATGGTTGTAGCAATCGCATCAATATTAAAATCACTATTATCCAGATTCTCTTCAATTATCTGATGAATCTTCTCTAAAAATTGCACATCCTTCTTTACCAGATATTGTTCATACCCACTTTCTTCCGCCTCAGTTGCGGTGTCATTCATCTGTTTCCAAAGACGTTCTTGAAACATTTGGCGATCATTCAGCAACTGTTCAATACGAGCAATCAAATACTCTTTGCTAAACGGTTTCGTTATATAAGCATTTGCCCCCAAGCTGATTGCTTTGGTTTTAGCTTCATCAGAACTTTTGGCAGTCAACATAATAACTGGGATATGACTAATCTGAAAATCCTTTCGTATACATGTCAACATTTCCATTCCGTCCATTTCCGGCATCATCTGATCAGTCACTACAATATCAGGGTGATATAAATGTACTTTTTTAAGTCCTTCTACTCCATTATGAGCTAAATAGACATTGTATTTATCTTCCAGTTGTAGTTTTATCAGATTTCCCAAATCCTTATTATCTTCCACCAATAATAAGCTGGGCAAAGAATTATCAACCGGTTCTTTCTCTATATTTTCTTCACTAATTGATGGAATATCAGCCCCTTCTACCTCGTCTCCACTATCGGTTCCTCCCAAATAAAAATCAACTTCCAGCTCTTTATAATGTTTCTTCCCTAACAAAAGCTGGATGATAAATGCCGCTCCGGAAGGTTGAAGGTTTTCTGCTTTAATTGTTCCATGATGTAGAGCTATTATTTCTTTTGATAGAGCTAAACCAATACCTGTACCTTGATAATAAGAGGTATGGGCATTTCCTCCTTGTGAGAAACGCTCGAATATCTCGGTCAACTTATTCTGTGGAATACCAATACCGGTATCTTCTACACGGATAAAACAAGAATGCTCACCCTCAGATACACCTGCTGAAATGAATATACTTCCACCAGACGGTGTAAACTTAAAAGCATTGGATATCACATTCCTTAAAACAATTTCCAATTTCTCTTTATCGCCCCATACCAAAATAGGTTCATCGGAAACAGAAAAAGAATAAGCGATCTCATTTTCCTCCGACAAGATCCGAAACTCTTTTTGAAAAGACTCCAGCATCTCATTCAGATTGATTTGAGAAACATGCAAACGCATTTTTCCATTCTGTATCTTTCTAAAGTCCAATATCTGATTTACCAAATTCAGCATTCGATTCGTATTCTTCTCCATTAGATCCACATATTGTATCCCCTTCGGAGTCAGATTTTCTTTCTCCTTCAATTCCTGAATAGGCCCTTTGATAAGAGTTAACGGTGTCCGAAGTTCATGCGAAATATTCGTAAAGAATTTTATCTTTAATTCCGATAATTTCTGTTCAATATAAACGTCATTCTTCATTCGAATCATCAAATAGGAAACCCGTATCACCACGATAAGAAGTGTAATACCTAAAACTGCGTAAATGCAATAAGCCCACCAACTTAACCACCAGGGAGGCAATATGCGTATAGCCAAAGTTGTCTCGTAGATTTGTTCCGGATTAGCTTCATCAACCGTTCTCACACGAAATACATATTTTCCCGGACGTACATTAGTATAGGAAGCGATCCGATTCCTACCATTATAGTGCCACTCCTTTTCATAACCTTCGAGCATGTACTTATAAGATATACGATTCTGATTAATGAAATTGAGAGCAGCAAATTCGATCGTAAACATAGATTGATCATAATTTAAGGTAATAGAATCAGCATATTTGACCGACTTCATCAAAGGGTTGTTTTTGAGATCCCTGATATCCTCATTAGAAACCTTAAAGTCTACTATATAAGTCCGGTTATTACAACTAAAAGTTTCCATTTTATTGGGCGAAAAGATCAAAATACCCTCTTTACATCCCACCCAAAGTTCACCGTTTTCAATTTTCAAAGCACTTCCTTCCTCCATTTGTACACTCAAAAAACCATCATATTTATCAAAGTTTCTAAAGTGTTCTGTCTGACGGTCAAAGCGCGAAAGTCCACTTTCAGTCGCAAACCACAAATTTTGGTCATTGTCTTCTACAATAGACATCACCACGTCATTGTTTAATCCATCCCGAATACCATAAGATTTAAATATAGGAGAGTGTGTTTCTTTATCATATTTCACCAACCGATTTACACCTCCACCAAATACACCCACCCAAATTTGATCGGTAGCATCTTTAAATAGAACATAAATATCATTATCAGCTACATTTGAACTGGCACTGTCCTTCCTATAAGTTTCAAATTCAATTTGTTCGGGATTGTCAAAATTTGAATCGAATGACATTAAGCCATCCATTGTACCTACCCATATGCGTCCCTCATTATCTTCAAGCATATTGCGGACTTCCATATACAAACCATAAGGAGGATACTTTCTCAATCCATTATGTTTATGGATAAATGTCACCCCATCCGCCTCTTCGCGAAGAAGATTCAATCCACCTCCTAACAATCCCACCCATATTCGCCCTTTACTATCCTGAAATGTGCAATACACATCGTTACTACTAATAGAAGACGGATTATTCGTATCACTTTTATAAGATATAAACCGTACTCCGTGAGGAGAATTTATATCAAATTCTGCTTTTATCAACCCGTTACCTTTCGTAGACAACCATAAATTGCCCTTATTATCTTCCATTATATGGTACACGTTTCCTAAAGAAAAAACTTGTTTGAGATGTCCATTACTATCAAGACGATACAGTTCTTGCCAACGGGTACCGACCCATATATCACCGTTACTGGCCTGAAATAGAGCTCTAATCCCCATCAGATCATCAGAAATTGCACGAGATGCTGAAAAAGTACGCAGGTCGAGTAAACGAAACTGTTTTTTCGGAAAATTCATTCGGTATACCCCCAATGTAGTAGAAGCGAGCCAAAGTACCCCATCCTCATCCAATAACTGATTTAAAAACAATTGATTTGGAAAATCATTCGAAAAAGGTTTCATCTGATTCAAACGATGCATTTCGAAAGAATCTCTATCAAAAACCAAAATTTCACCGGAAGGAGTCAAAAAGAAAACACCCTGTTCACCAGCATCCTGTACATTAAAATCGCAAATATTTCCTTCACGGGGAAACGAATAGTTCCGCTTGGACTTATTTAACGGATCATAATAAATCAAAGATTTTTCTCCTATGACAAACCAAACCTTATCATACCTATCGACAAAAGAATGAGTAATTCCCCCTTTCTCTATTCCCAAAGAAAGTTTATTTAATGATTTGTATCCAAGATTGTATTCATAAATTCCTTGTCCGTCAGTGCTTAGATAAACATTCCCTGCTTTTGTGACCAATATGTTTCGTATAGGAGAAGTTATACCAGGTAAAACATACTTATTAACCATCCCCGTCTGAGGATTGATGCAATATATTTCTCCATATTTATTACCTAACCACAACAAATGATCAGCATTGAAAGCACATGTAAAAGCATCTTTATCGGCAGTTAATATCTTTTTAGTGATAAAATCGGCAGGCTCTTTCAATTCCTTTCCTTTATCATAAAATAAAATCTTATAATCCATCCCGATCCAGCTCAGATGCTGTTGGGTTTCACAAAAAAGATCATGCTTCAATCGCATATCATAAACATTGACATCCTGCCGTGAATCATGTAACAATTGAATCCCTATTTTACCATGAATATCGGTACAAGCAAGTAACAAACTTTTATCTTTCGTCAACAATAAGATTCTGCCATCTTCTGTTTTTTGAACTTTAATTACTTGGATGTTTTCCAAATAGTCTTTCATATCATCATACACGGCATGAAATGTTTCTCTCACCTTATCAAACACATACAACTTACGATCTACTGTCTTTATCCATAAATAACCGTTCTTATCTTCAACAATCCGTTGTATCTTTTTAGGAGGAATATCCGAATTTGACTCACCTTTATTGTTGTATGTTTTCACCTTCACCCCGTCAAAGCTGCAAAGGCCATACCAAGTACCGAACCAGATAAAACCATCTTTTCCTTTTACTGTACAATTCACAATATTATTCGGTAACCCCTGGTCCACTGTATAATGTTCTACTATCGCGTTAGGAACAGACCATACAGAGACGCAAATATTCAACCATATGAAGGTAAATAACAATATTTTTTTCATTCTTTGCATAGATTAACGAGGAAAATGGAATTCAAAGATAAAAATCTTTTTTTATTAAATCAATCCATATTTCCACATCATTTTTCAGAATTAACACCAAATTCGGTCTGTTGTTTCTCTACTTCCATTAGTAAATGCCGTTTTTCTTCTTCCGTCAAAACTGTTTTCCGGGTATTATTCACAGGATTCACGTTACTCTTAGGAACCATACGTTGCTCTATATAACACGAAGGAAGTTCCGGATCTACACTCTCAAATTCTATTTCAGCAGGAGTTGGTGCATGTGTTCCTTCAAACTGTACATGTGCTTTGATTCGAATCTTACCTGCTTTACTTGTTGAGCGTACCAACACAGGAGCTGTTCCGAATTCAACAGTTCGCGGGTTGGCATTTATAGACCTATCTCCTATGATTTCTCCTTCACCTTCTATCGTAAACACGATATTTTCTTTTGCCAAACGCCTCACATTTCCGTTATCATCCGTTACTTCGGCAACTACCACTATGAAATCCGAACCATCCGCTACCAGATTTACTTTTTGAGTATCTGCATACAAGCGAAGTTTGGTAGACCGCCGGGAAGGCATTTTCTTTTGTGTACATACAACTTTCCCATCGATAATACCTTCGGCAACCATATTTACCTTCTGCCAGTTCTTTTGAGTATAACTGTATCCGCGTGCTTCCCAAAAATCCCATACATTTTCAAAGACAACAGGTGCGTTCGGCAGGTGACCTTTGGCATGTACCACAGGTTTGGTCCATGTTTTTGTCCCATCATAGATAGAAAGGCGGATGGAGTCACAGTTGCTGAATATCACGACATCCTTATCGGAGAACTGTGACATTTCATGAGCAAGGAATATCATCGGTCCGCATTCTGCCAACGGATGTTGGAGGCTTGCCGGAGATTGGCTGCGGAACATTTCATACGCATACTTTTTCTGACGGAAAGCGTCATAAATACCTCCCCAGTATGGATCGGGGTGATAACCACGCTGGTGATCGAACGGATGCCACTGTGTGCCACCGATAAACTGACCGGTAGTGCGGTACATCTCATCATAACTTGTAGCCAGAGAAAGTGCCTGTATCAGCAACGGACGTTCACCCCAACTGCGGCTTGCACGATTATTGTTGTTGTGGGCATACCAGTCATCTACGTTTTCTCCGAATTCACGGGTGAAGATGCATTGTTCCGGTTTGTCCTCCTTTTCGTCATCACCCGGCCAGCCGTAGACTACATCGTAATGTTCCTTTACACCGGCAGAATGCACATCGGCAGCGGCTATCGGACGTCCCGGATATGGATATTCTTCCTTCGTTATTTCAAGTGCCTTCAGTGCAAAGTCGAGTGGATAACGGGTCTCATTCAGAATAGGCTCCCACATCAGCACGGAAGGATGATTGCGATCACGACGAATCATTTCACGGGTATTCTGATGAACCAGTTCTCCGAATTTCGGGTCTTTGTTCCAGTATTGCCAGCCCGGAGTAGCGACGATGACAAACATGCCGAGTTCGTCACAGGCATCCATAAAGGATGGGTCCTGTGGATAATGCGCTACACGGATGATGGTACATCCTGCATCACGCAGGCGTTTTGCGTCACGCCATTGCTGTGAATTGGGAAGAGCATTGCCTACGTATGCGAAATCCTGATGACGATTGGCTCCAACTAATTGTCCGAAAGGTTTTCCATTCAGCCAAAAGCCCTCTTTGCCACGAAATTCCGCCAGGCGGATACCGATACGGGTAGTTCCTCCGTCGATGGAACGGTTTCCTTTCTTTATACGGGATTGTACTCTGTATAGATATGGTGCATCCGGTGACCAAAGTTTCGGATTCCTCACATCCATCTGCTGGCGGATTGATTTCTTTTCTCCGGAGTTCAGAGAGAGTTTGCTAGACGTACGTTTGATAACCTTGCCTTCGGCATCTGTAAGGGTCGTTTCTACTGTGACGGATTCCGAACGAGTATTATTGTTCTGAATCTCTGTTTCTACGTATACTTGTGCGCTCTTTTCGCTGATCTTGTCGAAGTGAACAAATACACCGCCACCGCCAACTGTCCGGGAGTCGATGGCATCGGTAATGGCGACCGGAGACTTGGCAATCATCCATACATCACGATAGATACCTCCATGATAAGCAAAATCCAATGTGTATTGTGGCTTTCCGGGAGGGTATGATTTATCGTTGCTGTTGTCGGTATAGACGGCAAGGAGGCAGGAGTCTCCGGCTTGTACGCCGTTTGCCGTCAAGTCCAGTGTGAAAGGCAGATAACCTCCGAGATGTTCCTGAACACGTTTGCCGTTCAGGTAAAGTACTTGCTTTCCCATTGCCGCTTCAAAATGAAGGAGTACACGCTGTCCTTTCGTTGCGGTGGGAACTACGAAATACTTGCGATACCACGCAGGGCCCTGATAATTGCGGCAACCACTACCTTCGGCAGGCATCAACTCTACTGTGTGAGGAGTAGAAACGACCTCCCAGGAACGATCGTCAAAATTTACAGCTTCCGCCCCCCGGATATCGCCTTTGCAGAATCGCCATCCCGGATTGAAGTTATATACTTGTCGCCCGCAATCGGGAAGCGGAATAAATCCGGCAACCGATGTTTCGGGACGGTAAGTATCTGCTGCCTGCCCACCGAAGGAGAATAGCAGCAGAAATAGGAACAAAATTAAAAACGGTCTTTTATTTAATTCGTGCTTATTTTTTCTATTTTTCTATCATTATAATAATGTCTTTCTTTCTGTTTTCTGGTGATACCTTTAGGTCTGTCACTTTCCCGTCTTTTAAAGTTGCTTCTACCGTCGTATTACCCGGAGCGTGGAGCTTGAAATGGACGTTCCATTCTTTGGGCCAGGCGGGGAACAGAAGTATTTGTGCTCCATTCGTT
>ERZ779892.1516-NODE-1516-length-20580-cov-3.606188_pt1 | contig 20580 bp, 18 predicted proteins | sample MGYA00511552_ERZ779892 | MGnify/ENA primary metagenome ERZ779892 (study PRJEB29588, sample SAMEA2154561) | human gut metagenome | biome: human gut; feature: human-associated habitat; material: faeces | place: Denmark | collected 2008/2010 ... | reverse complement strand
CCAGCGAACCGGTTGCAGTTCCCCGGGTCAGTATCTTATCTCCCAGAAAATGTCCTTTCACATCTGACATCATACAGATCACCAGTTCCTGCTCTTCATGGCGGAGTTCTTCCATATAATAAGCTGCTATGGAGGAGGGATTGTTCATAACTATCTGCGGTCTGGCAGCAGCCTTGGCAATTCTTTTGGAAAGTTCTCCAATGCATTTTAACTGTACTGCTTTTACCTGTCCGATTCCATGAATCTTCATAAGATCCTGTACAGATACATGCATAAGCCCCATAAGGCCGGGATAGGAGGACGACTCCATAAATTTCAGGATCTCCTGTGCAAGTGCCAGTGAATTCTTTCCTGAAGTGCCGCTGCGCAGGATTACTGCCAGCAGTTCAGTGTCATTTAATGAACCCTCACCCTGCATAAAGCATTTCTCATACGGCCGCTGTTCCCTGGGAAGCTGCTTCATAATATTATTTGCATTATTCATAAGTCTGCCTGTGCTCTCTAAAGCCTCTGGGCAAATTGCAAATTATATTCTAGCATAAAAGAGGAGAGATGTACACTCTCCTCTCTGATTTTTATGTGAACTTTATGTTTACCGGTAATATCCCGCTTAAGAGATCAATTGTTTTTTATAGCCGCATATTTTCGGCATACAGTCTCAGCAACTTTGATTCCATCCATGGCAGCACTTGTGATTCCGCCTGCGTAACCTGCACCTTCGCCACATGGATAAATTCCTGCCATATTTGCTGTGAGCTTCTGATCACGTACGATTCTTACAGGAGAAGAAGTACGGCTTTCAATGCCACTGAGCAGTGCATCCTCTCTGTCAAATCCGGAAATTCGTTTTCCGAAGGCTATGACACCTTCTTCAATAGAATCGCCTACTGCTTTTGGCAGAACAGAGCGTACATTTGTCAGTATATATTCTCCCTTCATACAGGGAGTAACCTCTCCTAATGCTTCACTTGCCTGATTTTTGCAAAAATCACCAAACAGCTGAACAGGAATTTTTCCTTCTCCGAGCTCCCATGCTTTTTTCTCCAGATCACGCTGAAATTCTACGCCGCCAAGAACTCCTTTATCCGGGAAATCTTCTGGTGTAACTGTGACGATCATGGCACTGTTTGCATTTCTGGAATCACGTGCCTGATAGCTCATTCCGTTCACTGCGAGACGACCGGGTTCAGAGGATGCATTTACAACATATCCGCCCGGACACATACAAAAAGAGTATACGCCCCGTCCGACCGGAGTCTGTGCGGTCAGTTTATAAGGTGCTGTCGGGAGATAACGCATATCCGCGTCCCCGTATTGCGCATGGTTGATCATGCTCTGAGGATGTTCCACACGGAATCCGACCGCAAAGGATTTTGCCTGCATATTTAAGCCCTTTTCCTGTAACAGCGAAAACGTATCCCTTGCACTGTGACCGATGGCAAGGATCAGGCAGTCGGTATCGATCTGTCTGTCGTGATTTAATTCGATAGATTTTAAGTTCCCGTTTTTGCCGGTGGAAAATCCAGTAACACAGGTCTCAAATAAAAACTCTACGCCATTTTCTGTCATAAATTCCCGCATCCGTTTTATCACATCTGCAAGAATGTCTGTGCCGATATGTGGTTTGTTTTCATATAAAATATGTTCCGGTGCCCCAAATTTTACGAATGTTTCAAGAACAAAACGGTTCCTTCCAATGGGATCTTTGACCAATGTATTTAATTTTCCATCGGAAAAGGTTCCTGCCCCACCTTCTCCAAACTGTACATTGGAATCCGGCTGCAGAATACCGGTTTCCCAGAAGCGTTCAACGTCCGCACTGCGGTCTTCTACCTGTTTTCCGCGCTCTAAAATAAGCGGCGCATATCCTGCAAGTGTCAGCTGCCAGGCTGCAAAAAGACCACAGGGACCGGCTCCCACAATCACCGGACGCCGGTTTAAACGCTCATGCCCCATTTCCGAAAAACGGTAACCGGTTTCTGTCACAAGGCTGACGGAAGGCTGATGCAGTTTTTTTACGATGCTGTTTTCCTGACGGATCGTTACATAGATGCAATATACATAAAACAATGACGGCTTTTTCCGTGCATCAAGGGAACGCCGCATCACCTCGTAATGAAATGTTTCTTTCGATGGAATACGAAGTGTTTTTCTGATTTTATCTTCCAGATCTTTTTGGGAATGTCCTACTGGAAGCTTTAACTGATTGATTTTAATCATTATGAACCTACTTTACTTCCTGCGACATGTCCGCTGGACCATGCCCATTGCAAATTATATCCCCCACAGATTCCATCGACATCCAAAAGTTCACCAACGAAATAGATGCCAGGAACAATCCGTGATTCCAGCGTATCTGTGTGGATTTCTTCTGTGTGGATTCCCCCAGTGCACACCTGTGCAGCAGAAAAATCCCTTACCTTTTTTAAGCGGACAGGAAATGTCTGTATCTGTCTGCAGAGCGTTTCGATCTGCTTTTGGGAAATCCGTTCCGTGTGTTCATGAACCGGAATGCCTGCTGCCTTAAGTATAACCGGAATCAGTTTATGGTTTAAAAGCCCACGAAGTGATTCTGCGGCATCCTGTATCCCAGCATCCCGTAAAAATCTGCGCTGCAGTTCCTGCGCAAGCATATCTTCGGAAAAATCCGGCAGAAAATTGATGGTAAGTTCTGCCTGTTTTTTCTGATACAGCGCTTTCGAGGCCGGACTGCTGATCTGAAATACCGGAATACCGGAAATCCCGTAATCTGCAAGCTGCAGTTCTCCCCGTTCCTGTTCGCATTTCTGCCCATCTATGTACAAAGACAGGAGTGCGTCCGTGCGGACTCCGGATACTTTGGAAAATTCCATTCCTTCTGCCTCAAATCCACACAGTGCCGGCAAAATCGGCACAAACCGGTGCCCAAACGATTTTATCAGCGAAATCATGGATCCATCGCTTCCGGATTTCGGTGCAGCACGAAGACCTGTTGCAAAAACAAGATTGTGGGAACAATACGTTCCCATGGATGTCCGTACCTCAAATCCGTATTTTGTTTCACCAAGCTGCCGGATGTCACAGGAAGTGACCAGGGAAACTCCGCTTCGTTTCATTTCCGCGGACAGCGCATCCGCAACGGAAGAAGCCTGTCCGGAGTTTGGGTATACATATCCGTTCTTTTCTTTTGGCCAGATGCCGATCTCCCGGAAAAACGCAAGGGTATCTTCCACTGTAAACTGCTTTAAAATTTCCTGTACCAGTCCGTGGTCTCCGTAATAACACCGGGGAGACATCTTAAGATTTGTAAAATTACATTTTCCGTTTCCGGTTGCCAGAATTTTTTTCCCCGGCTTATCCATATGTTCTAAGACGGTAACGGACAATCCACGTCTTGCGGCCGTAATTGCGGTCATCATGCCGGAAGCTCCGGCGCCAATCACGAGCACATCCTGTTGTTTTGATTTTTTCTTATCCATAGTCCACCTGTCATTTTATCTGTTAAACCAGTTAAATATTTTATCATATGGGTATAAAATATTCAACTCGAATAGCTTTCCAAAAAGTCAAAAAGGCTCTCTTCATCTGCAAATCCAATGCCATTTTCCGCCTGTTTCTGCAGTTTTTGACTTAAATTCTCACTTCGAATCCCGGTTTCCATATATACGGTTTTTCCATCCGGTAAAAAAACAACCAGCCGGCTGTCCTGTGTACGGATAATATAGGCATTTTCCGTTTCTTTGTAAGGAGTTCCGGTCAAAACGGTGTGCTCTGTTTCGGATGCATATTGTTCTTGGGTATTTTTTGTGTTTTCTACACCTCTTTTCTGATACCAGATGCCAAAGACCAGCAGCAGAACCAGACAAAGAAGAATGCAGATGCCTGTTTTTTGATTCATATCATCACCTTCTAACAGTAGCATCTGCATTTTATTTCCGTTTTATACCATTTACTTTAATAAATGTAATTTTTTTGCAACCCGGACAATCAGAGTTCCTTTCGGGAATTTTTTAATCTCCTCTTCGGTCAGTCCGTGCAGTAACAGTAAGACAACTGCATATACGATAACCGCTGCAAGAATTGCAAGCATGGCAGATACCGCATTGATTTTTAAGACCGCATAGCTGCCATGATAGACGATATAGGTAATAATTCCCATAATAGCTGAGGAAATTCCCGGCACAATAAATGTTTTGTGAATTTCCTGATGATAGCCGCTGTATTTTCGTATTGCCAGCGCATTCATAATACACATTAAAAACGCAAAGAACATATTTGCGATAATGACCGCATAGATATTCATGCGGAAAAACAGCATCAGTATAATCAGTACGATCACATGAGCGACAAGCGAAACCGCTGCATTGATAACCGGAATCTTTAACCGGTCAATGCCTTGCAGCAGTCCGTTTGAAAGCGTAGACATTGCATAAAACACAACCGCCATTGCCCCAACCCACATCATGGTACCTGCCATAGGTGCCGTCTGTGCCGTTCCCGGGAAAAGCAGACGACAGATCGGCTCTCCCAATACAGCAAGTCCTATGGCACAAGGGAAAGAAATCACCATGATAAAACGCATAGCAGAATTGATCTGTTCCCTGACTTTTTTCATATCTTTCTGTGCAAAGGACATCGTCAGTGTCGGCACGCAAGAGGCAGCCATCGCGGAGGCAATGGAAATCGGAACATTGATCAGCAGTTTATATTTTCCGGAAAAAACGCCCCACCATACATCAATCTTGTTTTCAGAGTATCCCTGCAATAACGCAACATTTTTGAAAATACTCTGGTCAATGATACTGCTGATATTGTAAACAGTTGTACTTAAAAGAACCGGAACAATTGTGATAATGAGGATCTTCATGGTATAGGCAAATGGCTCTACCTTAACGCCTTTTTCCCGTCTCATTCTTCGCTTAAAGACATGCATATAAGCAAAAAATACGAAAAGTACAAAAATCAGCGCAGCGACAGATCCAAGGTTCGTTCCCAATGTGCCTCCGGCTGCACCGTATGCAGGCCCGTAATGTTCGGCATCACCGAGAACCGCTCCGATCCTTGTTCCGTAGCGATACAGAACATAAGCTGCCCATACACTGATGATGGCATTAACAATCTGTTCAATGATCTGTGAAATGGCACTTGGCATCATCGTGCCAAGTCCCTGGAAAAATCCACGCAAAACGCCAAGAACCGCAACAACAACCAGTGCCGGTCCTAAGATTTTAAGTGCAAACACACTGTATGGTGTTTTTAAGAGTGTTCCGGTAAAAAATTCTGCTCCGAAAAATACAACAAGCGATGCCACAATTCCCGATACCAGGGCAAAAAGAAGTGCACCTTTTAATACCTGATATACCGACCGGTACCGCCCTTTGGCCGCTTTCGCGGAAACCGTCTTTGACACTGCCTGTGGCAGACTGTAGGATGAAATAATCAAAATCACGTTGTACACGTCAAATGCACAGGCATAATAACTGATTCCTACATCGCCCAGAATATTGTTCAATGGAATACGATACACCAGTCCGATGATTCTGCTTATAATTGACGCGACCGCAAGAATTGATCCCTGAACCAGAAAATTTGTTCCGTTATTCTTTGATTTACCCATCTTCTAACCTCAATGCTTTTGTTTCTTTTATTCCGCGCTGATTTTATTTTGGGATGCACGGCTATTTTCGACGATCTCTACCCATGTCTTTCCGGGATTTAAAATAATTTCCTGACCATCCTGTGTATAATAATGTGTAATATCATTTGCGGATGCTCTCTTCCATGTAATCGGGACAGCTTTTCCGTTTGTGATGTACATTCCTGATCCACCGGAAAGATAATCGATATCTAAAGTTCCGTTTTTGGAATCTTTCAGGCTGCTGTAACAATTCTGTAAAATGATATTTTTCACAGCAAGCTGTTCTCCGGTAGAACCGTCAATCTGTTTATCACCAAATTCATAGCGGTAATACAGGCCATCCGTTTCATTGTATACAAACCAGGGCTTCGCGTCAACATAGTATAAGGATACTTTTTTCGCAACTTCTCCCTGATCCAGCAGATTTTGGGAATCTTCTGTTGTAAAACGATAATGCGATGTATAATTTTCCGGAAGCTTTGTATCATACCCGTATGATTTTATGGCAGACACTAAATTTTCTCCGGTTGTATACAGATTGTGCGGTGCTCTACGGCTTTTGTCGCGGTAATAAAAAGCCCCGCCTTTTCCTGTAATTCCATCCACATGATCAATGAACGAACTATTTAAAACATCAAGTGCATATTTACTTTCGCCGGCATGAAAATAAACCGCCTGAAATTCTTTGGCAAAATACACATAATACAGACGACAGCTTCGCACATTTCCCACTTTTTTAAGAGAAGCATAATCCTGATAAATTGTCATCAGCCGGGTAATGCCGCCTTCCACCGGACATTCATAGATAATATCCGCATTTCCGATTCCATACTGTGGAAGGGTTACGTGTGTGTTTTCTGTCATGACGGCAACCGGACGATTCTTTGCTTTTTTTTCATCCATCCACTCTCCCGTATAGAAACTTCGGACTTCTCCTTCGTGGGTTTCCACCGGTTCCGGCTGATATTCTGTTTCGGCAGTTTCTGCAGGTACATCCTGTGTGGATGAAGGTGTGGGAGCTTCCGATTCTTTACTTTTGCATCCGGCGGATAAAATGGCAATCGCACAGACAACGCCTATCATTTTCCATCTCTTTTTCATAAAACACATCCATTCTTTAATCTCTTACGATATGCATCTCTTCGAGTATCTGTTTTTGTTTGGGTTCCATGATGGCCGCATCTTTCGGATCAATGTGGTCATAACCAAACAGATGAAGCATGCTGTGTACAATCAGAAATGCAAATTCACGCTTCGGACTGTGTCCGTAACTTTGTGCCTGTTCTAACACTTTATCGACCGATATAATAATATCTCCAAGCATGACTTCTCCCGTATCCGGATTAAAATCATCTTCGCTCTCCTCTTCCAGAAAAGAAAAATCTCCGGCTTTCTCATAAGAAAGCATCGGGAAAGAAAGAACATCCGTCGGACGGTCGATCTGGCGGTATTCCAGATTGATCCGATGGATTTCTTCATTGTCTGTAAGTGTCAGATTGACTTCTGCTTCATAAGGAAAATTCTCATGGGACAGACAAAAGGCAATCACATCCTCTGCAAGCTTAGCATATGCAAAATCAAACGGTATGTTACATGTTTCTTCTAAATAAAAACTCAACGAAGTAATTCCTCCTTTGCAAGAAATTCACGAATCTTTAAAAACTGGTTCATACTCATTCCGGAATGGTCATAAATTTCACTTGAGGAAAAATCATTCACGGTCTGATAAATTACAATATCACGGTTCCAGACACTTTGTCCCACATTTTGTTCCATCGCTTCCAGACGGATCACAACCGCATCCACCATGTGCACCAGAGCGGATTCCGGTGAAGATGGAAGCTGCTCTTCTCCATAGTATTCTGCCAGAATGGAGATCAGCTCCGCCGGAAAACATAAGGATTCTGCCTTATTGACCGCATTTTTGATATATGGCTCCCCGATCCAGCGCCCCATACGGTAATAAAAACCGCCGGCAAGACATAAGTTCGCCCGGTATCCCACTTCTTTTGCACAGCGGCAGGCAATGTCTGAAACTTTCACTGCGTGGCGGTATTCCACCATGGAAAAATCCTTGAGGGCTTTTACCTCCGAATAATCCTCGGACACGATATCCAGCAGATGGTTTTCAATTTCCTGATCCGCTTCATGAAGCAGCCGGTGAAACAGAAAAGCTGCTGTCAGAAAAGTCAGGAATGCTGTTCCAAAAGCATAAAGCAGCGAATATTTCTGCATTTCTTTCGTTGATAAATAGGAAAACAGTTCCGGAATCATCAGACTGAAAAAGAAAGTCAGAAGGGATACACCCATACGGTATTTTTTTTCTTTTAATGCCTGTGCCAGTACAGCAGCAAGCATTGTAAGCATCATATAAGCAGCAAGGGCATAAAAACTTCCCCCGACAGTCAGTGCCAGCACCAGATCGAAAAACAATCCAAAAGACACCGCCACCATGGAATTTGACACTGCGGTGAGCAGAATCACCGGGATCATCACCGGACGATAAAATTCCGGAAGATAACTGATCGCATAGATCAATCCCCCACTGACCGTATAGGTAACGGAAAGACGGATAAAGGTTGTCTGTGTGTTTGCCGATATTCCTTTCTGCTTTCGTTCATATTCCAGTTCAAACATGCATGCCAGAAGAAAAATCAGGGTCAGGAAAAACATACTGAGCCATTCATCCGGATACAGGTGGCTTTTGGCACATAACCCGCCCATCACTCCAAAAGTGACAAGCGCGATCACCAGAAGCGATATGACGCGATAGAGGTTTATTGTCTCTTTGGGTTTCATTTTTTCTCCTGTCTGGCAGACTTACGCGCACTCCGGCTGCTCTGTCTGGACTCATAATCATCATAAGCCTGTACAATCTTTTGTACCAGCGGATGTCTGACGACATCTTTGCTTGTTAATTTACAGATTCCGATTTCTTCCACATTTTTTAAAACCCGAAGTGCTACATCCAGCCCGGATTTACTTCCCGGGGCCAGATCTTTTTGCGTGGCATCTCCGGTAATCACAGCTTTCGAGCCGAAGCCGATACGTGTCAGAAACATTTTCATCTGTGCCGGTGTGGTGTTCTGTGCCTCATCCAGAATAATAAATGCGTTGTCGAGTGTCCGTCCACGCATATAAGCCAGCGGTGCAACCTCAATCAGACCTTTTTCCATATTTTTCTGAAATGACTCCGCACCCATAATCTGATACAGGGCATCGTATAAAGGGCGCAGATACGGATCTACTTTGCTCTGCAGATCTCCCGGAAGAAATCCGAGTTTTTCTCCCGCTTCAATTGCCGGACGTGTCAGAATGATGCGTCCCACTTCTTCATTCTTAAACGCAGTGATCGCCATGGCCATGGCCAGATATGTTTTTCCGGTTCCGGCAGGGCCCATCCCGAAAACAATCATTTTTTTACGGATATTATCTACATAATCCTTCTGCCCGAGTGTTTTAGGCTTTACCGGTTTTCCCTGTATGGTATGACAGATCACATCTTTATCCATCTCTACCATCTCAGACCCTTTGTGTTCCTGCAAAAGAGCAAGTGCGTAGTTTACATTCTGTTCGCTGATAACATTTCCCCGTTTTGCAAGCTCATACAACTGTTCAAACACTTCCTGTGCGCCGCTTGCGGCAGATGGAGTACCGATAATTTTCAACTGATCATCGCGTACAACAACCGTTACACCCAGTGTCCGTTCTATTTTTTTGATATTGGCATCAAACTGTCCGAAGACATTTGCCATATGTTCCGTTGGTATCCGGAGCGATACTTCATTCAGACTCATTTACAGGTTCCTCTCGTTTCCTTTCGGTTGGTACTAAAGTTGTGATTTTTTCACACCCCTTTACCTGACCATAGATATGATAGTTTTTATCTATCTGTTCAATCATAACATTTTTGTCGACAATTCGCACCCCATTTTCTTCCAATTCCGAAAGAAATTGTGAAAAATGTGTCAAAGCAAGCTGTTTTACCTGTTCTTTTGTCAGCATAACGGTCTTTTCCTGCAGCTCAGACGTTGTGATTTCTCCAAAATAAACCGGAAGATAAAAACTGTCCTGCAGGCAAAACTGCCGGGTATCCGTTACAGAACGCTCCGATGCATACTCCGCATGCAAAGCCGGAGTTACCAGGCGCCAATTCAGAACCTGTAGAAAATATCGTTTGTGTTTATTACCGGTTTCTTTTTTTTCAGTCATTTTGGAAGAAATCCAGTCCTCATAGGGATGCATCGTATATCCATATACGTCGGCATCGGCGCTTTTATAATAGTATTCCCGCACTTCCCCGTTATCATCCAGAATTTCCTGCCGTCCACAGACCAGCACATCGCCTTTTTTCACTTTATCACCCTTTTTCACTTTGGCAAGCCCGCTCCTTGTAATGACCGATGCAATCGTAGCATCCGCAGATGCCGCCAGATCCATACAGGTGCCCTCTGCTTCTTTCGTTTCCTCGTGAGAAGAAATTTTCTCCTGTATCTGTACAACCAGCCGGGTTCCCGTTTCGTATACACTTGCCCAGATCACCGGTTCCAAGTCCTGACGCAGGGACAGCTCCAGTGCATCATTGTCGATTTCCTTTGCCGGCATGCCATAGGTAACGTTGTGTGCACTTAAATATTCCAGAATGGCGTCTTCTCCCAGAGAGGAATTCCCTTTGATTTCAATTCTCCAGATTCTCGTACTGAGCACCCAGACTCCTGCCATGACACACAAAAGGACAAAAATTCCAAGTTTTCTTGCGCGGTATTTCTGCCAGAAAAACGGAAAGCCGATCCTTTTTCTGATGTGGATTCTCGTTTTTGTTTTCCGCAGATATGGACGCAGTTCATACAGATCCTGCAACCGGATATAAAAAGAAACCTGCGTCGGAGAATCCGGCTGTATCTTCCAGAACATAATTTCGTGACGTGCACATAAATTTAAAAAACGGGAAATGTTGCTTCCGCATACACAAACCAAAAGACTGCCATTGACGAATCGAAGAAACCTTTCTATCATGGCAGAAATGTGATCTCCTGCATATATCCGGAAATTTCGATAAGATCCGCCGAATATTTCCGGATGGACAGACTCCTTCCGACGATCCGGATATGATAGGATTGTGTTGCAATTCCGATCACCTCCGGACAGTATTTTATAATTCCACGGTGGTTAACGATACAAAGTGTACGGTTCCCCTCCATGGAAAGAAGCGGCATTCCCAGGAAAATGTCTTTTGGCAGTTCCATTTGTTCTACGAGATGCTCCTGTTTTATTTTGTGTCTGGTTTGATTCGAATGGCTTTTCATACTTCACTATATGAAAAGCGAACCCGTCCTATGTCTCTAAATTCAGGGATCCGTTTCGGTACGCTTCCAAAAATACATTAAATTCTACGGTCATCATCATAATATACATGCAAAAATACAGCCAGAGCATGATCAGGGCAATGGTTGTCAGGCTTCCATACATGGAAAATCCATTAAAATAATCAACATAGATGGAAAGCCCGAAGGAAAAAACATACCATGCAGCTGCACATGCCGTGGCTCCAGGAAGCTGGCTTTTAAAGGTAAGCTTTGTATTCGGAAGTGCAGTAAAAATCACGTCAAAAAACAGGATCAGAAGAAGTAACATGATAAGCCCCCGGAATTTGATTATTATTTTTACGAGATGTGCAATAAACGGAAGATAATCTGCCGCTAAATGCCGCAGACTGTTTCCAAAAACCAGCACAACAAGCGTAAATACAATCGCAACCAGAAAAACAATGGTATAAATAACCGCCCAGAATCGGAGTACAAACCAGTTTCTTGTCTCTTTTAATTCGTGAACCGCATTCAGACCATCTGCCATATACTGAATGCCTTTTGCGGCAGACCATATGGCAATAATTGCCGTGACCGAAATGATTCCCATGGATCTTGTATAGATTTCTTTTACAAGGGTAACCAGAAACGGAGCAACATACTGCGGCATGACTCTTTCTATGATTTCAAATACCATATCCTCCGTGATACTGGTATATTGAAGCATGGAAGAAAACACCATAAGAAACGGAATGATGGATAAAATAATAAAAAAAGCGATCTGTGCGGAATAAGCATTTATTTTGTCTTTCTGGCATTTGGCTAAAAACCGGGTAACCAGACGTATTGCTTTTTGCATACCAAATGATCCTTTCTTCTTTATTTATGATATGGTTCGTGATGCATGATACGGTAAGAACGATAAATCTGTTCCAGCAGAATCACACGCATCAGCTGATGGGGGAATGTCATCTTTGAAAAGCTGAGTCGTGCATCTGCCCGCTTAAGAACCTTGTCGGATAATCCAAGAGATCCTCCGATTACAAAATAAATATGACTGACTCCGCCAAGCCCGAGTTTTTCAATTTCACGGGAAAGTTCTATCGAATCCGGCTGTTTTCCATCGATCGCCAGCGCAATCACATAGCCGTCCGGGCGGATGGATTTTAAAATACGCTCCCCTTCCCGGTCTTTGACCATGGCAATTTCGGTTTCGCTTGCCTGTTCTTTTGTCTTTTCATCCGCCACCTCCGTAATGGATAACGTACAGTAGCGGCTGAGCCGTTTGGAATATTCCCTGACGGCTTCCGTATAAAATTTTTCCTTTATTTTGCCTACGCAGATAATTGTTATTTTCATGTTGTTATTTTACTATATTTCTCTGTAAATTTGTAGTAAAAAATGATATACTGTAATCAACAAATACAAGAGAGGTAACGAAATTGAAAGAATTACAGGAAAGAATTAAAAAAGATGGAATTGCTGTCAATGAAGATATCTTAAAAGTAGACAGTTTTATCAATCATCAGGTAGATCCGGTACTGATGCAGCACATCGGGGAAGCTTTTGCGGAACACTTCAAAGATCAGGGCATCACAAAGGTTGCAACCATTGAAAGTTCCGGCATTGCTCCGGCTCTTATGACAGCTATGTGCATGGGGCTTCCTATGATTATCTTAAAAAAACAGCCTTCTAAGATTTTAAACGACAATCTGTTCCAGACAGAGGTCACTTCCTTTACCAAAGGAACAAGTTATGAACTGACGCTTTCTTCTAAATTTGTCTCAGAAAAAGATCATGTCCTGATCATTGATGATTTTCTGGCAAACGGAGAAGCAGCTACCGGAGCCATCCGTCTGATCCGCAAAGCGCACGCTACCATTGCAGGTGTAGGTGTCCTGATCGAAAAAGCATTTCAGCCGGGACATGAAAAACTGGTTTCTCAGGGATTTGATGTGTATCCCCTTGCAAGAATCAGCCATATGGCAAAAGATGAGATTGAATTTCTGGAAGATTAAATCACCTCTTCCACAACAGGGAGTGTTGATATGTCCATGCAGTTATAAAGCATCGGCAATCACACTCCCTGTTTGATTTTTAACAATTTCTATATTATTTTATTCTTCTGCATTGTCTGCAGGATCATCTATAGCATCTTCTGCTGTATAGTCCTGTGAATAATAAATAAAATTTCCCCTGTATACATCCGAACATAATTTCGTCGTATGATCAATAATCACAACCGAAAGAATATTGTTTCCTTCCGGAACTTTGATCGGCTGCGTATAACGCTGGCTGGCAGCAGTCGGCGTACTTCCATCCCAGGTATAGTAAGCACTGCATCCATCGGGAACGGTAACCGTTACAGAAGTTTCCATACCAAAATCCCCACCGTCCGGGGAAACAATCGGTTCATCCGGTGCCGGGATTAAAATTTTATAGCTTGCCTCTGTTACCTCACTGTAAATTCCCTTTTCGTTTTTACATACCGCTTTTACGGTATAGGTTTTATTATTTTCATCCAGTTTCACAGGTTCTGTGTATCGCAATCCGCGTTCTTTTGGATCTGACCCGTCTACCGTATAATAAATTTCATAGCCTTTTGTGGAAAGCATCTGTAGTATCTGGGCATTTTCAAAACTTCCGCTCTTTAAACTGAACTGTGGTCCCTCTACCTGATAATCGGCGAAAAGATCTTTCAGACTGTCATCCACAGCCTCGGAGAGAGAAAGTATGGCATCGGTATTGTTCTGCTTCTCATAAATGGCAATCAGTCCTTTGCATGCCTGACGATTTTTCCTGTCCGCACGGATCACTTCCTGATATAAAACAAGTGCCGAATCATAATCGTTTTCTTCGGTATACAGTTCTGCCAGAGCCAGCCGGACTTCAATACTGTTTTTATCCAATGCCAATGCATTTTCATAGCAGGCAATTGCATTTTTGGTATCTCCGGCTTTTTGTGCTTTCTCTGCCAGTCCCACCTGGTAATCGAAGGAATTGGCATGATTGGAACGTATTGCTGCTCCAAGAATTAACAGGGCAAAAATAAGCACGCATACGATTCCGAGAACCAGGAAGATAATTTTTTTCTGGCGTGGGTCGAGGTGTTTTTTCCCCGTATGTTTTGTCTCTGCAGGTGCCGGTTTTTTATTTCTGTCCGGTCCCGAACCGGAAATCTTTTGGGATTCTTCCGTAAGAACCTGATTCAGATAATCATCATCGTAAATATTGTAGTCCGGCACAATCTGTACGGCTTTCCCGCATTTTGGACAGTACAGACTCCCCTCTTTTAATTCCTCACCGCAATAAATACACTTCATCATCTATCCCCTATCTGTTTTATGAATAAAGTTTCATGGCATCTACACAGTTATGCATGAGCATCGCAATTGTCATCGGTCCAACACCACCCGGAACCGGTGTAATATAAGAAGCGATCTGCTCTGCCTCTTCGAAACGGACATCCCCGCACAGCTTATTTTCTTCATTTCTGTGAATTCCGACATCGATGACAACCGCTCCTTCTTTGATATAATCGGCACCAATATAACGTGGTTTTCCAATGGCCACAATCAGAATATCCGCCTCTTTGCAGATTTCTTTGAGATTTTCGGTCCGTGAATGACAGATCGTAACCGTTGCATTTTCCCGAAGCATCAGAAGCGCCATCGGTTTTCCGACAATGTTGCTTCTTCCGATTACCACACAGTGCTTTCCGGCAATTTCAATATTGCTGCGTTTTAACAGCTGGATAATACCGGCGGGCGTGCAGGAGACAAATCCTTTTTTCCCAACCACAAGTGCACCGACATTCTGCGGATGAAAACCATCGACATCTTTTTGCGGATCAATTGCCTGGATCACATGGTCTTCGCAGATATGTTTCGGGAGTGGAAGCTGGCACAGAATTCCATGAACATCTGGATTGTCATTCAGTTTCTGAATCAATGCAAGCAGTTCCTCTTCCGTGGTTTCTTCTGGAAGTTCATACGAAAGCGACTCTATTCCAATATATGCACAGGCTTTCTTTTTATTTCTGACATATACGCTGGATGCCGGATCTGCGCCCACCTGAATGACAGCAAGTGCACATTTTTTCCCCTGTGCCGCATATGCTGCAACTTCTGTCTTTAATTCTTCTTTGATTTCCGCTGAAATCTTCTTTCCATCTATGATCTTTGCCATGTCCTTATCTCCTTAGAACAATCCTGTGATTACACCGTCATCATTGACATCAATTCCGTAAGCTGCCGGTTTCTTTGGCAGACCCGGAAGCGTCATGATCGAACCGTTGACAGCAACGACAAAGCCGGCACCGGCAGAAACATATACTTCCCGGACATTGATCTTAAACCCGGTCGGTCTTCCGAGTTTCTTCGCATCATCCGACAGGGAATACTGTGTTTTTGCCATACATACCGGGAAGTTTGCCATACCCAGATCCGTAATTCGTTTCAGTTCCCGCTCCGCTGCCGGAGAATAGGTAACTCCATCGGCACCGTAAATTTCTTTTGCAACCGTCTCGATCTTTTCTTTCAGTCCAAGATCATCACTGTAGAGTGTATGGAAATGGCTTTCTTTCTTTTCAAGTGTCTCGAGAATTTTGTTTGCCAGAGCAATTCCGCCCTCTCCGCCTTTTTCCCATACTTTTGCCAGAGCAAATTCACAGTCATGCTCTTTGCAGAACTGTTCTACATAAGCGGTTTCTGCCTCTGTATCCGAAACAAATGCATTCAATGTGACAACGACCGGCACACCGAATTTCTGAAGGTTTTCAATATGTTTCTCCAGATTGACAATTCCTTTCTTTAATGCCTCAAGGTTTTCATTGGATAATTCATCCTTCAAAACTCCGCCATTGTATTTTAATGCACGGATCGTCGCAACGAGTACCACTGCATCCGGATGAAGCCCTGCCTTCCGGCACTTGATATCAAAGAATTTTTCCGCACCTAAATCCGCACCGAATCCTGCCTCGGTAATTACATAATCGGCAAGTTTTAAAGCAGTTGTGGTAGCACGCACGCTGTTACATCCATGTGCGATATTGGCAAATGGTCCTCCGTGAACGAGCGCCGGTGTATGCTCCAGTGTCTGGATCAGATTCGGCTTTAACGCATCTTTTAACAGAGCTGCCATAGATCCGACTGCTTGCAGATCTTCTGCAGTTACCGGCTTGCCGTCAAACGTATATGCCACGATAATCCGTCCCAGACGTCTCTTTAAATCTTTCATATCTTCGGCAAGGCATAAAATCGCCATAATTTCGGATGCTACCGTGATTACGAAATGATCCTCACGCACCATTCCGTCCATTTTATTTCCAAGTCCCACAACCACATTACGAAGGACACGGTCATTCATATCCAGACAGCGTTTCCATACCACCTGTCTTGGATCAATCCCAAGCGTATTTCCCTGCTGGATATGGTTGTCCAAAAGAGCTGCCAGCAGATTATTTGCAGAAGTAATTGCATGAAAATCCCCTGTAAAATGAAGATTTAAATCCTCCATCGGAACAACCTGGGAATATCCGCCACCTGCGGCACCGCCTTTAATTCCGAAACATGGTCCAAGGGAAGGCTCACGCAACGCAATCATTGCTTTTTTTCCAAGTTTTGCAAATGCCTGACCCAATCCCACGGTGACTGTCGTTTTTCCTTCTCCTGCTGGTGTTGGATTGATGGCGGTCACCAGAATCAGTTTTCCGTCCGGATTGTTGTGGCTTCGTGCAATCAGTTCATCGGAAATCTTCGCTTTGTACTTTCCGTACAATTCCAGATCTTCTTCTTCAATTCCAATTGTTGCGGCTACCTCTTTGATTGGCTGCAATGTTGCTTCCTGTGCAATTTGAATATCTGTCTTCATAATTTTCTCCTCCTGAAATGTTTTTTATAAATCCTCTTTTACTGCCTGTAATTCTTCGGAAGTCATCAGAACTTTCCGCGGTTTCGTTCCTTCCTCCGGTCCAACGATACCAGCTTCTTCCAACTGGTCCATAATACGGGCAGCACGGTTGAATCCCACTTTTAAATATCTCTGCAGCATACCTATGGATGCTTTTTCCTTATCTACGATAATCTGTGCTGCTTCATCAAAATATGCATCCCTGCCGTCATCCTGCGCATCCGCATCGGAGATAGACACGGTGGTACCGCCGGATGATGCCTGCATACTGTCCACTTTCTGTACAATTTCTTCGTTATATGATGCAGTTTCATTTTGTTCTTTGATAAATTCCACAACATCGGAAACTTCTTTATCGGAAACAAATGCTCCCTGTACACGAATCGGTTTCGGTGCCCCCTGCGGGTGGAACAGCATATCTCCTTTTCCAAGAAGCTTTTCTGCGCCATTCATATCCAGAATCGTCCGGGAATCCGTACCCGAAGTCACCGAAAATGCAATCCGGCTCGGCATATTTGCTTTGATCAAACCGGTGATGACATTCACCGATGGACGCTGGGTTGCAATCACCAGATGAATCCCCGCCGCTCGTGCCAGCTGTGCCAGCCGGCAGATGGCCTCTTCGACGTCATTGGAAGCTACCATCATAAGATCAGCAAGCTCGTCCACAATGATCACAATCTGTGGCATCTTTTGCGGGCGCTCCTGCCCTTCCGGTACTTCAATGGAATCTACCTTTGCGTTGTATCCATTGATTTCACGCACATTTGCCTCCGCAAATTTTTCATATCGTTCCGTCATTTCCGCAACTGCCCAGTGCAAAGCACCGGATGCTTTTTTCGGATCGGTTACAACCGGAATCATCAGGTGCGGAATTCCGTTGTAGACACTTAACTCTACTACTTTCGGATCAATCATGATCAGCTTTACTTCATCCGGTCTCGCCTTATATAAAATACTCATGATAATCGTATTGATGCAGACGGATTTACCCGAGCCGGTTGCACCGGCGATCAGCAGATGCGGCATCTTTGCAATATCGGTTACTTTTGTTTTCCCGGAAATATCTTTTCCAACTGCAAAACTGATCTTGGACTTTGCCGTCTGAAATTCCGGCGATTCGATCAGGTCACGGAAAGCAACCATAACATTTTCTTTGTTCGGAACTTCAATTCCTACCGCTGCTTTTCCCGGAATCGGCGCCTCGATACGGATATCCGCAGCTGCCAGATTGAGTTTGATATCGTCGGTCAGCCCGACAATCTTGCTCACCTTCACACCCATTTCCGGCTGAATTTCATATCTTGTCACTGCCGGTCCGCAGCTGATGTTGGTAACGGTGACATTGACCCCGAAGTTCTTTAAAGTCTGCTGCAGCTTATCCGCAGTTTCCCGCAACTGATGTTCAGTATTGGCAGACTTTTTCCCTTCTCCCTTTTTCAACAGATCTATGGATGGAAAAACATATGCTTTGTCCGGTTTGTGTTCCAAACCCGACGTCTCCATTTCCTGTGCTACTTTCTGTACTTCGTTTTGGATTTCCTGTTCGTTTTTCTTTTTTTGTGTTTTTTCTGCCGGCTTTAATACGTCTTTGGCCGGTGCCAATCCTGCAATATGTTCCGGAACCGGTGCCGCCTGCGACGGTTCCGGTGGAAAAGTATCCGGCATAAAATCCCCCGAAATCTCCGGCTGTATTTCTGCCGCGGGTTCTTCTAAAACCGCCACTGGTGCCGGAGAAGAAATTTTTTCCGGCATCGGAGATACTGTGGTATCCGGCATCATATCAAATGCAGGTGCCGACAGTTCTCCCATTTCATCCGATTTTTTCTTTTTATTTTTTTTGCCTTTTTCTTCAATCCGCGTATCGATGGATACTCCGGACACTTTATGATCCATGCGGCGTTCTTTCCGCTCCTGTGCACGGTATTCCCTGTATTCCCGATACTTTTCATTGCTTTCCTTTGCGGATTCATAGACCTTTTTGCCGCCTTTTTGCATTCCACGCAATGCCGAACGCTCTGTAATCAGTACCATACAGACGATCAGCACGATAATGTCAATAATAAAAGACCCGATCAGTCCAAATGCCTGACACATGTAATAAGCCAGACATCCGCCGATGATGCCGCCACCGGTATGCCGTTCTGCACAATATGTATATGCGTCAAGTGGATGGATCCGGTCGTTTCCATTCATGGCCAGTCCCATAAATGTACATAAAAAGACCAAAAATACAATTGCCGCAATCAATTTTACGGCTGCCAGCTTATTTCCACGGTTCGATACCGCAAAAAAACTGCCCACAAGAAGCAGCACCGGAAGAACATATGCCATAAGTCCGAACATACCAAAAAGAAAGCCGCTGACGGTTTTGCCAACGGCTCCTCCGAATCCCAGATTACTGATAAAAAGCAGCAGCGCAGCTGCAACAACAATCCACAACGTTACTTCCACGCGAAATGCCTGTGCTTTCTCCATTTCCGCCATACGCTCTTTTTTTGTCTGTGTTTTTCTTTTATTTGATGATTTACGGTTTCCCGCAGCCATTGGACACACTCCTTCATACAAAACTCTTTTTATTTTATCATATTTACACCAGAATGTCACCCATCAGCTTTTTTAATTATTTTTAACTATTTTCCCCTATCAGCTGATACAGCTTTGCAAATGCATCCGAAATTCCCCCGACAGCATCAATAATGCCTTCTGACACTGCCTGTTTCCCGACAAGAATCGTGCCGAGATCCTTGGTCAGCATCTGCGTATTCATCATCATTTCTGTCATCCGTTCCTCCGAAACGTGACAATGGGAAGCCACGAATCCGGCAATCCGATCCTGCATCTGTTTAAAGTAATCATATGTCTGTTTTGCCCCGATCACGGTTCCACTCATCCGTACCGGATGGATCACCATGGTTCCGGATGGCACAATAAACGAATAATCGGTCGATACCGCTAAAGGCACACCGATGGAATGACTGCCGCCAAGGACTAATGAAACCGTTGGTTTGCGGATCGATGCGATCATTTCGGCGATTGCAAGACCGCTTTCCACATCACCTCCAACCGTATTTAAAAGCAGCAGCAGCCCTTCTGTATCCGGGTTATCTTCCAGCTCTGCCAGTTTTGGAAGAACATGCTCATATTTCGTCGTTTTCGTATTGCCGGACAAATTTTCATGTCCCTCTATCTCTCCGATGATCGAGATTAATTCAATGTGATTGCCATTCTTTCCCGTAATATCCGTCTGTCCATTTTCACGCTTCTGAATCGGATCCTCCTGCGCCTGTTCCCGACTTTCTCCCACCTTATCTGCCTGCTTGTCCCACGCTTCATTTTCCCATTCCCTGTTTTCACGATTTGCCCGAATCATATTTTCCTCTTTTCTGCGCTCTTTCCATCTTACACGCGGATTCAATGTTTTTTCTCAACTGCCTAATTCATTCTTAGTATTCTGTCTTCCTATTATCTTTATTCACTGAAACCGCTTTTTATACAAACAAGGATGTACCTTGGCACATTCGGGCGTCTCGCGCGGTCACTTGCGACATGTTTCTGCTTCGCGCGAGTGCGCATCCCCGCGATGCGTTTTTTATTTCATAGGACACAATTTCCTATGAAACAGAAAAAAGAGAGCTGGGAAAAGCTGCCTTTTCTCCCTGCTCTCTTTCAAATAATTTTTATTGACTTTCCATGGAATTAATCGCCCAGTACATTGACGATCTTCGCCGGGGTACGGTAATTCCA
>ERZ779892.1505-NODE-1505-length-20640-cov-16.705368_pt1 | contig 20640 bp, 18 predicted proteins | sample MGYA00511552_ERZ779892 | MGnify/ENA primary metagenome ERZ779892 (study PRJEB29588, sample SAMEA2154561) | human gut metagenome | biome: human gut; feature: human-associated habitat; material: faeces | place: Denmark | collected 2008/2010 ... | reverse complement strand
ATGGCGAAGCCATATATATCTGATGCTCGGTAATTCAATTACCGATGTAGTTCACGTTATTGACTTATAATCTATGGTAGACATTACTTGATATTCTTTATCTTTCTCATTCTCCAGAATATTTACAAAGTGCTGCTTCATCAAATGGTTTACGTAATTGAAATGCAACAACAATAACAATTCTGTAGCTGTTATAGACATATTATCATCCTCTCCTTTCGAAAAAACATATAATAATTGTTAATTATATTAAAAACAAATCGCACGATTTCATCATTAAAACCGTGCGATTATTATTTAAAATTTATTTAATTTACAAATGTTTTTATCAGCCAATAAAATGTATTATCCCCACACCTTGTCAGCAATTCTCTTCACAAGTCTTAACTTAGCCCACTGTTCGTCTTCTGTAAGCTTGTTTCCTATCTCACAGGATGCAAAGCCACACTGTGGACTTAAGCACAGTCTTTCAAGTGGTATGTACTTTGCAGCTTCGTTTATCCTATCAATAACGGTCTGCTCATCCTCTAACTCAGGGAACTTTGTTGTTATAAGTCCTAATACGACCTTCTTATCACCTGTAACATTCTTAAGTGGCTCAAAGCCTCCTGAACGCTCATCATCGTACTCCAGATAATATGCGTTAACATTCTCCTTAGCAAAAAGTGTAGCGGCAACTCCCGTATACGCACCGCTGCTTGCATATGTCGAATGGAAATTACCACGGCATACGTGTGTATTAATCACTAAATCTTCTGGTTTTCCTTCTATCGCCTTATTATTGATATCAAGAAGTGTATTCTTAATCTTTTCAAGTCCCGCTGGTGTTGTCCCAAAGAATTTGCATGCAGATGGATCTACCACCATTCCCCATGAACAATCATCAAACTGAAGATTACGACAGCCTGCCGCATATACATCCTTTATGAATTCCTTATATCCGTTTGCTATATCCTCTGCCACCTGCTCAGGTGTATCATAGAACTTCTTAGTATTTCCCCAGGCAAAAGGCATAATCATCTGCTCTAAAAACTGCGCTGGTGCTGGTATTGTAAGCTTTGCAACTGTATCTTCATCCCCGAACTGCTGCACGAACTTAAAATGCTCTATAAATGGATGTGTCTTATAAACAATCTTTCCTGTAAGATATGTATCATCTATCATAGCAGCTTCTCCGTGGAATTGAAGACCTGTTTCTGTCTTGGAATGGCCTACTCCATCAAATGCCCACATAAAATCAAGATGCCATGTGGCTCTTCTGAACTCTCCATCTGTTATTGCATGAAGTCCAACTTCCTTTTCTTTCTTTATAAGCTCTGTTATCGCCTCATCCTCAACACTTTTTAACTCTTCTGCTGTAATACTGCCAGCCTCATAATCTCTTCTTGCTTTCTTTAAGCTTTCTGGTCTTAAGAAGCTTCCTACGTGATCAAACTTAAATGGTGTACTTGCCATATTATCCAACTCCTGCCTTTCCTTTATCTTGTATATTGTGATTCTTTTTACTAAACATAACTTTATATATTGTCTGAATCTGCAATAGTTTTTTCGTTGGATTTAATATAACATCTGACTTACACCTTGTATAATACATAAACTTTTATGTTTGCCATAGTTTAAAGCTATGGCAGAACATACCTTTTCAATGCCTCCACATATATCTCCCCTAATCGACTAAGGGATATATTCCTATGCGTGATATATCCAATATGCATCCCACCTTCTCCTTCAAGTGGTACTGCTATTATATCTTTTCCATTAAGTTCTTCATCTATAACACCGCTGCATACTGTAAAACCGTTTAGTCCAATCAACAGGTTAAAAAGAGTAGCCCTGTCACGGACTCTTATATTCTTTTTCTTTTCTTCAACTGAAAATATTTCCTCAGAATAATAAAATGAATTATGCTCTCCCTGTTCAAATGAAAGATACGGATAATCCTGCAGCTCATTCATTGTAACCTTATTTCTGTCTGCTAAGGGATGTTTACGGCTAATGAATACATGTGGCTCTGCCTGCATAAGCTCGTGAAATACAAGCTTGTGCGACTTAATCTCCTTTTCAAGAACAACTCTGTTAAAATCATTCATATAAATCACGCCTATCTCACTTTTCATCATAGCGACATCCTCAATAATCTCATAAGTCTGTGTTTCCCTCAGACTAAAATCATATTCATCATGTCCGTATTTTTCAATAAGGTCAACAAAGGCATTGACAGCAAAGGAATAATGCTGCGTGGATACACAGAATTCCTGCTTTCCGCCATTTCCTCCCTTATATCTGTCCTCTAAAAGTGTGGCTTGTTCTAATACCTGCCTTGCATAACCCAAGAAGTCCTCTCCGTCCTTTGAAATATGTATTCCTTTATTGGTCCTGTCAAATATTGTTATATTCATCTCTTTTTCAAGCTCGTGAATTGCATTCGTAAGACTTGGCTGAGAAATAAAAAGCCTTGAAGCTGCCTCAGTTATTGTGCCGGTTTCTGCTACCATTATTATATATTTTAATTGTTGTAATGTCATATTAACCACCATTTCCAAATAATTTACCTTGATGCTTTTTCACATACCTGCATTGCCTCATCCAAATTATTACTTAAGTACCGAAAAATAATCTTTATAATTAAACTGCGTAACTATGCTGTTATTATCATGTCACAGCTTTCACGTATTTTGCAAGTATCAAAATACTTTTCTTCTCTTGGAATCCACACACTCTTAAAAGCTTCCAGCTTCGCAGGATTACGTGCTTTTAACCGTTTTATTTGCAATTCCTTAGAAACATCCATAAAAACACATAGTTTATAAAAACCCTTAAGCTTAGGATGGCAGCTATATGAACCTTCTATAACCGTTATCACATTACTATTTATCTTCTGTGTCCTCATGTATCTGTCATTATGGCAATCATATGGACGGTAAACTGCATTTATTCCTTCAGTCAGGGGAATAAATATTTCATCTGTCAATCTTTGAAAGTCTATATTCCCTCCTGGCTGCTGCATTACAGCTTCCGTTCTTTTCTGCATTGGAAGATAAAAATCATCAATATGTATCACATTGCATTCATATTCCTTTTTCAGGCGTTCTGCGAATGTAGTCTTTCCTGCCGCACAGCGTCCATCTATTGCCATAATAAACGGCTGCTTAGATGATATTTCTTTTAATAACACACATAAATCTTCATATTTATTCATATATAATCCTCATAATATCATATGTTACTTTTGCGCTCATTATATCACGATTCGTAGCTTTGCTACTCGCCGCTGCTATCGCAGCTATCGTGATCGTCATTCGCCGTTCGCCAGAAATCTGCAAGCAGCTTTCTGGCTCTCTTGCGCTCATTATATCATAATTCACTCTTTATTTCCCCTATACTCACGAACCCGCGCTATCGCGCTTTTTCGTCCTGCTTCGCAGCCGCTTCCTTTTCTTTTGCGCTCATTACATCATAATTTTTTCCTATAATACATATATGAGTAAACTGCTGGAAGAATACAAGGAATAATAGCTGCAGCAATAATTATCCACATATTTTTAAGTGGTGAGGTAATTATTAGTATAATTCCTCCGATTACCATGCATTTCCCTCCAAATCTATGCGTATTAAACCAATTATCTGCATCGTTTAATGCCCATGAAACACGAAAACCTATCGTATAGTTCTGCTTAATCTTAGGTATAAAATTACCTAATATAATATATAAGACTCCAATAAGAAGTGAACTAAAGAATCCCATATCTAACTGATATCCAAGATTATATCCATAGACAGTATTACAGACAGCAATAGATGTTAATGGACATATCCACATAACTATTGAACGCATTTTGCCATTAATATTTTTTGCCTTTGGATCTATAGAGGCTGCTATTATGCTTATCAAGTGTACAGCTGATAATATAGCTGGAAGTCCAATAACTGCAAAACCTTTAGATGAATAACCATCTGGCTGGTTATTAGCTCCCCAATGTGTTACGACCGTATCTGGTAACTGATTCCATAACAATAATCCCATAATAATTGGAAGAAGTATTATTCCTAATGTAATTAACAGCATTTTTTTATTTTCTTTAATCATATTATTTTTCTCCTTTAAATTCACTAATCCATAACATAAGCTCTTCAAGAACAGATGCATTAAGCTCATAATAAATAAACTTTCCTTCACGTTCGTCCCGAATTAGATCAGCCTCCTTTAATACCGATAAATGCCTTGAAATAGCCGCACCAGATACTGAAAAATGATCACTAATCTCTCCTGCCGATAAGCGCGAATGTTTAAGAAGTTTAAGTATCTCACGCCTTGTAGGATCTGCAAGTGCCTGAAGTGTATTCTGTAGTGCCAAATTAACACCTCCCTGCTTGATATTTAATATTTAACATTTAACATTTAACTTAAATGTTAAATATATTGTAACACAACCTATAAATATGTCAAGTAAAAAACAGCCAGACCAAAAACGGTCTGACTGCTGCTATGTATTCATAGCTTCTTTAATTTCAAACACCTTATCAACCTCTTTCCAGCCCTCACATCTTATAAACCTCTCATCCGGAAGCTCTTCCCATATATTCCAGGGCCGGTTAAATACTGCAATCCTACACCCCTCAAAGTGTGAAACATGCCAAAAAGCAGCCGGTGAATCCTCCACCGCAAAGTCAAAAGACATTCCATATAACTGCTCTAAGGTCAGATTATAAACATAATCCTGCTTACAGGTTTCACGCCCATATTTATCCACACAATATAAAGGCACTCTTTCAAGCTTATGTTCATCAAGCCAGAGCCTTGAGGGTTCATATGAATTAAAAGGTCTTCCAGTAATAATGGAAACCTCGTGTCCCATATCAACCCACTTATTAATCGTCTCTGATGCTCCTGGCGTTTCCTCATAATTCAGAAGATTATCCGGAAAATGTCCTGCTTTCATCAATTCTTCATATTGACTATCCGTTAAATCAAAGGTTTTCTTAAGATTGAAAAAATGCACCTCTCTATATGGCACATCTATGCCAAACATTTGCTTTGCAATTTTTGTGAAAGCAAGTGCAGTTTCACATAATACATCATCAAAATCTATATATATTCTCATCTATTATTTACTCCTGTTATAGGTTTTTGGCGTATCAGATTGACCATGATATCATTATATTACTATATTTTAAAAAATCCCTCAAGCAGACATAGTTGTTCTTTCTACTATCTGCTTGAGGGAAATATTAACTGGTATAACAAATGTAAAATCTGTTTTTATTATGAACGGTGATGAAGCTCCTGTACAGTCCTGCTTATCTCTTCCCTGACCTTTTCATCCTCCTTAGGAATCTTGTTCAGCTTTTCAAGAAGATCTGCAGTGTTATGCTCACAACCGACTTTTCTTAATGACTCACATGCTGCAAACACAACATCCTCATCATTATCATCAATCAGTCTTAACAAAAGATCAACACTACTGTTATTATCATTGGCTCCTAGTGTCTTTGCAAGTGCAAGCTTTTCTTCCTTTGTGCCATGTACATAATCTGCCAGCACATAAAAATCATTTTTCTTTACAAGATGCTCTATCTTTTCACTAACTGTCTTTTTCTTAAATAACATATTCATTTCCTCGCTTTCATGCTAAAGGTTAAAAACCGCATACCCAAAAAACGATATGTAATAATCAGCCTCTTTCTTATAACTTATTATATTATCGCGCTTAAGATATGTAAAATGTATATTTTATATGACACTTATATAATATTTACATATACATTTTTTATGGTTATACTATATCTTGAATGAAGAATTGCATAGATTACAGAACAATTAAGCAATCCTAAATCATGAAAGGACAATAATGCAATGACACTTGACTATTACAGAATATTTTATTATGTGGCCAGATATAAAAGCTTTTCAAAGGCTGCCCAGATTCTTGGCAACAACCAGCCTAATATAACAAGATATATCAATCTTCTAGAACACGAGCTTGGATGTAACTTATGTGTAAGGACTCACAAGGGAATATCTCTGACACCAGAAGGGCAACTATTGTATGAACACGTCGAAGCTGCTATGTATCAGCTAAAGAATGCACAGGATGCCCTTAAGAAAAACCAGAGCCTTGAAAGTGGGACTATAACTATCGGAGTTAGTGATACAGCACTCAGGCTTTATCTTTCAGATAAACTTGAGACCTTTCTTTCACTATATCCCAATGTAAGAATTAAACTTACTAATAATTTCACCGCTCAAGCTATTACAGCACTTGAAAAGGGACTCGTTGACTTCTGTATTGTTACAACACCTTTTTCAATCGACAAAGCATTTACACAGAATACTCTATATACGTTTGAAGAAATATTGATAGGCGGAAGAAAATATGAACACCTTGCGGATAATATCCTTAATATTAATGATTTAAGTTCTTATCCTTACATATCATTAAATGAAGGATCTGGTTCATACTCGCTGTATTCAGAGTATTTTTATAATAACCATCTTCATTTTGAACCTGAAATGCTGGTATATTCCACAGATCAGATTATGCCACTCATACGTTCTAATCTGGGACTAGCCTTCTATCCGGAAGAACTTGCCACAGATGAGCTTAATAAAGGAAATATATATAACATTAAACTGAACGAACCCGTACCACAAAGACAGGTGTGTCTAATACAGGACACCAGAAGAATTCAGAGTATAGCTGTAAAACGCTTTTTAGATATATTATTACAGAAATGATATACTTTTTCATATTTTTTAATATACATTTATTCAACTCAAACTACCAATCTTCATATTATGTATAAAGCCGCCCATGTAACAGGATACACAGGCGGCTCACTTCCAAGCAACAAGTAGAAAATTTTAGTTATTTAATTAATTTCTACCAACAATTCTTTTATATCATTCACCATAGCCTCGTTTGTCATGCCAAGCTCCTTTAGAAGCTCTGCCGGATTATAACGGTCATAGAACTTCTTTTCAAGCCCATAATTCTTAACTTTAACATTACTTGCTGAATAAAAGGCTGCAATCTTGTGCCCAAAGCCTCCATCGACAATACCATCTTCAAGTGTAACTACAAGACTATGATTATGACCTATTTCTTCAAGTAAATCTGTATCAAGCGCCGAAGCGAATCTCGGATTAATAAGTGTTGGCGTAAAACCCAATTTTTCCTTTACTGCTACTGCCAGACTTTCACCCATCTGATAGAAATCGCCAAGTGCAATTATAGCTGCTTTCTCACCCTGTTTTTCTACCTTAAACTTTCCTATATTGTCATAATCCTTATCTGACTCACGTTCGGTTACTTCATTACCAGGAATGAGTATCATAACCGGATGTTCCTTCTGGTCAAGCGACCAGTCAAGCATATTAATATACTCACTCTTTGAACTCGGTGCTAGTATTACAAGATTAGGTATGTTAGAAAATGCTGATATTCCAAAAATACCAAGATGTGTAACATCTGTAAGTCCTGCAAAACTTGTATAATTAAGTAATATTGTAACCGGATTATTATTGATGCATACATCCTGAGATATCTGATCATATGTCCTCTGAATAAATGTCATGTTTGTTACAACAAGTGGCTTTGCTCCATTCTTAGCTGCTCCTGATGCCATTGCAACTGCCTGCTCCTCTGCTATTCCAACATCAATATACTGATCTCCAAGTTCTTCTCTTAACTCTGGTGAAAGTCCTACTGCCATTGGCATTGCAGGAGTAATGACGAGCACATCTTTATCTTTCTTTACTTTCTTCACTATATAATCCGCTGTTATTGATGTGTAATCTTCGCCATCACCAAAATCTATTGTTGAAAGTCCTGTTTCCCTGTTAAAAGGCATGCACCAGTGCCATGCTTCTTTATTTTCCTCTGCTATCTTGTAACCAAGTCCCTTTTCGGTATGAATATGGACAACTATTGGATGTTCAATATCTTTAACCTTATTAAAAGCATCAATAAGTGTTGGTATGTCATTACCATTTTCCACATACATATAATCAAGACCAAATGCCTTAAATATGTTGTTCTCAGCCCTTCCTTTAGTTTCACGAAGCTTTGCAAGGTTCTTATATATTCCACCGTGGTTCTCTGCAATCGCCATTTCGTTATCATTAACAATTATGATAAGGTTAGAGTCAAGCTCACTTCCTGCTACGTTTAAAGCCTCCATGGCTTCTCCACCTGATAAAGAACCATCTCCTATGAGTGCAATAACATTTCTCTTTTCACCCTTTAAATCTCTTGCCTTAACAAGTCCTGTTGCAAGTGAAATAGATGTAGATGTGTGTCCCACATTAAACAAATCATGCTCACTCTCATCCGGATTAGTATAACCTGAATCCTCCGAAAAATGATCCTCATAAATATATCCTGCTTTTCTGCCCGTCAGTATCTTATGAGGGTAGCTCTGATGTGAAACATCAAAAACAAACTGGTCTGTTGGTGAATTGAACACGTAATGTAACGCTATTTCTGCTTCTACTATACCAAAATTAGGTCCGAAATGTCCGCCAATCTTTGTTAATCTGTTAAATAATGCTTCTCTAATTTCTGCTGCAAGCTTATCTAACTCATCAACCTTGAATTTCTTAACATCCGTTGCTTCATTTATACGTTCTATTAATTCATACATATTCTTTCTCTCCACAATATATAAATATTACCCGTATTATACGATATATATTCTACTCATAACACGAATTTATATCAGTTTATCACCTAAAGTTTACTTTAAGTCAATTCGTATATATTAAAATACTATTAACATTTTATTAAATTCAACTTAATACTGCTTTATTTGTGATAATCAGTAAGCTTTTCATACATCTGCTTTATATATCCATCCTCTTTAGAATTCACAAACACCGTTTTATTGCTGCTTTTTATCATAAGCACTGGCGAATAGCCATCCCATATAAAAAGCATACATTTACCATATGTCCTGCCCTTATAATTACCTATATCATATTCGTTAGTAGAGCCTCCATTAGTTCTTGTAAAGTTATCCTTAGGCATCTCATTAAAAAGCTGTACTTCCTGTATGTCGTTTATATTTATACTACATTTATAACCTCCTCCTGCTGCCATAAATGTATCATCTGCTATATAAACATTCATCTTTACATGTATAAATGGAACAAGTACCGCCACAGTAAATATGCATGAAGCTGTTATAACAACAGTAAGTATTCCTACAAGAATCTGTGCGCCTCTGTTCGCATAGTTAAATGCATAATTCATGTCATACATTCTGTTCTTTATAAGCATATGTCTATCATTAGGATTGTAATAAAATCCGTACTTCCAGTATTCATCATCATCTACATACAACGGTGTATCATCGGCTGCCAGTACCTCTGTTCTTTTTCTTCTTGCCACAACGAAAAACACTATCATAATTATACTTCCAGTAAAATTCACGATTGAATATACAATAATATCAGTTCCATACAAAATACCATGCAGCATATACTCTGTGGCAATATAACTAAATGCTATCGTATTAAACAGGCTCATCATTATAAGTCCAAGTGACACATATTTTTTATATATCTGGTTCATTGTTATATTAACATCGGAATTCTCGCTATATACTGTGCGTTCTCTGGAATTAACATATATATTAAATATATACAACACAACCGCTACTACAATTGATACTATAAAATATATATTCATATATCTCTGAATAACATATCTGAATGTCTCACAAGAACAACTGGTATGTATATAACTGCTGTCAGTACTATAAGCATCCAGTGATACTTCATACTAACAGAGGTCTTTCCATTAGAAGCTGAAAGCCTTGTATCAATATATACTTTTTTCTGTTCCTCAATAAGCCAGCCATTTTTCATCTTAAGTTCATACATTTTCCTGTGGCCGACTATGACAATAAGCTGTATTCCTACGGTATATACGAATATCCACAATATATATATGAATATCGATATAATCATATTCACAACACATATACCACATATTACAATCGATAATACAATATTAATATTGTTAAATACATTAAACTGCTTTTTTGTCATGCTCATCAAAGAAGTTACTTCTGCATCTTCTTTCTTCTCTGCTGGTATATGGACACCCAGATACATACCAGCCTTATATTCAAAGCTTGACACCATCGTTAATCTCATAATCATTATTATAAATAAATTGGTTACAAAAAACATAACCGCCATAAATATTTCCATATATGCTCCAATCCGCAGCGAAGGAGGATGTTAACCTTTATATCCGCTGCTTTTTTTATTTATTCTTTATCTGCCCATACACTCACGAACCCGCACTTTCACGCTCTTGCGTCCTTCTTCGCAGCCGTTTCCTTTTCTTTTAAACTCATTATATTATAATTTACTCAGTTATAACTTGCTTCTCTTCTACACACTTCATCTTAGAATATATCTTGTCACACATATTAAGAAAATCTTTTTTATCCATACCTGTTATACTTGCTTCTGCTGACAATAGCTCAAGTTCTGCTTCCAACTTTTCCCGGAACACAATATCCATATCAATATTCTTAGCAACAACAGCACCATGTCTTCTGTCTATATTTATATAGCCTTCTGTCTTTAATATCTGATATGTCTTATTGACTGTCATTGTATTAACGCCTGCATCTTCTGCTAACTGCCTTACTGTTGGAAGACTTTCACCAGGCTTTAACTCACCATGTCCTATTCCCATAACTATCTGGTTACGCAGCTGGACATATATTGGAATACTGCTGTTCATATCTAATTCGATAATCATAATATCACATCCTCTTTAAAACGCATTTTTGTATCATTTGTATTATTCATTATAATACAAATGATATAATTGTCAATAAATTATCACATTTATGTTTTCCAAATCCTGCTCATTTACTCCTGCCTATCCATCCGTCAATCGCACAAAAAGAAAGGTAAGTGTCTGCTTAGCAGCCGCCTACCTTTCTTTTGCATTCATTACTACTTATTTTACTTATCTTCCAGCCAGTTTATCTATAATATTTCTGGCTACATATACTCCACTAGCTGAAGCATGTGAAAGTGAATGTGTTACACCACTTCCATCACCAATTATATATAATCCCTTGTATTTAGTTTCAAGATTATTATCAATCTCAACTTCCATATTATAAAACTTGACTTCCACACCATAAAGAAGTGTATCATCATTGGCAGTACCAGGTGCTATCTTATCAAGTGCGTATATCATCTCTATAATACCATCAAGAATACGTTTAGGAAGCACCAGGCTTAAGTCACCAGGTGTTGCCGCAAGAGTTGGCTTTACAAGTCCTTCCTCTATTCTCTTTTCAGTACTTCTTCTTCCTCTCATAAGGTCGCCGAATCTCTGCACAATAACTCCGCCACCAAGCATGTTAGAAAGCCTTGCAATGCTTTCACCATATCCGTTACTATCCTTGAAAGGCTCTGAAAAATGCTTTGCAACAAGAAGTGCAAAGTTGGTATTCTCTGTCTGCTTCTCAGCTCCCTCATAGCTATGTCCGTTTACAGTTACTATTCCGTTTGTGTTCTCATTAACAACAATTCCATTAGGATTCATACAGAAGGTACGAACAAGATCCTCGAACTTTTCTGTTCTGTATACAATCTTGCTTTCATATAACTCATCTGTAAGATGGGCAAATATAGCTGCTGGAAGTTCAACACGTACACCAATATCTACACGATTGGACTTTGTTGGAATATCTAAAGCTTTACAGACATTTTCTATCCACTTGCTGCCGCTTCGTCCCACTGAAACGATACACTTGTCACAGTCCATATGCTCATCCTTATAGAATATCCTGTATCCTCCATCTATAACCTCAATATCACTTACAGGCGTGTTAAAGTAAAAGTCAATATGGTCTTTCATTTCATCATACATGTTTTTAAGAACAATATAATTAATATCAGTTCCCAGATGCCTTACAGAAGCATCAAGAAGCTTTAGCTTATTCTGCATACATAGTGTTTTAAACTTGGTTCCAGCAGTTGAATACATGTGTGTTTCTTCACCACCATGTGAGGTATTGATTGTATCAACATACTTCATAAGTTCAATAGCCTCGTCTCTTCCGATATACTCGTAAAGCGTTCCACCAAAATCATTCGTAATATTATATTTTCCATCGGAAAATGCTCCTGCTCCTCCAAAACCATTCATAATAGCACATGTTGGACACTTAATACACGATTTAATCTTCTTGCCATCTATAGGACACTTTCTTTTCTCTAAAGTATTTCCCTCCTCAAACACAGCCACCTTAAGCTTTGGTGACTTTTTCATAAGCTCATATGCTGAGAATATCCCACCTGGACCTGCTCCTATTATTATTACATCATATTTATCACTCATGCCATACCTCTTTTCCACATAACTAAACTTTACAATATTAGCTGCAATCAATCTTTTTGCTCCTGCTTTTTTATAGCCTCATTAAGATTATTTTCTATCTTTTCAAGTGTAACACACATGCTTTTAAGCTCTTCCTCTGATATATTCTTACAGAATACATCTTGTGCCATATTGAATAAATCAGACACCTTATCTGCCTTTATTTCTCCCTCCTTAGTAAGCTTTATCACCCATGAGCGCCGGCACTCTGGATTACTCTCTCTTATTATAAGCCCCATCTTCTCCAGCCTGTCAAGTGTTCTTGACATAGTAGTTACATCTATCAGGCAGACATCTGACAGTTCTCTTTGTGTCATCTGTCCACCTTTTTTTAATTCATATAATATTCTTGGCTGTCCCTGTCCTACTGTTAATCCCATATCTATAAAATAAGGTCTTAAAAGTCTTCTTCTTAGCATTTCCACATCAAAAAGATAATGCCTGACCTCTCCATATTTCATACTAATCCTCATTTCTTTGCATATTTTTACACATATCAGTTAAATATTACTAATAATCAGCAGATTATAACAATCTGAAATCTTTAACTAAGCTCAAACTGTCCTGTATACAGCTGATAATATCTGCCTTTTTGTTCAAGCAGCTCATCATGACTTCCTCTTTCTATAATCTGTCCTTTTTCAAGCACCATTATAGCCTTTGAGTTTCTGACCGTAGATAATCTGTGTGCTATTACAAATACTGTTCTTCCCTCCATGATAGCATCCATGCCTTTTTCTATCAACCCTTCAGTTCTAGTATCCACTGAGCTTGTAGCCTCGTCAAGTATAAGCACTGGTGCCTTTGCTATCGCTGCCCTTGCTATGGCAAGAAGCTGCCTCTGTCCCTGTGATAAGTTGCTTCCATCGGAATAAAGCATGGTATTATATCCATCTGGAAGACGTCTTATGAATGAATCTGCATTGGCTATTAAAGCTGCATTTCTAACCTCTTCATCAGTTGCATCCAGTTTTCCATACCTTATATTATCAGCTATTGTTCCTGTAAACAAATGTGTATCCTGAATAACCATGGCAAGTGATTTTCTTAAGTCATCCTTCTTAATATCCTTTATGTCTATGCCATCATAAGTTATTGTGCCTGACTGTATATCATAGAATCTGTTTATAAGGTTAATGATCGTTGTCTTTCCAGCACCAGTCGAACCAACAAATGCTATTTTCTGGCCTGGCTTCGCATAAAGAGTGACGTCATTTAATATAGTTTTTCCTGGAACGTATCCAAACACAACATTTTTAAATCTTACGTCACCACGCAGCTCAACCAGATAAGTTCCATCATTAGCGGCTGCCTTATCCATGTTTTTATCTATCGTCTGGCTTTTAACATTTTCTTTATAAGAATCTGAATTCCAGTAAGTATTAAGCTCTGTTGGCACTTTCCATGCAAATACACCCGTATATTGACTACATTCTGTAAGACTTCCATCAGCATTCTTAACTGCGTTACAAAGTGTTACGCTGCCTTCATCAATTTCTGGTTTTTCATCCATCATATCAAATATACGTTCTGCCCCTGAAAGTGCTGATAACAGAAAATTGACCTGCTGGGTAAACTGATTAAGCGGCATGGCACTCTGACGTACATATATAAGATATGATGACAGACTTCCAATATCCATAAGTCCTTTAAGCGTAAATAAACCACCCACACATGCTGATATCGCATAATTAAGATATGACAGGCTTACAATAGTTGGAATCATCATTCCTGCAAAAGCAAGTGCATTAGTAGACTCTTTCCTGAAACTTTCATTCATCTCACAAAACTTCTCAAAATTCTTTTGTTCATGGTTGAACACCTTTTCAACCTTCTGTCCTGCCATCATCTCCTGTACAAAGCCATTAATCTTACCAAGCTCCTCCTGCTGCCTGTTAAAATATTTCTTGCTATGTTTACTGTTAAACTTAATAAAGAAAAACATGATAACAAGAAACACAATAACTATAACTGATAATCTTACACTTAAAACCATCATCATGATAAGAGTGCCAAAAAGCATTATAAAGCTCTGGATTATCATAGCGAAGCTGTTATTCATAGCTTCTTGTACAGTATCCACATCATTGGTAAATCTGCTCATAAGCTCACCATGTGTATGAGCGTCAAAATATTTTAAAGGAAGCTTCTGTACATGTGCAAAAAGATCATTTCTTATATCCTGTATAACCTTCTGTGATACCTTTACCATAATGCGGTTATAGCCAAATGTACACAAAGCCCCGCAGGCATACATAACACCCATGGCAATAACTGCCTTAAGAAGTCCTTCCATGTCTCCCGGTACTATAAAATGATTTACAACTGGTTTTACAAGATATGTGCCTGCCACATTCGCTCCTGCACTTATCAGCACAAGCAGTGCAACAAGCATAAACATCCATTTATAATGACCAAGATAAACTAGCAGATGCTTTATAGCTTTCTTAGTATCCTTAGGTCGTTTATATCCAACATACTTTGCCATTATAAATCTGCTCCTTCCTTCTGTGATTCATATATTTCCTGATATATCTTATTGGTTCTTAATAATTCCTCGTGTGTTCCTATTGCATTTACACAACCCTTATCGAGTATAATTATCTGATCTGCATGCTTAACAGAAGATATCCTCTGTGCAATAACAAGCTTAGTCATATCCGGAAGCTTCTTTGCAAGTTCTTCCCTTATCCGGCCTTCAGTTGCTGTATCCACAGCACTTGTAGAATCATCCAGTATGAGTACCTTCGGTTTCTTTAATATAGCCCTTGCAATACATATACGCTGCTTCTGTCCACCAGAAACATTGACACCTCCTTGTCCCATCTCTGACTCATAGCCTGCCGGAAGCCTGTCTAAGAATTCATCTACACAGGCTATATGACAAGCTTCATCTATCTCTTCCTTCGTTGCATTTTCATTACCCCAGCGAAGGTTTGATATCAGAGAACCAGAAAACAAGGTATTCTTCTGCAGAACAACAGCAATAGCATCACGCAGATGTTTTACCGGATAATTCTTAACATCCACTCCATCTATACGCACCGTTCCCTTAGTGGCATCATATAGTCTTGGAATAAGCTGTACAAGAGTAGTCTTTGAAGAACCTGTCTGTCCTATGATGCCTACTGTCTGTCCTGGCTTTATATGAAATGAAACATCTGAAAGTACGTATTCCTTTGCTTCATTTTTATACTTAAACCACACATGGTCGAACTCTATTTCACCATGCTTGACACTTATATCCTGCGAGTTTTCATCAGTAATGTCGATTTTTTCGTCAAGCACCTCGACTATTCTTGTGGCTGATGCTAAAGAACGTGTCATCATAAGGAATACATTTGACATCATCATAAGTGAATTAAGAATAAGCAGAACATAGCTTAAAAAGCTTGTCAGTTCTCCAATCTTAAGCTGTCCGTTATTAATAAGATGTCCACCAACAAAGAGAATCGCAATAATAGTTCCATACATAACGAACTGCATAGCCGGCATGTTAAGTACTGCTATTCCAAATGCCTTTTCAGATTCTGACTTAAGCTTAGCATTAACATCCTTAAACTTGTCTACCTCATACTCTCCTCTGACATATGACTTTACAACCCTTACCGCTGTAAGATTCTCCTGTATACTACGATTAACAAGGTCAATAGCATTCTGCATCTTTGCGTACAATGGTCTTACATTCATAATAATTATGATAAGCAAGACCGCAAGTATAGGAAGTGCCACAAAGAATACAAGGGCTAGTGTTCTGTTAATAGTAAATGCTATTGACGATGCAAATATAAGCATAACAGGGCTTCTTCCAAAAGGCCTCATACCAGTTGAGACTGAATTCTGGATATTGGTAACATCACTTGTAAGACGTGTAACAAGCGACGATACCCTGAAATGATCTATATTAGAAAATGAATAAGACTGAAGCTTTTCATATTCTGCCTTTCTTATATTCGCGCCAAGTCCCTGTCCGGCAAGTGCCTGGAATCTGGCGCTCCCTATTCCAAGCACAAGTGCTATAAGCGCACATAAAGCCATCTCAAATCCTTTGACATATATATAATGAGTATCGCCATTGGCCACACCATTATCTATAAGGTCAGCCATGATCATAGGCACCAGAAGTTCAAGCATAGCCTCAACAGCTATACATATAAGTGCCAGATAAGCATATTTTTTATATTGCTTCATATAAGAAAAAATTCTTCTTAGCATTATTAGTCGTACCTCCGATTGTTGTATATGCAACTATTGTAACATCAATTATTGCAATGTCAAGTTATGTTATGTAATGCCAAGTATTATTATGCAATGTCATGTTATAACATAATGTAAATGTGCGTGAATTGCATAGCAATATAGCAATCCTGATACATCCCTGAGTGGCAAAATTCACTTTTGACACTCATATCATAATATATTGCACTACCAAATTTACAATATATTATTGCAATATATTATGTAATATATCATTGACATCTGCATATAAAGATGATAAGCTATAACCATAATGATTGTTAATTATTTATCAATCTTATTTTTATTAGCATAGTTACATCTTGTAACGCTATACAATATACATTTTACAAACATCTATGATTACTTATAAAGTGTATATAATTATCTAAGAAAAGGGGAACTAATCATGAACAAAGAAAAAGCTTTAGTTGTCGATAACATCCAGTCTCTTGAGGAGCTTATAAGCTCTGTAAAAGAGGCACAGCGCATCTTTTCAACATATTCACAGGAACAGGTTGATAAGATATTCACCGCTGCCGCCCTCGCTGCTAATAAGGCAAGAATACCTCTTGCCAAGATGGCTGTTAAAGAAACTGGTATGGGAATAGTTGAAGACAAGGTTATCAAGAATCACTATGCTGCAGAGTATATCTACAACGCATACCGTGATACTAAGACATGTGGTGTCATCGAAGAAGATAAAGCCTATGGCATTAAAAAAATCGCAGAACCTATCGGTGTTGTAGCTGCTGTTATTCCTACAACTAATCCAACATCTACCGCTATATTCAAGACTCTTATTTCATTAAAAACCCGTAATGGTATCATCATAAGTCCACACCCACGTGCTAAGGAAAGCACTATAGCTGCTGCTAAGGTTGTACTTGAGGCTGCTGTTGCTGCCGGTGCTCCGGAAGGCATAATCGGCTGGGTTGATGTTCCAAGCCTTGAACTTACCAACACTCTTATGAAAGAAGCTGACATAATACTTGCAACTGGTGGTCCAGGTATGGTTAAATCAGCTTATTCATCTGGAAAGCCTGCACTTGGAGTAGGTGCCGGTAACACACCTGCTATTATTGACAGTACTGCCGATGTTATACTTGCCGTCAACTCTATTATACATTCCAAAACATTTGATAATGGTATAATATGTGCTTCTGAACAGTCAGTTATTGTTGACTCATCTGTATACAAGCAGGTTAAAGAAGAATTCACTAAACGTGGCTGTCACTTCCTTAGTAAAACAGAGCTTGATAAGGTAAGAAAAACTATCATTATCAATGGCTCGTTAAATGCCAAGATTGTTGGCCAGAGTGCTTATAATATTGGAAAGCTTTCTGGTATAGAGGTTCCTGAAAGCACAAAGATTCTCATTGGTGAGGTTACCTCCGTTGACCTTTCAGAGGAATTCGCACATGAGAAGCTATCTCCTGTTCTTGCCATGTATAAGGCAAAGGATTTTGATGATGCCGTAGGTAAAGCTGAGCGTCTTATAGCCGATGGTGGCTTTGGTCATACTTCTTCTATATATATTAATTCTGCGACTGAAACTGATAAGCTTGCCAGATTCGAGGAAGCTATGAAGACCTGCCGTATTCTTATTAATACACCTTCTTCACAGGGTGGTATTGGTGATCTTTACAACTTTAAGTTAGCACCTTCTCTTACACTTGGCTGTGGTTCATGGGGTGGAAACTCTGTATCTGAAAATGTAGGTGTCAAGCACCTTATTAACATAAAGACTGTTGCTGAGAGGAGAGAAAATATGCTGTGGTTTAGAGCCCCTGAAAAGGTATACTTCAAAAAAGGCTGTCTTCCTGTTGCACTTAACGAGGTAAAGACCGTATTAGGAAAGAAGAAAGCATTTATTGTAACAGACCAGTTCCTATACAAGAATGGCTATACTAAGTGCGTTACTGACAAGCTTGATGAACTTGGCATAACACATACAACCTTCTTTAACGTTGCACCAGATCCTACCTTAGAGTGTGCTATAGAGGGAACTAAGGCTATCAACAGTTTTGAGCCAGACTGCATCATAGCTATCGGTGGTGGCTCTGCTATGGATGCTGCCAAGATTATGTGGGTTATGTATGAACATCCTGAGGTTGACTTTATGGATATGGCTATGAGATTTATGGATATAAGAAAACGTATATACACATTCCCTAAAATGGGAGAAAAGGCTTACTTTATAGCAATTCCTACTTCCTCTGGTACTGGCTCAGAGGTTACTCCTTTTGCGGTTATTACTGATGAAAAAACTGGCATAAAGTACCCTCTTGCCGACTATGAACTGCTTCCTAAGATGGCTATTATTGATGCTGATATGTGTATGGATCAGCCTAAGGGACTTACTGCTTCATCTGGTATAGATGCACTTACTCACGCACTTGAAGCTTATGCATCTATTATGGCGACTGATTATACAGACGGTCTTGCACTTAAAGCTATGAAGAATATATTTGAATATCTTCCAGCCGCATATGAGAATGGGTCACACGATGCCAAAGCAAGAGAACAGATGGCTACCGCCTCAACTATGGCTGGTATGGCATTTGCCAACGCATTCCTTGGTGTATGCCACTCCATGGCTCACAAGCTTGGCGCTTACCACCATATACCTCACGGCATTGCTAATGCACTTCTTATAACAGATGTAATGCGTTTTAATGCTGCAGAAGTCCCAGCTAAGATGGGAACCTTTTCACAGTATGCTTATCCTCACTGCAAGGAAAGATACGTTGAATGTGCTGAATTCCTCGGAATTCAGGGTAAGAACGCTGATGAAAAGTTTGAGAATTTCATAAAAGCCATTGAAGAACTTAAGGACAAGGTTGGAATCAAGAAAACTATCAAAGACTATGGTGTTGATGAGAAAGATTTCCTTGCTACACTTGATGAGATGGTTGAGAATGCCTTTGATGACCAATGTACAGGTGCCAATCCAAGATATCCTCTTATGAGCGAAATAAAGGCTATGTATCTTAAGGCTTACTATGGAAAATAGATTACTAGAATAAATCACGAAAATAAATTAATGTGAGAATATATTTTCACACGCGGGATTTGTGTCTGTGCGCACCTGGCACAACCCCATTATGTTCAGGAAGTGTGCGCAGAAATGAGGATTATTATGAAAAAATGTATATATAAAGGTGCATTAAAGTCAGTCTATGTTGATAAGGATAAGGCTGAGAAAGTATTTGCACTATCTTACAATAAATCTGATGTATTATATGAAGCACTTAACACAGCAAGAGTCGAGGATACAGGCCTTGATATACCACGACTTCTTAACGTATCAGTAGTTGATGGAAAGTGGACTATAACAAGCGAATATGCCAAGGGTGAAACACTAAAGGAGCTTTTAGCCAAGCATCCGGAAAATTCTGATGCATATATTGAGGCTATGGTTGATTACCAGATAGCCATAAACAAACACAGCAACCCTCTTCTGGTTGATATGAAAAGCAAACTTGAACGTCAGATAAACGAGCTTAATATTCCTGCTGATACAAAATATGAGCTTGAATCAAGACTTTCAGAGCTTCCTTACCATAAAAAGCTATGCCACGGTGATTACTGCCCTGAGAATATAATTGTCCAGACTGATGATAAGAACCAGATTGTTGCTATTACCGCTGTTGACTGGGTACACGCAACTAAGGGGAATGCTTCTGCTGATGCTGCAAACACCTACCTTACACTTAAGCTAAGTGATGAAGCACTTGCTGATAAGTACATAACCATGTTCTGTGAGAAAACATCTACAGATAAGCGCTACGTTGATAAATGGATACCTATCGTAGCAGCCGCAAGACTTACTAAGAAAAAGCCTGAGGAAAAGGAAATGCTTGAGGCTATGATTGATATATGCGACTTCCAGTAGTATATATTATTGTTGTTTGGCAAACATTCGGTTGACGAACTGACGACATAATATAAGTGAAAATCGGTGCTGCACATACATCATCGATGC
>ERZ779892.1500-NODE-1500-length-20688-cov-24.471090_pt1 | contig 20688 bp, 17 predicted proteins | sample MGYA00511552_ERZ779892 | MGnify/ENA primary metagenome ERZ779892 (study PRJEB29588, sample SAMEA2154561) | human gut metagenome | biome: human gut; feature: human-associated habitat; material: faeces | place: Denmark | collected 2008/2010 ... | reverse complement strand
GACAACCCCAGGGACGCGGCCACCGCCATCAAGTTCGGCGCCCAGGGCATCGGCCTGTGCCGCACCGAGCACATGTTCTTCGCCGAGGATCGCATCAAGGCCGTCCGCGAGATGATCTGCGCCCGCACCGTTGAGGAGCGCAAGGTCGCACTGGCGAAGGTCGAGCCGTTCCAGCAGGGCGACTTTGAGGCCATGTACCGCATCATGGGCACCCGCCCGATGACCATCCGCTATCTCGATCCCCCGCTGCACGAGTTCCTGCCCACCCAGAAGGCGGACATCGAGGAGCTGGCGCAGGAGATGGGCATGACGTTTGACGAGCTGCAGGATGTCGTCGTGTCCCTGCACGAGTTCAACCCCATGATGGGCCACCGCGGCTGCCGCCTGTGCGTCACCTATCCGGAGATCGCCGAGATGCAGACCAACGCCGTCATCAAGGCGGCGCTCAAGGTCAGCGCCGAGACCGGCACGATGATCACGCCGTACATCATGATCCCGCTGGTCGGCGAGCGCAAGGAGCTCAAGTTCATCAAGGACATCGTTGTCCGCACGGCGGACGCGCTCATCAAAGATGCTGGCGTGGACATGAAGTATCACGTCGGCACCATGATCGAGATCCCGCGCGCCGCGCTCACGGCCGATGAGATCGCCAAGGAGGCGGACTTCTTCAGCTTCGGCACGAATGACCTGACGCAGATGACCTTCGGCTTCAGCCGCGACGACGCCGCAAAGTTCCTCGGTGCGTATTACGATACGAAGATCTACGAGAACGATCCGTTCCAGCACCTCGATGTCAACGGTGTCGGCAAGCTCGTGGAGATGGCCTGCAAGCTCGGCCGCCAGACGAATCCTGATCTCGAGCTCGGCATCTGCGGCGAGCACGGCGGCGATCCGTCGTCCATCGCGTTCTGCCACAAGGTCGGCCTGGACTATGTGTCCTGCTCGCCGTTCCGCGTGCCTATTGCCCGCCTCGCCGCCGCTCAGGCTGCCATCCGCGATCAGCGCCAATAAAAAGTTGACGCAGCAGCGTAGGCAAAACAACTGATATAAATACGGTCACACAGTCCCTTTGGATTGTGTGACCGTTATTTTTTGCTCATTTTCAGCTGAACACACCGCAAATCAAGCCGCTGGTTTCACTATGAAATCAGCGACTTTTTTCGTTCTCAAAAAATTGTTTGAAATTTTTTCGCTCAGGGGGTTAAAAAATGAGCCTTCTCGCTGCCTACCTATTGAGGGACAAAACAAACGCCCTCGTGAACCTTGAAAACCGAATACACATTCAACAGGTACATTCCTGATCGGTGGCGAAGGCCCCAGCCGGATGAAGGTGCGCCACGAACTTCCTGCCCACAAGGGTTATCACGGAAAGCAAGGTTGGTAGCGATTCCGAACCATTCTGAAATATCCGCTTGCTACGGATAAGGCAATGAAACGATTCAGGGACAATGATACTTCCCTATGGGGCTGGCGGAGTACCCGGCAGAGGTGAGATTCCCATGCGTTCGGTCAGCAGCCGAACGCCTGTTGATTTCCTTTTACGCATTTTGGGGATGAGATCGAGTTAAATGCGACCACCAAAGCACAGGATTCGCTTCCTGTGTTTTGGTGGATCGAGCGATCCAAATCTAATAAGAAGGAGGAAAAGCGAAATGCCAAACTGTAAAACCATAGCGATATGCAGCCAAAAAGGCGGCGTGGGGAAAACCACCACGGCAGTAAACCTCGGCGTAGGATTGGCTATGCAGGGCAAAAAGGTGCTTCTCGTGGACGCTGACCCGCAGGGCGACCTTACTACCTGCCTCGGTTGGCAGGACACGGACAGCTTGCCGCAGACCCTTTCCAATAAGCTATCAGCGGTAATGCGGGAAGAACAGCAAGACCCGTTCTCCGGCATTCTCGGCCACGAAGAAAAGGTTGACCTTGTTCCGTCAAGCCTTGACCTTTCAGCGTTGGAAATGAGCCTTGTGACTGCAATGAGCAGAGAGAGCGTGATGAAAAACTATCTCAGCCAAGTGAAGGACAGGTACGACTATGTGCTGATAGATTGTATGCCGTCCCTCGGTATATATGAAATATACAAAACCGGAGCATTATATTTGGCAGGATTTAATATTGAACAGAAAATTAATTTTGTTATAATGTATTTACATTCCGCTGGAATGTAAATACATTATAAGGAGAAAGGTAAATGGGCAAAAAATTAAATCTATCCACTGAAAAAGGCTGTCGCAAAACTCTTGCAATACTACTTTGCATTGTATTATTGGCAAGTTTGTTTGCACAACTGATTTCGACAAACTTTGGATCAGTCAAGATAAGCACGTTAACTATTGACTCGCGCGGTGCTGAACTTGACATAGATCTTTATGTAAAAAGAAACGTTTCAGATTCCGACAAATTACCCTGCGTGCTATTAGCACACGGACGAGGAGCAACAAAAAATGTGGTAAGAGGTCTTGCCGAAGATCTTGCCAAGCGTGGATACGTTGTACTGAATGTGAATGCGTACGGTATGGGAATGAGTGAGCAGCCGGTAAGTGATGAAACCGGAAACGGAGCCGACCACTTTAATTTTGGAGACAGTCCATTTGGCATGATAGATGCATTGAACTTTGTCAGAACATTAAAGTATGTTGATCAGACAAGAATTGCCATGTTCGGACATTCATATGGTAGTGCACGAATTTCCGTTGCGGCTACAATGGACTGCGGATACTTTACTCTGAACGACAAGAAAATAAATATTTTATCAGATATTTTCGGACTAAAATTTACAGAAGATGAAATCTCTCAAAGCGCAGACAAGCTTGCAGAGGAGCGCCTTGACGACGAGCAGTTCAAATACTATTTATCACTTGCTGATCAAGCAGAAAAAGAAAGCTCCACACGTATAAATACGCTTGTTCTCACAGGTGCAACAGGAGGTCCCGCTCCGGCAACAGTAACCGTCGGCGGACATGATGTAACCAGAGAATGTCAGGTGAATGTAACATATGTAAACGGTAGATACGATTCTCTTGGAGCGGGGGCTATGTGGAGCAAAGACGGAACTCAAACAATCCTCGGAGACCCCAAGCCCATAGATATGTGGTTTAGTTCTGAAAACAACGGCGCATCATACCATGAAATAGGCAAGCTCGGAGAAACAACACTTGAAAATTCAAACGAGCTTAAAGAAGCTATTTCCAATCGCACTGCACGTATTGTATGCTATAATAATGAATCACATTCTAAAAATTACTTTTCGAATGCAACAAATGCGGATACCGCTGCAATATTGAAAGAAACATTAAACACTCCCGATAGCACATCAGGAAATTCTACTTGGCTTATTCGTGCATGTTTTAACTGTGTAGCTATGCTTGCGATGTTAATGAGTATTGTTGTCCTGGCTCATTTGCTTCTTAAGAAGCCATTCTTCTCTTCATGCATAGCTGAAAAAACTACTACGGAGACATTCCTTAAAAAGCCGGAGGAAACCATTCTTTCAATACTATCTGTCATACTTACCGTCCTCGCTCTTTACAAAGCAAACAGCGGCGGACCGGTATGGGCAAACCCGTTCGGAACGAGAATATTGCCAAATGTTCTCAGACTCGTTACAACAAGTGCAATTGCGGTATGGTTTGTAATTTGGCTTGCAGTTGCATCTCTCATAATAGTTACAATTAAAGTTGTTTTAGAAAAGAAAAAAAGCGGAAAAATCACCTTGTTCAAAGATTGCTTTGGTATAAAAATTTCCGGTATTTTAAAGTCATTGTTGCTTGGTGCAATCGTAATTGCATTTGCATACTTACAGCTTATAATTATTATGTATCTGTTCAACCAGGACTTCCGTTTCTGGCAAATGATGTTCAGTGAAATGAAAGCCGAGCATTGGTTGGTCGCTTTACCATATGTAATCTTGTTCCTGCCTTGCTATCTGTGCATGGGCTGTGCAATCAATTACTCCGCGGGTAACAGTTTAAATCCACGTAAAGATATGGCAAAGACCATTTTTGTCAATTCCATCGGAGTTTGGGGTCTATGCTTATTCTGCTTCATCATGTGGTTTGTAAATTGGAAAGGCGCTGCAATAAGTGACTTCACACTTTCTTACTCCATGCTTCTTTTTGTACCGGTTACGACATTTATCACACGTAAGATGTACAAAACAACAAACAATGTGTGGATAGGTGCAATTATCAACTCTATGCTCCTTGCTTGGTCTTTGGTATGCTCAGCAGGCATTGCAGACGAGTACTATGGACAAAATCTAATTTCAGTTTTGTTTAATGTTTAAAAATGCAAAATAATAGAACGGATGCTTCATATCAGGAGCATCCGTTCTTATCTTTTTTTATAAGTATACTTTTTTTAGTTGTTTTTTCCTTGGCAATTCCTTTTTCAATATCATTATTAAGTACAACAAAAGCATCTATTATCGTATTTATGTCAGCATCGTCTATACTATCCAATGCAGAAAAAAAACCAACAAATCTTTCACTGACAACATTTTCTATATTTTTAATATAAATTGACCTTGCCCTGTCCGTAGGCTTTAGTATAATGTCCTTCTTGTTATCTGATCTCTGGAATCTTTCAAGCAATCCAAAATCGGTAAGTTTTTTTGCTGCTTTTGAGAAAGACGCCTGTGGAATTCCAAGTTTATCAGAAATTAAAATCATTTTCTCTTCATCTGAATTGTGTTCAACAATGTATTCCAGTATCTGCCATTCGACATTGTTAATTAAAATTCCATCACCAATATCATGCTTTTCCGTGCTATCCTTTACGGCAACATTTGAAAATCTCATCAGTTCAGAAACAAGAGCTCTGTACCGCCCCATCCACATAAAATCCAAGCGTATAACCTCATTTTCGTCTAATTATAATTTTTTCTTTCATTTAATATAAATATTATCAAACTAAAATATTTTTTTCAATATAAATATATCATATCAAATTCTCTTACCCAAGATGTATTGTGATCCTACAGTGCGAAAGTGGCCTACGTGTCAATGTTATGGTAGAAAATGCTTGGAAGATGTGATATAATACGCTGCATAAAAATGGAGTTGTCTACACTTTCAGGAACGGGGAGCGCAATGCTGCATCCCGGTGCTTGAAGAAGGTGACGTGATCATGTGGCTTTTGACGGCTCACGCATACGCCCAAATATCATCGCCTGTCAAGCGGGCAAATGCACTTTTTCCGCTTTCCACAAACGCGGGCGGCCACGCGCAAGAATATTTCGCCATTTAAACACAAAAAGACGAAAAGAAACCGAAAAATTCGGGTGCATCTCACACTTTACATTCGCAAAGCGGCGGCTTATACTGAATTTACCGGAATTGGGTCCGAAGCCGGCAACTGAGAATGGGAGTGATTTCTGTGGCGGAAAACAAGACATTATGCATTGCCTGCAAGTATAAATTCCACGACCGGGATCTGCAGCCGTGCGCGGACTGCCTGCGAGCCACGCAGCTGGCGCAGCGGGGTGTCGACCGGTACCAGAAAGCGGCGGAGCCGCAGCCCGGGACGCCTGTCCCGGAGACGCGCAGGGCACATCCGTCAGCCAAAACGCTGTGCTTTGCCTGTAAGTATATGTACTGCGATTGGGACGCCGAGCCCTGCCGGACGTGCCTGCGGCACAGTCTGGCGGAAGCGGGGCAGACGGATGCCTTCGAGCCGGAGGCTGGGGCGAAAGCGAAAGATTTATGAATTTCGCTAAAGATATCTATCAAAAAAATAAATAGTTTGGCGGTTATCGCCGTTGATTTCCGTTTGCGATTTCCGCTATAATAAAAGCGTGCAAGGGAGCACATCTTCGAAAAGCGAAGGTGCGCTCCCTTGTCTTTTTTTATTTCCTTCGCCCACAAAAAACGGAAAAAACACAAAAACCGGTAAACGGACCCACCGGCGTGGGCGAAAAAATCAAGAACAGGAGGATATGAACATGAAACTGAAACGACTGACGGCACTGCTGCTTTCTGTGATGATGGTGCTTTCTCTGGCCGCATGCGGAGGCGGCGGTGATACAAAAGATGATTCGGCGTCCGGCGACCTGTCGGGCAAAACGATCATCATCGGCAACATTACCCCGGTGACCGGCGCGCAGGCGGCCTACGGTCTGGCCATCACGAACTCCATCCAGCTGGCGATCGATGAGATCAACGCCGCCGGCGGCATCCTCGGCGCGACCGTGAAGCTCTCCACCAAGGACGACCAGGGCACCCCGGCCGAGGCCGTTTCCGGCTTCAACTCACTGCTCAGCGAGGGCGCGTCGGCCATCATCGGCGCAACGCTCTCGAGCTGCACGTCCGCGATCACGAGTCTGGCCGACGATGAGGGCATCGTGCTCGTGACGCCGAGCTCCACGGCAGACTCCATCACCACCAAGGATGACTACGTTTTCCGTTCCTGCTTCAAGGACAGCTTCCAGGGCGAGATGGTCGCGGCCTACGCCAAGGATCAGGGCTGGACAAAAGCCGCCGTGCTGTATGCGACCGGCGACACCTACTCCTCCGGCCTGCACGATTCGTTCGTGAAGGCGGCCGAGAAATACGGCATCGAGATCGTCTGCGAGCAGTCCTCGTCCGATACCGGCGCCGTGGACTTCTCCTCGCAGCTGGCGACCATCGCCGCCTCCGGCGCGGATATGCTCTTTGCTCCGTACTACTACGATGCAGTCGGCCCGAAAATCATTCCGCAGGCACGTGAGGCCGGCTTCAAGGGCGCGATCATGGGCTGCGACGGATTTGACGGCACGCAGGACTACACCACCGGCGATCTGAGCGCTTACGAGAACGTCTACTTCACCAACCACTACTCCCCGGAGGACAGCTCCGAGATCGTCCAGAACTACGTCAAGAACTACACCGCCAAGTACGGCTCCGAATCCATGAACGCCCTCGGCGCACTGGCCTATGACGCCATGTACATGGTCAAGCAGGCCATTGAGAAGGCCGGCAGCATCGACCACGATGCCATCCGCGACGCGATGAGCGGCATGCACTATGTCGGCGTTACCGGCGACATGACCCTCGACGAGACCGGCACCCCGGAAAAGAGCGTGGCCATCCTGACCTTTACGCCCTCCGACGGCAAGCTCGTGCAGAAGTTCGTCAAGACGCAGAGCTGATCTACCCCGGCTGTGCAGCCGGAACCGGACAAAACCAAAAGCAATGCCTCCGCGCGAAAGCGCCGCCCGGCGCTTTCGCGCGCGATCATTCCGGCGCGGCTGGCCTGCGCGTGAACCAGAAAGGCAGGGAGAGAATATGACTGACTTTTTACAGCAACTGATCATCGGGCTCCGCCTCGGCAGCGTCTATGCGCTCGTGGCGTTGGGCTACACGATGGTTTACGGTATCATCCGACTTATCAATTTTGCACACGGCGACTTCATCATGGTCGGCGGCTATACGCTGTATTTCACCGTGCCGATCCTGCTGCACAGCATGGGTCTGCCGGCGTGGACGGGCGTGATCGCGGCCATCGTGATCTGCGCGCTCGTGGGTGTTCTGGTCGAGCTGGTGGCCTACCGGCCCGTGCGCCGCAAGGGCACGAGCATGTCAGCCCTCATCACGGCCATCGCCATGAGCCTGCTGCTGGAAAACCTCGCGCAGGCCATTCCGGCCATGGGCCCGAACCCGCGCGTGATCTCCGATGAGATCTTCAGCACGGCGCCGATGTCCCTCGGCGGCGTGTCCGTGAACATGGCGGCCGTGATCACGATCGTCATCGCAGCCGTTGTCATGGCGGCGCTGCAGATCTTCGTGCAGAAGACGAAGCTCGGCCGCGCCATGCGCGCCGTGTCCGAGAATAAGGAGGCGTCCACGCTCGTGGGCATCAACGTCAACCGCACGATCGTGACGACGTTCGCCATCGGCTCAGGCCTCGCGGCCATTGCAGCGCTGATGTACTGCGCACAGTACCACACCGTGACGACGACGATGGGCTCCATGCTGGGCCTCAAGGCGTTCGTGGCGGCGGTCATGGGCGGCATCGGCCTGATCCCGGGCGCCATGCTCGGCGGCATCGTCGTCGGCATCATCGAAGCGCTCGTGACGGCCTACATCAGCTCGTCGCTCGCCAACGCCGTTGTGTTTCTGATCCTGATTGTGATGCTGCTGGTCAAGCCGGCCGGCATCCTCGGAAAGAATGTAGGTGAGAAGGTATGAATACGCTGCAAAAAACGAAACTGCGCGGTACCGGCATCAACTGCGGCCTGATCGTGCTGCTCTTTGCCGTGGTGCTGCTGCTCGGTCAGGTGCTCCCGCAGAATACTTACCGCCGCGTGCTGGTGCCGATCATCTGGCAGATGTGCATTTTCATCCTGCTCGGCACGTCGCTCAATCTCACGCTTGGCTACCTGGGCCAGCTCACGCTCGGCCACATGGGTTTTGCCGGCGTCGGCGCCTACACCGCTGCGCTGACCTCGCTTGCGCTCGAGCGCGCGGGCCTGTTCGAGGCATCCAAAGCAGCCCCCGGCCAGCTCATTCTGGTCATTCTCGGCTGCTGCCTGCTCGGTGCCATCTTCGCAGGGCTGCTCGGCCTGCTCGTGGGCATCCCGGCGCTGCGGCTGCACGGTGACTATCTGGCCATCGTGACGCTCGGCTTCGGCCTCATTGTTGAAAATGTCATTGCAAACCTGCCCTTCGCCGGAGGCGAGGGTCTTGCAAATGGTACGGCGAGCTCCTCGCTCTATGCCAACGGGCTCGGCCTGTCGACCTCGCTGCAGGCAAAGTATGTGTGGTTCGTGCTGGGCATCACTATCTTGTGCATCGCGCTCATGTGCATGTTCATCCGCTCAAAATACGGCCGCGCCATCGAGGCCATCCGCGACGATGAGATCGCCGCGTCCGCTTCCGGCGTGAACACGACGTATTACAAGATCCTCACGTTCGTCATCTCGGCGTTCTTTGCGGGCCTTGCCGGCGGACTGTATGCCACGTGCTTTTCCTCGCTCACGACGGCGAGCTTCACGTTCACCAGCGCTTCAATCTGGAACTCGACCTTCATCGTCGTCATCGTGGTCCTCGGCGGCATGGGCTCCATGACCGGCTCGGTGCTGGCGGCCATCGCCATGTATCTGCTCAACTACGAGATCAAAAACGGCGCATGGGTATCGGCGCTGCCGGGCTTCGTGCAGACGCTGTTCCAGTTCCCGATGCTGATCTATGCACTCGTGCTGCTGGTCATCATCATTTTCCGTCCCAGAGGCATTCTGGGCACCTACGAGTTTTCGCTCGACCGGCTGCTGTTTGACGGCCGTCTGGCCGAGAAGAGAAAGGCCAAGGCCAGGAAGGGAGGCGCCGACGCATGACCGATACCAGACCCGTTGTGCTCAAAGCGGAGCACCTCGGCATTACGTTCGGCGGCCTGAAGGCCGTGTCGGACTTCAACATGGAGATCCATGAGGGTGAGCTCATGGGCCTCATCGGCCCGAACGGCGCCGGCAAGACCACGGTCTTCAACCTGCTCACCGGCGTGTATGTGCCGACGGAGGGCGCATTTTATCTCTGCGGGCAGAAGCTCAACGGCAAGCAGACCTATCAGGTCGTGGAGGCCGGCATTGCCCGCACGTTTCAGAACATCCGCCTGTTCAAGGCCATGACGGTGCTCGATAACGTAAAGATCGCCTTCACGAAGGACATTCACTACAACCTCGCCGACAGTCTCCTGCGCACGAAAAAGTACTGGAACACGGAACAGGAGCTGACCGAAAAGGCGATGGAATACCTGCGCATCGTCCATCTGGACGACAAGGCCGGACAGCTTGCGTCCAGCCTGCCCTACGGCCAGCAGCGCAAGCTGGAGATCGCCCGCGCGCTGGCAACGAACATGAAGCTGCTGCTGCTCGACGAGCCGGCAGCCGGCATGAACCCGACCGAGACGGCAGAGCTGCTCTCGTGCATCCATACCATCCGCGATACGTTCCATGTGGCCATTCTGCTCATTGAGCACGATATGAGCCTGGTCATGCGCGTCTGTGAGCGCATTCAGGTCATCAACTTCGGCCAGACGATCGCTGCCGGGCTCCCGGAGGAGATCGCGAGCAACCAGGAGGTCATCGAGGCGTATCTCGGCGAAGAGGAGGCGGACGACGATGCTGAAGATTGAAGATCTGGAGGTGTCCTACGGCGCCGTGCAGGCGCTGCGCGGCATCAGTATGGAGGTCAACGACGGCGAGATCGTCTCGCTCATCGGCGCCAACGGCGCCGGCAAGACCACCACGCTGCACGCCATCACCGGCCTCGTGCCCATTAAAAGCGGCTCCGTGATCTACGACGGACACGACCTGCGCAAGACGGACCCCAGCCGCATCGTCACCATGGGTCTTGCGCACGTGCCGGAGGGCCGGCAGGTGTTCACGCGCATGACCGTGGCGGAAAACCTTGCCATGGGCGCGTACTTCCGCAAGGACAAAAAAGCGATCGCGGAGGACATCGAGCGGGTCTATGCGCGCTTCCCGCGCCTGAAAGAGCGCGCCAAACAGCTTGCGGGCACGCTCTCCGGCGGCGAGCAGCAGATGCTGGCCATGGGCCGCGCCATCATGAGCGCGCCGAAGCTCATCGTCATGGACGAGCCGTCCATGGGCCTGTCGCCCGTGCTCGTGCAGGAGGTCTTTTCCATCATCCAGACCATGCACGAATTGGGCATCACGATCCTGCTCGTGGAGCAGAACGCAAAGATGGCGCTTGCCATCGCCGACCGGGCCTATGTGCTCGAAAACGGCCGGATCACCATGTCCGGCGGCGCACACGATCTGCTGCACGACGACAAGGTCCGGAAGGCCTATCTTGGCGCGTGAATGCAGACAGAAAAAGCGCACACACCCGCGGGTGTGTGCGCTTTTTTACGCCGGAGCCGATGATGGGAGATTACCCGTCTCTGTCAGAAGCGGAAAACGCAAGCACCCCCTCGGGCTCAGCCCGAGGGGGTGCTTGCGTTTGCAGGGGTCACGCCTGCGTCTGTTCGCCGTTGCGGGCTGCAAACCGGCGCGACGGCCGGTAGATGAGCAGCGCAATGAAGATGAGCACGGCCGTGGTCGCGAGGCTGATCGGATACACGAGCATGATCGACCGGAATGTGTGGTGCAGCGGGAACACGGTGTTGATCCAGATGATGCGCACGCCGCACACGCCGAAGAGCGTCAAAATCGCCGGCACGAGCGAGATGCCGAATCCGCGCAGGTAGCCGGACAGGATCTCATACGTCAGGCTGAAAATGTACGACCCGAAGAGAATGAGCAGGCGGCTGTAGCCGATCTCGATGACCTGCGGGTCGTTGTTGAAGATGGCCAGCAGATATTTGCCCGTCAGCAGCACGAGCACGATGGCGATGGCCGAGGCAATGATGTCCTCGCCAAGGCACAGAAGCATGGTCTTCTTGCAGCGGTCGATCTTTCCGGCACCGTAGTTCTGGCCGACGAAGGTCGTGCACGCCTGGCTGAAGGAGTTGAGCACGTCGTAGGCGATGATCTCAATGTTGAACGCGGCACTCGAGGCAGCCATGACGACGGTGCCGAGGCTGTTGATGGCCGACTGAATGATGATGTTCGACACCGAGAAGATCGCACCCTGAATGCCGGCCGGCAGGCCGATGCGCATGATCTTGCGGAAGATGGCGGGGTCGATGCGCAGCTGCTTTAGCTCCACACGCACCAGATCACCGTGCAGCAGGCGGCGCAGCAGCAGCACGGAGCTGACTGCGTTCGAGAGCACCGTCGCGATGGCGACGCCGTTGACGTTCATCTTGAGCACGATGACGAAAAACAGGTTGAGGATCACGTTCAGAACGCCGGAGACCGTCAGCGCGATCAGCGGCACCTTCGTGTCGCCGACGCTGCGGAAAATGGCGGCCTCGAAGTTATACAGCAAAATGACCGGCATGCCCAGCAGATAAATGCGCAGGTATGCGAGCGCGAGCGGGTACACATCGTCCGGCACGTTGAGCAGGCCCATGAGCCCGGCCGCGATGAGCTGGCCGAAGACCGCCACGAGCACGCCGCCGATGAGCGCCGTGACGATGGAGGTGTGCACGGCACGGTGCACGGTCTCACGGTCGCCGCGGCCGATGGCATTGGCGATGACGACGTTCGCGCCGAGCGCGATGCCGATGAAAAGGTTGACGATGAGGCCGATGATCGGGCCGTTTGCGCCCACCGCCGCGACGGCGACTGTGCGCGCATCGCCCGTGAAGTTGCCGACGATGGCAACGTCCGAGGCGTGGAAGAGCTGCTCCAAGATCGCCGTGGCTGTGACCGGCAGGGCAAAGAGCGGCAGCTTATTCCAGATGGAGCCGTGCAGCATGTCGATCTCATGCTTTTTGACTGTAGTTCCCATGATCTCTCTCATTTCTTTCTGTTTTCCGCTTGACCGAGCACCAGTATAGTGCCGCCGCGGCAAAATGGCAAATGTTTTTTGCGTGATCGCCCTGTCAGCATTGACAGGACGGTCGTTTCGCTGTAATATAAGGCCCGCTGACGGAAAATTTCCCAAAAATATGAGGATTTTTTATGGATTATTACCTTTTGACCGATCTGGCCGCGCGCGTCGGCTATCATCTGGCGCTCAGCGGGGCGGAGACGTTCCGCGTCGAAGAGACGATACGCCGCATCATCGGCGCCTACGGCATTGAATGCGAGGCCTTTTCCATCCCCAACTGCGTGATGGTCAGCCTCGAGGCGGCCAACGGCAAGCCTTTGATGGTGATGAAGCGCGTCGACTTTCACGGCAATGACCTCGAGTCGGTGGAAAAGCTCAACGCGCTCTCGCGCCGCATCTGCGCCGAAACGCCTGACCCGAGCGTCGCCGCGCAGTGGCTCGACGAAACGCTCAAGGGGCGGCGGCACTACTCGGTGCCCGTTTATTACCTGGGCAATTTCTGCGCCGCGGCGGGCTTTTGCCCGGTGTTTGGCGGCACGCTGCGCGACAGCCTGTTCGCGGGCCTTCTGGGCCTCATCATCGGCTTTGTCTCGCGCCAGATGGACAGGCGCGAGACGAACCCGTTTTTCAGCACCATCGTCGAGGCGTTCGCCATGGCGGTGCCGGCGTATCTCGCCGCGGGCTTCCATCTGGTCGACTATATCGACTTTGTCATCATCGGCACCTTAATGATCTTGGTCCCCGGCCTTCTCATCACGACCTCCATGCGCGACATCATTTACGGCGATACGAACTCCGGCATCAACCGCATCGTGCAGGTGCTTCTCTCGGCGTTCGCCATCGCGCTCGGCACGGCGGCGGCATGGCGCGTCACGTCTGGCGTATACGGGATGACGGTCGCGTCCGGCTCAGCGAGCTATCCCGCCTGGGCACAGGCCGTGATGATCTTCGTCGCCTGTACGGGCTTTTTCATCCTCTTCAATGTGCACGACTGGGGCAGCATTCTCTGCGCGCTCGGCGGCGTGTTCACATGGATGACGTACCTGCTCTGCCATGATCTGGGCATGAGCATTTACAGCATGAATTTCTTCGCCGCCGTCGTTTCGGCGCTTTACTCTGAAATCTTGGCGCGCTCGCGCAAATGCCCCGTCACGTCGTACCTCGTCATCTCGCTCCTGCCGCTGGTGCCGGGCGCGGGCATTTACTACACGATGAGCCTCGGCCTGGGCGGCGATGTGCAGGCCGCGGTGCACAAAGGACTTGAGACCGCGGGCGTCGCGGGCAGCATCGCCGTGGCGATCCTGCTGGTGTCCACGATCTTCCGCCTCGTCACCGCGCAGAACGGGAAAAGCAGAAAGTAGTGTTCGAAAAGTAAAAACTGCCGCCCGTTAGGGCGGCACTCATAAAACAGCATAGGAATGTTTTGGGGAAACGGCGTAGCTTCGGCTATGCCGTTTCTCCGTTTGATAGGTCACCCAGCAAGGACGCGGGGAGTATTCCCACAAGGTCATAGGATATATCAATCTGCTGTTCCCTATGCCCGCTTGACTTGTCGGGAGCGTGAACATACACCGCTTTTACCATGTCATTCAAGACAGCGGGCGTCAGCTTGTTCAAATCAAGATACTTCCGCACCTTGCCGATAAACCTGTCAATATTTTCCGCCTGTTCTTCCTGCTCTATTATTTCTTCATTCAGTTGCAACAGCTTTTCCCGCAGTTCTTCCTGCTCCCGCTCGTAATCGTCAGAGAGCATTTGAAATCTACTGTCGGATAATTTCCCGTTGGCGTTATCTTCGTAAATACGCTTAAATAATCGGTCAAGTTCTTCAATGCGCCGCTCCGCTTGCGTCAGTTGCCGCCGTTTCGCCGCGAGTTCTTTTTTCGCTTCGGCTTTCTGATTTGCACCCATAGCCGCCCTAAAGCGTTCCTCATGGGTAGACGCACAGGCAATCACAAGCCGCATATGGGCGAGTACGCCCTGTTCCAACACAACGGCACGGATAAAGTGCGTCGGGCAAACATCTTTCCCTTTGAGCCTTGAAGTGGAGCAAACAAAGTGGTCTTGCCGCGCTTCAAAGTTCTTGCCTGTGCAGTAGTACAGTTTTTCTCCACAGTCGGCGCAGCGGACAATGCCAGAGAATAGATTTGTCTTTCCCGTTCTTGTCGGGCGGCGTTTGTTCTTCCGTAGTTCCTGTACCCGTTCCCATGTGTCAGCGTCTATGATTGCTTCATGGGTATTCTCAAACACAAGCCGCTTTTCTTGGGGATTGTAACAGGTCTTTTTGCTCTTGTAGGACTGTTTGTAGGTCTTGAAGTTCACCGTATGCCCTTGATACTCAGGACGCTCTAAAATATCAGCTATGGTATCGCCCGTCCAACTATACAGATTGTCCGGCGGCGTATTCCTTGTCGCTCTGCCTGTCTGTAAGAAATGGACTGTCGGTGTTAGCACCTTGTCCTCTTTTAGAATACGGGCAATCTGCGACGGCCCGTAACCGTCAAGACAAAGAGCAAATATACGCTTGACTACTTCGGCGGCGGTTTCATCTACAAGCCAACGCTTTTTGTTGTCGGGGTCTTTCATGTAGCCATAGGGCGGATTGGTACAGAGGTGTTCCCCCGCTTCACCTTTGGACTTCATCACAGCGCGTATCTTCTTGCTTGTATCGCGGCAATACCACTCGTTGATGATATTCAAAAAAGGGGTAAAGTCGTTCTCCTGTTGGTTTGCGCTGTCAACGCCGTTGCTGATGGCGATAAACCGCACGCCCTTTTCAGGGAACAGAACGTCTGTATAAAGCCCCACGCGCAGATAGTCGCGCCCAAGACGGGACATATCCTTGACTATCAAGGTCGCCACTTCTCCGTTTTCAATTTTCTCAACAAGTTCGCTCCAAGAAGGTCTATCGAAGTTTGCCCCGGAGTACCCGTCGTCCACGAAAAACAAGGGATTTTTGAAGCCGTTTTCCTTTGCGTATTTACTTAAAATCGCCTTTTGATTTACAATACTGTTGCTGTCGCCCGTTAGTTCGTCGTCACGACTTAAACGACAGTAGAGGGCGGTAATTTTGTTGTCAGACTGCCTTGACATAGAATGTTCCTCCTTTATCGGTGGGCAGTCTGCCAATACAGGATTGCATACTCTCATTTTATCGGCTCCCGTCTTTTTTATCAATAGGCGACTGCAAATTATCCCGTTCCATAAGGCGCAAAACCTTACTTGATAATGCCCGTTGCCCGTCATAGCTGCCCGTAAAACGGTAAAGCGTCCTGCCCGATTTTATGACTACTTCACGTTTTGGTATCTCATAAGCAAGGGGATTTTTTACCACGATATGCCCGTTTACTATCTTCCATTTCCGTTCCATTCCTTTCCCGTCCTTTCCAAAGATAAAGTTTCGCAGCAAGCATTGGAAGTGGGTACCCACTTCCGTATTTTCGCCCTCCTGCTCTTACGGCGCGTCGGTTGAAAATGGCTTGTTGGGAAGTTTCCCAAACCCTCTAAACACCCTTTCACTACCTACAACACCGCACAGAGCGATTTTGCCAAAGTTTTGAGCGAAATTTAAAAAACTTTTTCATTTCCTACTACGGCGGAAATCTGAAAATGCCAAAGATTATAAAAACATTTTCTGAAGTACGTGTGCTATAACTTGCGATGAAAAAGCACATTCGCGGATTGATATACTTCCGCAAATGTGCTACAATTTGTCTATAAAATGCTTTTGAGTGGGGGAGGGCTACATGGAGATTATGACTACCAAGCAGGCAAGCGGATTATGGGGCGTTACTCCCCGTCGCGTTTCGGAAATGTGCCGCGGTGGCAGAATTGAGGGCGCATATAAAATAGGAACAGCATGGGTCATGCCCGCCGATACGGAGAAGCCAAAAGATGAGAGAATTACAACGGGTAAGTGGGTTGGATATAAGCGCAGGGATAAGGAAGGGCAGCAATGAAAATAGCAAGAGTTCATATTGAAAACTACCGCAGTATAAAACAGCTTGATTTTTCTCCAAATAACTACTGCGCTTTGATAGGTGAAAATAATGCAGGAAAAAGCAATATTCTTAAAGCAATCAATCTTGTTTTAGGTGAAACATGGCCGACCGACCGTACATTTACGGAAGAAGATTTTAACGACTATAACACCGAAAACGATATTGTAATACAGATTTATTTTGATAGTACCATTGACGAATGGCGCAATAATTGCAAGTGCGAGATTGCGGGATTTGAATTAAGAGGAAAGGCATATAAACGTCGGGTTAAGTCGAAGCCAGCAGGAACACTTGTAGTTGATTTTGTTTGCATAGATAAAAAAGGTAGACCTTGTCAATACCCTGCCACCCCGTATAAAGAGGGCGAGCGATATACAGGACAATATTATCAATTGAAAGTGTCAAAAGAACTCCGCGAAAGAGTACCTTTTATCTATGTTGATGTTATGCGCGATTACAACAAGCAAGACCCAAGCAACAGATGGTCTATTTTGCGTCGCCTTTTCAATGATATAAATACAAGCCTGTCGTCTGACAAAACGACTGTTAATGTGGAAACATCAGCGGGCAAAAAGAAAATGACGCGGAAACAAGCCTTTGAGTTAAAAATCAAGGAGGCATACAGTTTCCTGCAAACAGAGCAATTTATTGAAATTGAAAGCAAAATACGCACTAACTCATTAGAGCAGATGGGCATTGATTCTGCGGAGGGCGATATTGCAATCCGTTTTGATACCTACGACTCAATGAATGTCTTTAAGAACTTGCAACTATATGTAGACCAAATGGGAATAAGCACAACGGCTGATATGGTGGGTGCTGGACTGCAAAGCGCAATCGTGATAGCTATATTCCGAACTTATGAAGAAATCAAAAAAGAGGGAGCCATTTTTGCTATTGAGGAGCCGGAAGTATATTTGCACCCTCAAAAACAGCGTTATTTCAGCACTATACTTTCGCGGTTAAGCGGACAAAACCAAGTGTTTATTACAACGCACTCTCCTACATTTATTCGGCTGTACGAGCCGGAAAACGTCTGTTTAATTCGCAGGAACAATGCAGACGGTACTACTGCGAAGCTATGTGAACGGGAACAGATAGTAAAAACCGAAAAAGAAGCCTTAAAACTTGAAAACTATTTTGACAATCAACGAAACGAGATGTTCTTTGCGAAAGGTGTCATTTTTGTTGAGGGAGCAACTGAAAAGTTTGCATTTCCTTATGCTGGAAGAAAAATGGATGTTGATATTGATAGATATGGAATATCAGTTGTCGAGTGCGGCGGAAAAGGCAATCTGCTGACTTTCGCAAAAGTCGCAACGGCTTTCGGAATACCATACGTCGTGGTGGCAGATGATGATATAAAAGATTTGGCTGCTATCAAAGACCCTGAAAAAAAGAAAAAAGCCGAAGCTGAAAATGCTAATCATACAAAAAAGAATACGGCGTTAAAGGATTTTGTCCCCGCAGCACAAATGTTTTGGATGATACCGAATATTGAAGCGGTCATGGGCATTAACGAGAATACTGACAACAAGATAAAACAAGCTATGGAGTACATAAAAGCGAAAAAAGGCAAAGATGATATTGTGGCAGAAATGAAAAACCCATTATTAGCAATTATGCGTATGATAGGCATAAACAAGGAGGACAAGCCCAATGACTGATAAATTAGACGGTCTTTCAATGGATATAGAGCAGGCACAGCGGGACAAGCTGCAAGCGGTTTTCCCGGAGTGCTTCACCGAGGGGCGTTTGGATATAGACAAACTGCTTTCTCTTTGCGGAGAATACATCGCCGACGATTTTGAAAAATACGAGTTCAAATGGAAAGGCAAAAGCGACTGCTTACGTTTGGCGCAGAAACGGAGTACGGCGACTTTGCGCCCCTGCCCTGCCGAGAGCGTTAATTTTGACACGACGCAAAACCTCTATATAGAGGGCGATAATCTTGAAGTGTTGAAGCTCCTACAAAAATCCTATTTCCGCAAGGTCAAAATGATATACATAGACCCGCCTTATAATACAGGGAATGACTTTGTGTATGAGGATGATTTTGCTGACCCATTAGCGCGGTATAGGGAAGTAACCGAACAGACTACAAAGAGCAACCCCGAAACAATGGGACGCTATCATACAAATTGGTTGAATATGATGTACCCTCGCTTGCGGCTTGCCGCTAATCTTTTGCGGGACGATGGCGTAATTTTCATTTCCATAGATGACGTTGAATTGGATAATCTGAAAAAGCTCTGCAATGAGGTTTTTGGAGAAGAAAACTTTGTAGCTTGCCTTGTATATGATAAAAATAGGAAGAATGACGCAAAGTATTTTTCAGTTGGACATGAATATATGCTTGTCTATTTCAAAAGTGCGGCAACAATGAATGAGCGTGGCACAATTTTAAGGATGACAAAAGAGGGCGTTGAAGAAGTTAAGGCAGAGTTTGAACGGTTACGAGAGTTGTTTAATGATGATTGGAGCAAAGTTAACGAGGGATTAAAAGCCCTCTACGGTTCTTGGGATAAAGACGACCCCCGCAAGTCATTATCGCGTTTTACAAAGGTTGACGACAAAGGTCCTTATCGTGATGACGGTAATATTAATTGGCCCGGTGGGGGTGGCCCTCGTTATGATGTTATACACCCTGTTACTAAAAAGTCTTGTAAGAAGCCTATAAGTGGATGGAGATATCCCACTCCGCAACGATTACAAGAGGAAATTGCAAAAGGTCATGTTGTTTTTGGTCAAGATGAAACCACCGTTCCAAGGGTCAGAATGAACCTTTTTGAATCGGACAAAGAGGTTATGCGAAGCGTACATTTTAGCTATGCACAAACTGCTTCACAAACCTTTAACGCTATTTTCGATAACAAGCGCGTATTTGAAAATCCAAAAAGCATTGACGATATCAAAAACCTCGTAGAATACGTTACTGCAAAAGATGATGGCGATATAATTCTCGACTTTTTCTCCGGCTCTGCAACCACCGCCCATGCGGTGATGCAGCTTAACGCCGAGGACGGCGGCAACCGCCGCTTTATTATGGTGCAGTTACCCGAAGTATGCGATGAAAAAAGTGAAGCAGCAAAAGCCGGGTATAAAAATATCTGTGAGATCGGCAAAGAGCGCATACGCCGCGCTGGAAAGAAAATATCCGAAGAAAATGATACGCTAAGGAATATTCCTTTTTTAGAAACAGAAGAAGATATGACGCTTTTTGCGGCGGCAGCTGCTAAAGGCACAAAAGGTATATCCGCAGTTAAGCCGTTGTTCAAAAGCGTCGATGAAAGCAATCCTCACCTTGATATTGGCTTTAAGGTTTTCAAATTGGAAAGCTCCAATATGAAGCTATGGGACGATACACCGATTGAGGGCGGCGATGTTGACACGTTGCTTGACCGCATAGCAGGACATATCGACGGGCTAAAAGCAGACCGAAGCGATGAGGATTTGGTCTATGAAATTATGCTTAAAATGGGCTATGAATTGACCTGTGATGTTACCGTACTTGATGTTAGCGGCTTGATTGTTTGGTACAAAATAAGCATAGCACCCGAAGCGGATAGGAAGCCTCGGAGGCTATGCTTATTTTTGTTATAATGGGAGGGCAATGGATGGACGGTTTCTTTGGTGAGCCAAGCGCTCGGGCTGTAAACAGTCCTCCGTCCTCTTGTTATAAAGATTCGATTGAGCAGGTTGCTCCGGCTATGCCGCGTGCGCGTCACGAACCAATTTGAATCGTAATAAGCCGGTGCGGAAGCATTGCAATATTTTATCAGGAAAGAAGGAATGCCCATGCTCAGTATCGGGATCGATGTGTCCAAAGGAAAAAGTACAGTGTGCGGAATGAAGCCGGGAGGAGAAATCGTGTACACTCCGTTTGAAATTCAGCACACGAGGGAAGGGATGTCGGATCTGGTTTCGCTGCTGCGCAGCAGCGGTGAAGAGGTTCGTGCCGTTTTGGAAAGCACCGGCAACTACCATTGCCCGGTGGTGGCTGCTTTGTTGGAGAACGGAATATTCGTCTCCGTCGTCAATTCGCTGCGGATGAAGCGGTTTTGCTCACAAAGTATCCGCAAGGTGAAGACCGATCGAATCGACGCTATGCAGATCGCTTTGTACGGTTTGGCTTATTGGCAGGAGCTTCAACCGACCAAGCTGCCGGAGGATACATATCGGGAGCTTCAGCTTCTGGCGCGGCAGTATTACCAGATGACCTCCCTCCTTATCAAGGCAAAGGTCGATTTTAACGCCATCTGTGACCAGGTTTTGCCCGGTATGCAGGAGCTCATGAGCGACCATGCCGGACG
>ERZ779892.1493-NODE-1493-length-20818-cov-6.071714_pt1 | contig 20818 bp, 7 predicted proteins | sample MGYA00511552_ERZ779892 | MGnify/ENA primary metagenome ERZ779892 (study PRJEB29588, sample SAMEA2154561) | human gut metagenome | biome: human gut; feature: human-associated habitat; material: faeces | place: Denmark | collected 2008/2010 ... | reverse complement strand
TTTTTAAATTAATATTAGGCATATCGACAAGGCCATATAAAGCTCCGCCTATTCTTAGAAATTTTGAGTCATCTTTTTCTAAAATATAATTAGAAGATTGATGATGATAAATAATTTTATTATCGAATATTTTTAAAATTTCAGTGAGAATATTTGTTTCTTTTTCGTAATTTTCTTTGCATGTATGATGAGCAAAAATTCCAGTTAAAAGAAGATTGGAGTGTGAAATTATTTTTTTTGCTTCTAAAGCTTCATATGGCAAAAGTCCATCTCTTTTCATACCTAAATCAAAAAATAATTGAATGGATAAGGGAATTTTAGTTTTACTAATATCTTCTAATTGCTTTAGACTCATGATACTCAGTGTTAATTTCAGGGCTAAAACACTTTTTAAATCTGATGTGTTTTCTAATAGCAAAATCGGGGAAAGAATAAGACTTTTTCTAAGTTGCAAGGCTTCATTTATGCTTGCTACCATAAAAAATTTGCAACCTGATAGTGCTAATTCTTGGCTTATTTCTTTTATTCCGTGCCCATAGGCGTTTCCTTTTACAACAGCTATTATTTCTTTGTTTGTTTTAGATTTAATTTCAAGATAATTATGTCTTAGGTTTTCTTTGTTGATTTTTATATATGTTCTCACAATTTATAATATGCAGAAAGCAAAACTAAAATTAGAAATTAAAGCATAAAAAAATAGACAATTTCTTGTCTATTTAATTAGAAAATTAATTTTTAGAAAGCTCCAGAAGCGAAGTGATCAGCATAGGCTTTATAGGCTTGTTCTTCATCACTTCCTTCAATTTCTATAAGAATTGTTTCATTTGCGTTAATTATTGTATCGAAAACGTTCATAATAGACTTTAAATCTGCTGTTTCTCCGTGCTCTGTTTTTAAAGTAATATTGGAAGTATAGCGATTAGCAATGCTAACTAATTCAGCAGCTTTTCGAGAAATTAATCCTCTTTCATTTGTTACTTTAGCTGTAATTGTTTTCATACGCGAAAACCTCCATAAATATATTATTATTTTATAAAAATGAAAGCGCTAAATCAACTAATAAATATTTTTAACATACTTTTTTTCAAATTATTTTCTTTATATTTTAAAAATAATGTTATTTTGTTATACTTTAAATAAGAAAGTTTTACTTATTGAATTTTCTTTCTTTTTATTAAAGGAGTGCTCATGCAACGAGTAAAAAAAGCTATTATTCCAGCTGCTGGTCTTGGAACCCGTTTTTTACCAGCTACAAAATCAATGCCGAAAGAAATGCTTCCGATTGTTGATACACCGACGATTCAATTTATAGTTGAAGAGGCGGTTAAGTCTGGGATTGAAGAAATTTTAATTATTACTAATTCTAATAAACACTCGATGGAAAATTATTTCGATACGAATTATGAATTAGAAATGAGATTAAAAGAAAGCGGGAAAAATGATCTTGTTGACCTTATTAAACAGGTAGCTTCTTTAGCTAATATTTATTATGTTAGACAAAAAGAACCTAAGGGATTAGGACATGCTATATCTTGTGCTCGTTCTTTTGTCAACAATGAACCTTTTGCTATATTGTTGGGGGATGATATGGTTACCAGTGAAGGAAAGCCTGCTTTACTTCAATTAGTTGATGCTTATAATAGTAAAAATTGTTCTATTTTAGGAGTACAAGAGGTTCCACATACTGACGTTAATAAATATGGTATTGTTACACCTTCACGCGATGTTGCTGATGGTAAGAAAATATTTAAAGTTGTCGATATCAATGAAAAACCAGATATTGATAAAGCTGAAAGCGATTATGCTGTTTTAGGACGCTATATTTTAACACCGGAAATTTTTGAAATTTTAGGAAAAACTGCTCCTGGTAAAAACGGGGAAATTCAACTTACTGATGCTATCAAAGAATTGATGGTTCATAAACCTGTTTATGCTTGTGATTTCGAAGGAACAAGATATGATGTAGGTGATAAGTTTGGATATGTTAGAGCTACTATCGATTATGCTTTAAAAAGACCAGATATGAGCGCTAAGGTTAAAAATTATATAAAAGAATTAGCAAAAACTTTTTAAAATGTTATTTTTATTTACAAATTAAAAAAAACAAGGGGTATAATATTATTGGATTTTGGAGGAAATATGAAAGAAATCAAGAAATCATTCTTGTCGGTTGATGGTAATACTGCAGCCGCATTAGCTAGCTACACATTTACAGAAGTAGCTGCTATTTATCCTATTACACCGTCATCTCCTATGGCGGAACTTGTTGACGTTTATTCTTCTCAAGGAAAGAAAAACGCTTTTGGAAATTGTGTTAAAGTTGTTGAATTACAAAGTGAAGGTGGTGCCTCTGGTGCTGTTCATGGTGCATTGCAAGCAGGAAGCTTAGCAACTACTTATACAGCCAGCCAAGGTTTACTCCTTATGATTCCAAATATTTACAAATGGGTTGGTGAATGCATTCCAGCAGTAGTTCATGTTGCTGCTCGTTCTTTAGCAAGCCGTTCACTTTCTATTTTTGGTGACCATCAAGATATTTATGCTTGTCGTCAGACTGGTGCTGCTATGCTTTGCTCACACTCAGTTCAAGAAATTGCTGATTTATCACCTATGGCTCATTTATTAGCAATAAATTCTTCTTCACCTGTTATCGACTTCTTTGATGGTTTCCGTACATCACATGAAATTCAAAATGTTGAATTTGTCGATGATGAAAATTGGAAGGAACTTCTCGATTTAGAAAAAGTTGAAGAATTCCGTAAGAGAGCTTTAAATCCTCATGGTCACGCTGTCACTCGTGGTGGCGCTGAAAATGATGATATCTGCTTCCAAGGTCGTGAAGCTCAAAATGTTCACGAAGCAAATATTGTTACTGAAGCTGAAAAATTATTCAAACAAGTCAGTGAATTAACAGGTAGAACTTATGCTCCATTTGTTTATTATGGCGCAAAAGATGCAACTAAGGTTATCATTGCTATGGGTTCTGTTACAGAAACAGCTCATGAAGTAATTGATGATTTAATGGCTAAAGGTGAAAAAGTCGGTATGGTTAAAGTTCATTTATATCGTCCTTTCTCTGCCAAACATTTAATTGCTGCTATTCCTTCTACTGTTACAAAGATTGCAGTTTTAGATAGAACTAAAGAACCAGGTTCTTTAGGCGAACCTTTATATTTGGATGTCGTTGCTGCCCTTGAACAAGAAAATCGTCATGTTGATGTTCTTGTTGGTGGTCGTTATGGTATTTCTAGCAAAGATACTCAACCTAACCAAATCAAAGCAGTTTATGATTTCCTTGATAGTGAAAAACCATTTACTGGATTTACAATTGGTATCAATGATGATGTAACTCATTTATCTTTACCAGTTGATTCTGAATATCATGTAAATAATACTTACACATCTTGCTTATTCTATGGTTTAGGCAGTGATGGTACAGTTTCTGCAAATAAGTCTTCCATTAAGATTATTGGTGATGCAACTCATCAATATGCTCAAGCTTATTTTGCTTATGACTCTAGAAAAGCTGGTGGTGTTACAAGAAGTCACCTCCGTTTTGGTAAAGATCCTATTCGTTCAACATATTATATTGAACATGCAGATTTCATCTCCTGTTCTATGGATTCTTATATCTTGAAATATAATATGGTTAAGAATTTGAAGAAGGGTGGTACTTTCTTATTAAATACTGATATGACAGATGAAGAACTTATTCATTCAATGCCAAACCGCATGAAGAAATTATTAGCTTTAAAGAATGCTAAGTTCTATGTTATTGATGCTAATAAGATTGCTGCTGAAATCGGTATGGGTCGTCATACCAATACTACTTTACAAGCTTCATTCTTCTTCTTGAATCAAAATATCATGCCATATTCTGAAGCTCAAGAATGGATGAAGAAATTTGCCAAGAAGTCTTATTCTAAAAAAGGTGATGACGTTGTTCAAATGAACTACAAAGCCATCGATGCCGGTGCTGAAGGTCTTCGTGAAGTTAAAGTTGATCCAAGTTGGGCAGATTTAACAGTAAATGCTGTCAAAGAATCTACTGGTGATGATTACTTCGATTCTTATGTTGATGTTGTCGGTTCACTTGATGGTTATGATTTACCAGTCAGTAAATTCACTGAATATGAATTGCTTGATGGTACAATGCAAAACAATATTACATTTAAAGAAAAAAGAGCAACAGCTGACAGAGTTCCATTATGGCACAAAGAAAATTGTATTCAATGTAATCAATGTGCATTTGTCTGTCCACATGCTACAATTCGTCCATTTGTTTTAAATGATGAACAAATTGCTAAACTCCCTGAAGACGAACGTGAAGATGTTTTAAATTTGATGGGTGGTCCTAATACAAAAGGTCTTAAATTCCGTATTCAAGTCAGTCCAATGAACTGCGTTGGTTGTGGTATCTGCTTTGTTCAATGCCCAGGTAAAGGCGGAAAGAAAGCCTTGGAAATGGTTGAAGCTAAGACTCAATATCACCACGAAAAAGCTGCTGATATTCTCTATAAAGAAACTGAATCTAGAACAGATTTATTTCCATTAAATACAGTTAAGGGTGCTGCTTTCTTACCAGCTTATCAAGAAGTTTCTGGCGCTTGTGCTGGTTGTGGTGAAACTCCATATTATCGTTTGGTTTCACAATTATTTGGAAAAGATATGTTAGTTGCTAATGCAACTGGTTGTTCTTCTATTTATAATGGTTCAACTCCACTTACTCCATTTGTCACCGATAAAAATGGTGAAGGTGTTGCTTGGGCTAACTCTTTATTCGAAGATAATGCTGAATTTGGTTTCGGTATGAGAGTTGCTGTTGACTTCCGCTTAACTCAAATTGTTGAAATTCTTGAAGCTAATAAAGCTGAATGCGAAGAAGAACTTGTTTCCTTAATCAATGACTATGAAGAACATATCAAAGATAGAAAACATGTTAGAACAATACTTCCTGCATTGATTTCTGCTATTGAAAATTCTAAATGTGAAGGCATCAAGAAAGTTCTTGAATTCAAGAAAGACTTACTTGATAAATCTGTTTGGATTGTTGGTGGTGATGGTTGGGCTTATGATATTGGTTATGGTGGTCTTGATCATGTTCTCGCCAATGAAGAAGATGTCAATGTTATGGTTCTTGATACTGAAGTATATTCAAATACTGGTGGTCAAGCTTCTAAATCTACACAAACAGGTGCTATTGCTAAGTTTGCTGCTTCTGGTAAAAAGACAGCTAAAAAGAATCTCGCTTTAATGGCTATGGCTTATGGTCATGTCTATGTTGCTCAAGTTTCTTTAGGCGCTAACCCAATGCAAGCTTTGAAGGCTTTCCAAGAAGCTGAAAGCTACAATGGTCCATCTCTTATCATCTGCTATTCTCCTTGCCAAGAACATGGTATTAAAGGTGGCTTATCCAATGCTCAAATCATTGAAAAGAAAGCTGTCGAATGTGGTTATTTCCCAATCTTCCGTTATGATCCACGCCGTGAAGAAAAAGGTGAAAATCCATTACAAATGGATTGCAAAGAACCTAACTTTGATTTATTCCGTGACTTCGTTATGGAACAAACAAGATTCTCTCAACTTCCAAAGGTCAATCCAGATCACGCTGAAGAATTGCTTGCTAAATCACAAAAATATGCTGAAAAGCGTTATCATACCATTTTAAAAATGGGTAACTAATTAAGTTAGTACTATAAAAAAGAAAAAGTTGAACAATTATTTGTTCAACTTTTTTTATGGAAAAAATTTTGTTTGTAAAGGGCTTTCATTTTGATTTTTGTTGACAAACAATAAAAAAATTATGATAATAATTTTAATTGTTATACATTTAAGAAAGGAGATATTTTTTTAACAAGGACATTATATTTATATAGAAAGGCTTTTATGCAAAAAAAAATAACTTTTGGTGTTTTATTTTTAGCTTTTTCAGCTATTTTATTTACATCTTGTAATAATCAAACAACTAATTCTTCAAGTTCTTCATCAAGTTCTTCATCAAGTTCTTCTTCTAGTATTTCTACTTCACTTCCTTCTTCCAGCAGTTCGAGTTCTTCTATCCCAAGTTCTTCTTCGATCAAGAACGAGATTTCTATTTCGGTTTCTGGACCTAAGGCTGTTAGATACGGCAATACGATAGAATTAACCGTTAATGTTACTGGTACTGAGAACAAAACGGTTATTTGGAAAAAATCTTCTGATTTAATTTCTATCAGCAATAATATTGTTTCTGTCACTCGTCAAGTTGAAGAAGACACTGAAGTAACTATAACTGTTCAACCAGTTGCTGATCTTTCCAAAGAATATTCTTTTGTTATCACTGTTTTAGCCCCTGAACCTGATCCTGTTTTAACTCAAGATATGTTGGATGTGTTAAAAACTGATAGAATTGAATTTAATGGTACTACCACAATTGATCTTTACTCTATAGCTTCAGATAAGTATTATAGTACGACAATTGTCGAAAGCTATACAAACATGAAGGATAATTTCTGGTCAGCTGCTTATGCAAATTCTACAACTGGTAAAACAGAATATTTAATTTATGAGAACTATCAAGGCAATGCTTGCCAAGTAGGGTTATCTTTGATGAATGAAGAGAGCTATACTCCGATAACCGATGATAATGGGTTACCAGTAAAATGGGAAGATGCTAATTTGTATAATCCTTTAACTTCTTTATCTGTTGAAAATTTTACTTACAATAAAGAAAGTGGATTATTTGACTACAATGGAACAAATGAAAAATTATTAAGTCAATTATCTTCTAGTTGTACTCCTTATGAATTTGATGCTGTTAAATTTTCTTTAAGGGTTGAATATAATCAAATCACTTCTATTGTTCTTGTAACTGGTGAAGATTATCGTGTTCAAACAGGATATAAAGCTATTCAAACATTGGAGGCTTATTTCAATACAGGAGATCTTGTTAAATATCCTTATATAAATAAATATACTTTAGAAGAAGAACATAAAACTTTACAGAATGCTCTTGAAAAAATGAAGAGTTTGGAAAGTTATACAACAACAGTTCAAATTTTAACTTCTTTAGCAACTTCTTCCGCTGTTACTTATAGCGGCTATCAAGAAACTATTACTAAAGATGCTATGTATTATCAAGATTTGATTTTTGATAATCAAGGTAATGTAACGGGTCTATCTGATACCGGTACTTATGGTTATAAAAAGATAAATGATAATTTATATAATTCTTTTGGAAGTGATGCTAATAACAAGCATTATGCAACTAGAGAATTTGTTGGAAGCATTGATGATGCTAAACCATCATTTGCTTTCTCCCCAGCTATTTTCAATCCTGGATATAAGTATTATCAAGATTCTAAAACTACAGTATATTTTTCTTACGATGCTATGAGTAAAGTTGCTGAAACTTTCTATAAGGCTCCAGGAAATGAACTTTGCTTATATGGAATGTTTGCAACAAGAGGATATACTTCTAGCACTTCTTCCTTTACTCCTTATGTTGTAATTAATGATGAAGGATATATAACTCAATCATATTTCTATAGTGATTTAGGTCTTATTAAAGGCTTATTTGTTATCAATTATGGCAATTTTAATACTGCTTCTATTCCTGATGATTGTGATTTAAGTTTTGATAATCGCGTTGCTCCAACTAGTTGGAAAGATGTTACAACACTTTATTATCCTGATGAAGGAGAATCAGGTGTTGAATATCCGACTGATGAGATTATGACCACATATTTAGGAGATGAAAATGCTAGTTCAATAGTCCCTTATTTCCCTGAAGCTTTAGGCGATTGCTATGGTCTTAGTTCGACAAGTATTTATCAATTACCAAATTCTAATCGTGCTGTTAAAGCTATTCAAGTTTACTTAGACGTTCCACTTGATTCAAATTATAGTATTGATTCTTCTCTTCTTGCTTTAAAGCTTTATTTCATTGGAAAAGGCTTTGTCAATGATGGAAAAGGCGGATATACCAAAGATGGATATACTTTGGTTCCAGTCGACAGTGATTTGGACTTATTCGTATATATTTATAAAAACCCAACCAACAATTAATTTATCGGAGATATTAAATGAAAAAAATCACAAAATTATTATTAATCCCTGCACTCTTAGGTGTTACTTTAGCTAGCTGCAATAATAACAATTCTTCTAGTTCTTCATCAAGTTCTTCTTCTAGTTCTACTCATTCTTCCTCTTCAGTCACTTCTTCCTCTTCTTCATCATCTTCTACTTCTTCTACACCTTCTATTAAAGTCAGTATAACTTTAACTGCTGAAAAAACAGTTATCGATACTGGATCTGAGGATAAAGTTATAACTGTTGTTGCTGAAGTTACTACTTCTGGCACAGATGATAAATCTTTGCTCTGGACTACAAATAGTGATCTTATCACTGTTGAAAATGGTGTTGTTACCTATGTTGGTACTACTGAATTAGTTTTTGATCAATTTGTCAGTGTCACTGCTACTTCTTTAGCTGATACCAATGTATTTGCTTCAATTACTATCACTTTAAAGGCTCCGACAAAACAAGGTCAAGTTGGTGAGTTAACTTCACAGATGATCGAAGAAATTGGTAATTCTTCCATTACAGTAAATGGTGAATTAGTTGATTTTTATAAAGATTTCACTTTAGATAAAACCACTAATAACACTTATTACATGGTTACAAAAATGGAAGAAAATGCTTGGGCAGGCGAATATTGGATCAGAAAAAATAATAAAGATGGCGCCCACCAAGTCAATACTTATAAAAAAGGGGTTGTCGATGGTTTAACTGATGAAGAAGGTAATACCGGACATGCATTAGATAAAATTTATATTAATAAAGATAATGTTGCTACAAGAGAATCAGATATGAATACATTTGGTTCTTATAATTTATGGGAACAAAATCATCTTTGGAATCACTTAGGAAATTTAGATATTAATAAGTTTACTTATAATTCTAAAACAGGTGCTTATGATTATTATATCGATCCAACTGATATGGATAATTTATATTTACCAACATATTTAAGCTATAGTTTAACTCCACTTTTATCAGATACACTTTTGGAAATCAGCTTATATGTTGAAGATGGTCATGTAACAAGATTAACTGGCTCAACAGAAGTTTTGTATTATGGCTCAACAGATGGTACAGCTGAAACTGCTTCTGCTGCTAGTTGGACAACAATTGATTTAACCTTTGCTGATATTGGTACAACAGTTGTTACTGATCCTACACCATATGCTGCAACGAAATATACAGAAGTTTTAGCTAAGGCTCTTGAACAAATGAAGGGTATCACCAACTATACATTTGATTCTGTTGATACTTCGACATATTCTGCTTCTTCTAGCGAAAACAGTTATGATCAATCAAGAAATTCTTTGAAGAAAAAAGTCCTTCCAACTTCTTCCGCTACTGGTCCTGCTGGTCTTCATGGTCAAGTAACAGAAGATGCTGTGTTACTCAGAAGAAGCACTTATTATTCTGGTGGTTATTTTGATAATCCATATGGTTTATCTTATACAGGATATAAGCAAAATGATGATAATACTTATGATGAATTTGAATATAGCGCATCAAGTAAAGGCCTTGTAGGCAAGAAAAAATATGAAGGAAATATTTCTTCTAAACTTCCTGGATTTAACTTTGCTCCAGAAGTATTCGGTTTCCCTACAGTTACTGAAAATGAATTTGAAAGTACTTATACTTTCACTCTTCGTGATTCTGTTATCAATGCTGCAGTAGCTAAAGAAATTTCAAGCTATAGCAATGCCTCTAGCGCTAGCCAAGATGTTGAAACACAACTTTCTATCACTGTTGATTCTGAAGGAAATCTTTTAAATACTGTTTATCCTTATAACATCAGTGGAAATTATATTGGCTATGTTAAAACAACATATTCAGAAATTGGCACAACTAAATTAGATGAAGATTTATTTGATAACTATTCTCCGCGTGTTTTACCAGAAACATGGGATGAAGTAAGTGCTCGTTATGAAACCGCTTATGGTACTGGCTATACTACAGGAACAGTAGCTGATGCTTTAAATTATTTCTATGGTGCTGATAGTTCGAAGTTCCCTACCCCAAGTCAATTCCGTTCAGCTTTTGGGGATTCAATGTCTGTTTCTAGAGATTTAGATTACACAAAAGATGGTGTTGGATGTTTCTCATTTAATATTACAGCTTCTGAAGATTTGTTAAATGGTGTTCGCCGTTTAACCGATGATAATTTCAATTATCTCATGGATAAATTTGCTGAAGCTAGTGGATATGTTAAATTAACAGATTCAAAACACACACAAACTTCTAATAGCAATAATCGCAATGTTACATTTATGGATAAAGATAGCAAGATTATGATTCGTTTCAATAATATTGGATTTAAGACAATATATGTATATTGCTATCTTCCAGGAACTTGGGAGATTGCCTAAGTTATATTTTTAGGAAATGGCTTTAGCCATTTCCTTTCTAATAAAACAGAAAGGAAAAAATTATGAGAAAAAAAATAAATAAGAAGAAACTTGTTTTACTTTCTTTGCCAATTGTTACGGCTACTTTAGCTCTTGCTTCTTGTAATAATAAGCAACCATCATCTTCTTCCACCTCTTCATCTTCTTCTACTTCTAAACCTTCCACCTCTTCTTCAAGCTCCTCTTCCACTTCTTCTTCAGTTTTACCTGATGTTGAAAGTGTTGTAATTACAGGAAGTGGTGAAAATATTGTCTCTCGTAAGCAAAGTTTACAATTAACAGCTACTGTTGTTGGTAGTACTGAAGATAAATCTGTTACTTGGACTTCTTCTAGCGATAAAGTTTTAGTTTCTGCTGATGGCTTAGTTGAAGTCAAAGATGTTCAATTTGCAGATTCAGTAGCAGTTATTACTGCAACAAGTAATGCTGATTCTTCTAAAAAAGCTGAACTTTCCATCACTATTAAAGCATCAGAAATTGTCATTGGAAAAACTGATACTTCTGTAGAGATTAAAGATAGAGAAGTAGCAGATTTTGATTTTAAGACCTTGTTTAGTTTAACAGTAGATGGCGATAGTTTCCCTGTAACTGATGATATGCTTGATTATAGCGATGTCCAAGAAAAAGAAGGATATTACACTGTTTTATGCTCTTATGGTGGACAAAATGCTTTTTTAACTATTCATGTTTCTAAAACAGTCTATGTTGTTACAAGCTCTGTTGAAAATGTCACTTTAAAAGTTAAAGAAGTTGCTGATTATAATTTTAAAGATTTATTTGTCGTTTCTATCGATGGTGAAAAAACTGATATTTCTGATGAAATGGTAACAAGTGATGTTAAAGCTGAAGTTGGAACATATTCTTACACAGTAACTCTTGGTGACACAAGCAAGACTATTGTAGTTGAAGTTATTGAAGATCATGTAATTGATGTTGTTAATAGCTATAAAACTAAAACTATTACTTTGAGTGAAGTTGAAAATTTTGATGCGACAGAATTATTTAGCTTGACAGTTGATGGCGTAGCTAAAAAAGTTACAGCTAATATGATTGATGTTTCTAGTTTAAAAGCTGAAGAAGGAAAATATCTTGTTACTTTAACTTATAAAGAAGATTCTACAGTCGTTACTTCTTCTGTTGAGGTTGTAGTAGTCGCAGATCATGAATTGGCCTTAAGTGGAAAAAATGTAACTATTTATCCAAATTCTGAAAGACTTGATGTAACATCATTATTCTCTTTGAAAATTGATGGCGTTGAACATAATGAATTGATTTCTCTTTTAGATATAACTGGTTCAATTGATTATTCTCGCTTAGGTGAAAATACACTTACTTTAAATTATGGTGGAAAAACTGCAACTGCTGTTGTTACTATTGCTACCGGAGCTCATCTTGAAGTTACAAAAAGTGATGTCATCATCATTAAAAAAGGAACTTCAATGGATGAATATTCATTTAATAATGATGTAATTTTAATTTCTAATGGGCAACGTTTTGTTGTTGCAAATCGTTATATTGATACTTCAAAGGTTGATTTCTCTGCTGCAGGTAGTTATGAAGTTGTAGTCAAAGTTCCTTATACTCAAGGAAGCACTACTGAAGATGTTACTTTGGTTTTGACTTATGTTGTCCGTCAAAATATTTTTGATATCCGTATCAATCAAGAAGTTATTGATGGTACTAAAGATTTAAGCGATAATGATATTTTAAGTGCTATTACTGTTACAGTTAATAATATTAAACAAAGCTTATATACCGATAAAGATCAAGTCACAAATAATTTGACTACCTATGTTGAAATTGATAAATCAAAAGTTGATTTTTCAAAATCAGGAATATATCCTGTTACCTTAAAAGTATATATTGATGGTAAAGACAGCGAGAATCCAACTGAAGTTTTACTTAGTATCAATGTTGTTTCAAATGTTACTCTTTCTGTTGATAATAGCGCTAAAAACTATGTCTTTGAAGGAGATGTCTTTGATCCAACAACTTTGTTTACAATTAAAGAAGGAGAAGAAAGTGTTGTTGTTACCCGCGATATGATCGAAGGTAAGGTCGATGTTTTCACTCCTGGTTGTTATACTTTAAAGCTTATTTATAAAGGCGAACAAATTGAAAAGAATGTGTTTGTAGTTTCAAAAGATTTCCTTGGAACTTATAAGACTAATATGCGTGGTACAACTACTACAGATACATCTGGTGATGATGAAGATGAAGCTACATCAACTACCACAACAATTAATAGAACATTTGTTTTTGATGGAAATGCAAGCGATGACGTGACTTCTATTTCTGCTGTTGATGAAAATACTCTATTGATCAGATACTTATCTAATGATTTCTATTTCACACAAGAAAATGGTATTGCTGTTCTTCTTCCAGTCAATAGATTGAATATGAAGTTCAATGAAAACAATAGACAATATATCTTTGCCAAAACGGATGTTTATACACTCCTTGGAAAATTGACATTCAACACATCTTCTGAGTATGTCGTTGATAATTCTTCTCCTTGTACATCAATCGATGTTTTAGTTTTAAGAAATGCAGCTGGAGAAAAAGTTTATTATGGTTTAGTTACTGAACTTGCTGAACATACTTCTGCCGATTTCTATTATAGACATTCTTTCGGCAAGGTAACATTCTCTGAAGACTTCGACTTGTCTGTCGGATCTAAAGGAACTGTTAAAGTCAATGATTACAGCATGTATGTTGTGATGAATGATGCGGTTACCGGTAAAAGAACTGATAAAGAAACTACAACTAAAAAATATACTGGAACTTATCAAGGAACAGTAGATAATAAACAAGCTAGCTTAGAAATTACAGCTTCTAATGGTGTATCTTTATATGTTGATGGAAAAGAAGTTGCTGATCTTTCTATAAGTAATATTAATTCTTTAAAATTTGGCGGTTATGATTATGTAAATGATAAGCTATTCATCTATGATACTAACAATTATGAATTTGCTTATAAGATTAATTTAAATACTGCTGATAATACATTTACAGTCGATGAAAAAGATGGATATCAAGGATTATTTGTCAAAGATAATTTGAAGGTATTCCTAGATGGATATGGAACAGGTATTGTAAAAGCTTCCTCTTCTTATGCAGATGCAGTAAATATTAATTATGTTTATAAATCTGGTTTGATTGAAGTAACTTATGTCAATGTCCGTCCTTCATTTAAATATGGTTCTAGAATGAGCTTATTCATGGATTCATATAAAAATAGTGTTGTTATTACTGATTCTGATTATTTACCATATGTAAAAATGGAACTTGAATCTCAATATGTCAGCCAAGGCGCTAAAGTTTCAATAAGCGATTATGAAATCAATATGCTTCCAATTAAAGAAGATGCTATTGATGAATTGATCTCTAAGTTTACTATCACAACAGCTGAAGGTACAGTTAAAAATGTCGATGATTATCTTGATTACTCTTTGGTTGATTTCACAAAGGCAGGTTTCTATCTTGTCAGCTTGACAATGGATATCAATGGAAATCCAGTTGTTAAGTATTATACTTTTGAAGTATTAGCACCACTTTATGAGAACAATCCAGTTGTTGGTGAATATATCAATGCTTCAAGTTCTAGCTATACTCTTAGTATTGATAAATTTGGTACAGCTACTTTTAAATATAGTTCGAGTTCATATACCGGAAAAGTTAATATCAATGCTGATTATACTTTTGAAACTGTTTTAACAAAAGTTGGTGGAACAGCTACTGTTACTGTTTCAGGAAGCATGACAGTTGAAGGTGCTTTAGTTATTAAATTATCTGGTGATAAATCACACGATCAAAGATTGTACTTAGATCAAAATGCTGTAACTACAGGAAATAGTCGTACAACTATTATTAAATCCTTTACAAGAAATGGTGTTACAACATACATTTATTGCACATCAGAAACTGATTTAGGTGAAATTGCGGAAGTTAAATTCTTAAATGATAAAACTACATTAGAAAAAGGTGCAATTCTTGAAGTTACTTCTGCTAACCATCATGCTATTGCTAGAGTTGAAAATCTAGGTAATAACTATAGCGGTTTAACTCTTGCTGGAGATGAAAGAGGTTCATATTCTAATGGTAATGATAGTTTGACATTGGATGGTTTTGGCTTAACTTCTTCAACAAGAGGTGTTGCTACTCTCGGTAGTACTTCTTATGATTATTATGTTTCTACAACTGGTTCTAACCTTATTGTTTTATGCAATAGTGGTACTTCAACTGTCAGTGGATATGTTGTTATTGATAAAGAAGCAAATACTTATAATTCTTTAGAAAAGAAATTTGAAAGTCTCGCATATGGTAAGGTTTCTTATTCTAGTGTTGATACCAGTACAACCAGCGATCATTATTTAAGTATTGATGAATATGGTGTTGGTACCTATTACTATGGCAGCACTAAATATGTCGGAAATATAACATCTGTTGATGCTTTAGGAAATATGGTCTTTGAAGGAAGATATGTTTCTTATAGCATTAAAAAGACAATTACTGTTACTTTGACTAAATTAGGAGATTACATCTATCAAACTTCAGTTGTTACTGTGAGTGGAACATCTACCTCTTCTCCAGTTACAAGCTATATCATTCCAACATCTGCTAAGCGTGAAAGTTATTTAGGATATGAAAATGCTAATTATTTAACTCATTATGTTTTAAATGATAAAGATATTTTCTTGTTCTTTAAGACTTCATCTGCTTCTCCATTAGCTTGTAAAGTTACATTATTAAATGATCTTCTTTATACTGAAAAAGGCGCTTTGATCAAAGTTACAAACTTAGATGAAAGTGAAGTATATATCAGTAAAGCGATGATTACTAAATCAACTTCTAATACAAGAATAGGTTATTTGCCAGCAAGTGCTTTGGCTGGAACTTATACTTGTGGTGATACTACATTTACAATTGATGGCTTTGCTAGTATCAAAGCGAATACAACAGGTGTAATTACCATGAATGATGTTGTTGGAACTTATGAGATGATAACTGAAAAAGTAATTAGAGCTACAGTTGGTGAAAATACATATGTTTATACATTGGAAAGCAATAATGTTGCTACTGCTGTTTCTGATACAAGTTATCAAGGAACACTTCTTGGAACCTTCTCTTGGTTATCAAGCAGTAGTGCTGTTCATGCCTTCACTGTTGATAAATATGGAATTATCAAATGTGAAATAGGTTCTACCACTTATATCGGTATGTTGCCAAGAGGATATTCTGAGGGTGAATTAACTGTTACATTAACTGAAGTTGGTAGTGCTTATGGTTCTACAAAGAAACTCGTTGTTGATATATTAAGCGATGATATTTTGACTATCAATGAAGGCTCTAGTTCCTACTTTTATATCAAAGAAGGAACAACTGGAAGGCTTTATGCTAATGTTTCTTCTTCTAGTACTATCATTTATGAAGTTACAAAAGGCTCGGATAAATTCTACTTATATGCTCCAAGTGATGGAAAAGTAACTTCTGCTATCTCTACTCTTGTCAAGCAAAGTGATTCTAAAGTTGAATTAGGTGGAGTTGGAGCTATATTTGCGATAAATTATGGAAATGAATCTTTAGTTTTTAAATTAGCTTCTGCTGGAAAACTTGTTGTTGCTAATATGGATGAAAGAAAGACTTTGACAAATTCTGAAGGCAAAACATTGTTTGTTGATGGCTTTACAACTAGTGAAACTTCTCGTGGAAATGCAACATTAGATGGTGAAAGTTATACTTATTACTTCAATCCTTTCTATGAAAATGTCATCACATTATATGAAGGAAATGATCCAATATATTATGTTTCTGTTAATGGTGATAAATATGAATTGATCGGTGCTACAATTGATCAAGAAAAATTTGCTGCTGGAACATATTATTCAGCTAATTCCACTTCTACAACAAATGTTATTGTTATCAATGAATATGGCTTTGGTAAACTCAATGGTGCTACAGGTCGCTTTGTTGTCGACCCTGATGATGCAACTGGTTCAACATTGATCTTTACTGGTAAAACAAATGTCAATTATTCATTTAAAACAACAAAGATTACTATAGTTGCTGATGGTGTATATGCCCTTTCTGGTGAAAATAAAGGATATTACTATAATGGTACAGAAGCTGTTATGGCTGGTAAGAGTTGGAAAGATTTGGTCTTTAAGATTACAACTTATAAAGGCGAAGTAGTCTATGTTCTTTCTAAATCAAATAGCTATAATCCAACTGATTTAATCGGTGTTGTCACTGTTACTGGTGACTTTAATGTTGTCGGTGGTATCTTTACTGTTAAAGTTGGTGAAGGACAAACATTAAGTGATGGCAAAGCGACAAGCTTTACTGCTAAATTTAATCGTTCTCATGGTTATGATGGTTATGTTTTAGGCGATGGTTATGATGGAACTTATACTAATGGTTCATCTTCGATTATCTTAAATGGCTTTGGTGGTGCAAATGTCAATGGTAAAGAAGGAACATATGTTATAAGTGGTACAACTTTAACTATTACTATCGATAGTACTGAATATGTTTATACCATCGATAAAGAAAATAAAACCTATGAAGATGAAGAAATAGAAGAAGGCGATGTCCTTGCTGGTAAAACCTATGTCGGTGAGTATAACGCTGTTGATTGGGATACTTATGATGAGTTGCCTGCGACAGTAACCTTAGCTTTTGATGGCAAAGGCAATGTTAAAATGACATTTGCTTGTCCAACTTATGAAGGAAACTATCATCCAGAATATCTTGGCACTGGCACTTATGTAATCGATAACAATGAAATTACTATTAAAAGTGGAACAGCTACAATTGTTCTTTCGATGAATTCAGATGGAACTCTCTCTTGTTCTGAAGCTACTTATGAAGATGAGTATGCCTTCGGTAATTTTGCAAGAGGAGAAGTAGATTTCGAATTGCAATAATAAAAATTAGAGGATGAATAGAAACCGAAGTCAGGTTTCCATCCTCTTTTTTGATGTTATAAATTCTTATACATAGTATTTATAAAAACAGATAAACTAAGGGAAAGTATGATAAAATGTAGGATGCTGGAGGTGAAGGATGAACGATAAAATAATAATTAAAGGTGCTAGGGTTAATAACTTAAAAAATGTAAGCTTGACAATCCCAAAGGACAAACTTGTTGTATTTACTGGAGTTTCTGGTTCAGGAAAATCCACTTTAGCTTTTGATACAATTTACGCTGAAGGTCAAAGAAGATATGTAGAATCTTTATCTTCCTATGCTCGTATGTTTTTAGGAAATACAGAAAAACCTGATGTTGATTCTATCGATGGTTTATCACCTTCTATTGCTATCGATCAAAAAACTGTTTCAAATAATCCGCGTTCTACTGTTGGTACTGTAACAGAAATTTATGATTATCTCCGTCTTTTGTATGCTAGAATTGGTGTAGCATATTGTCCTACTCATCATCTTCCTATCAAAGGACTTTCTTTGAGTCAAATGGCGAATAAAGTTTTATCTTTTCCTAAAGGAACTTCTATTTATATTATGGCTCCTATCATCCGCAATGAAAAAGGTACTCATTTTGATACCTTAAAAAAATATATTGACTTGGGCTTAAGAAGAATAAAAATTGATAAAAATACGATTCAAAAATATACTGTTCCTCCACTTCTAGAAAAAAATCAAAAACACACTATTTCTATTGCTATCGACCATATTATTTTAGGCGATGATGAAGAAAAAGAAGAATTGAGCAGAATTAATGATTCTTTAAGAGTTGCTTTAAATAATGCTAATGGTTATGTAGAAATTGTTCCTGAAAATGAAAAAGGAATACTTTTAAGTGAACATCAAAGCTGCCCAGAGTGCGGATTTACTACTCCAACTTTAGAGCCTCGTTTATTCTCATTTAACAATCCTTTAGGATGTTGCAGTGAGTGCAATGGCTTAGGTGTTAAAATCGAAGCTGATCCTGATTTAATTATTCCTGATCCTTCTTTATCAATAAATGATGGTGCTATTCCTTTCATTTATAAGAAAAATGATTCAGCAATGGAAGTGGCTGACTTTGATATACTTTGTGAAAAGTATGGCATAGATAAGGATGTTCCAGTAAATCAGTTAACTTCAAAACAGATAAATGCCATTTTATATGGACCTGAAGAAGATATAGATTATTTCTTTAAAACAAAAACAGGATCATCTTTGCATCGTGTTATCAATGAAGGTGTAAAAACAAAAATAGATAGATTATATTTGAGCACAAATTCAACATGGATGAAAAAATATTACCATGGATTTATGTCTGAAAAAACATGTACAAAATGTCATGGAGCGAGATTAAATGAACAGGTTTTAGCTGTTAGAATTGGTGGATTAAATATTGATGAAATATGCCATTTGTCATTTAGAAAAATGTTGGATTTTTTAAACAATTTAAGTTTGACACCTAATGAACAAAAAATATCTGAATTAGTTATTAAAGAGATAAAAAATCGTTTGAATTTCCTTATTAATGTCGGACTTGACTATTTGACATTAGCTCGTTCTGCTTCGACATTATCTGGTGGTGAAGCGCAAAGAATACGTTTGGCTACACAAATTGGTAGCAAATTATCTGGAGTATTATATGTACTAGATGAACCTTCAATAGGTCTTCATCAAAGGGATAATGATCGTTTGATTCAAACATTAAAAGATATGCGAGATTTAGGCAATTCAATGCTTGTAGTTGAGCATGATGAAGATACTATTAGAGCAGCTGACTTTATAGTAGATGTTGGTCCTAATGCTGGTGATCAAGGTGGAGAAATCGTTGGAACTGGGTCAGTGCAAGACATTATCAATTCACCAAGATCAATATCTGGCCTTTATTTATCAGGAAAAGAAAAAATAGAAATACCAGACATTAGAAGACCAGGATATCAAAAGATGACTATTGTCAATGCAAGATGTCATAATTTAAAAAATGTTACTGTTTCTATTCCTACTGGAGCTTTTACTTGTGTTACCGGCGTTTCTGGATCTGGTAAATCTTCTTTAATAACTGAAGTTTTATATAAAAAAGTTCGACAAGAATTAGGCCTTTCAGTTTCTGATATCGGCGAATGTGATGAAGTTAAAGGACTTAAACACATAGATAAAGTAATTAATATTTCTCAAGATCCTATTGGACAAAACTCACGAAGCAATCCGGCAACATATATTAAAGTTTTTGATGATATCAGAACTTTATTCGCTTCGACACGTGAAGCAAAAATGCATGGATTTGATTCTTCATATTTTTCTTTTAATTTAAATAAAGGTCGTTGCGAAGCTTGTCAAGGTGAAGGTGTTAAACGTATTTCAATGTCTTTTTTACCTGATGTTTATGTTGAATGTGAAGTTTGCCATGGAAAGCGTTATAGCGAAGATGTATTGGAAGTTACATATAAAGATAAAAATATCTTTGATGTTTTGGACATGAGAGTTGATGAGGCCTTATCGTTTTTCTCTAATATCCCTAGCATAGCTAAAAAATTACAAACTTTGCATAATGTTGGATTAGGGTATATTAAACTTGGACAAAGTAGTACTACACTTTCTGGCGGTGAAGCTCAAAGAATTAAGCTTGCCTATGAACTTCAAAGATCAGCTACAGGAAATACTTTGTATATTATGGATGAACCGACAACAGGATTGCATATTGATGATATTAAAAAGTTGATGAATGTTATTCAACAAATCGTCAATGCGGGAAATACAGTTGTTGTAATAGAACACAACCTTGATCTTATTAAGTGTGCTGACTATATTGTTGATTTGGGGCCTGAAGGTGGTGAAAATGGTGGACAAGTTGTTGCTACTGGCACCCCTGAAGAAGTGGCTGAAAATCCAGATTCTTACACAGGACAATATTTAAAAAAGATGTTGGCTAGAAATTAAATAATCGCTATAAAAAAATACCCAGTGGAATAAACATTTGATAAAATGCTTATTCACTGGGTTTTATTATGTTACTATTTTGATAGTAAAGTTTTATATTTTTCTACTTTCATGACAGCAAAAGTAAATTATTTGATTTTGTTTTGCGAGATTTTGCAATACTTTTTTTGCAATTTGCAAGTTATCTTTATCAAGATAGACAAAAGGATCATCGAGAATAATTGATGGTTTCTCTTTTTTATACATGTTGTCAATTAAGGCGAATCTTAAAGAAACTTCAAGAATTGATAAAAGACCTTGAGATAAATGTTGATAACTTTTTAATTCACCTTGGATATCAAATGATATATTCAAATTGAAATCCATTGAAGTTCCCTTCTTTAAAATTGAATCAAAATCTTGAATATAGGTAGTATATGAAGAGTATATAGGAGTAATGAAACGATTTTTTAAATTGT
>ERZ779892.1476-NODE-1476-length-20974-cov-3.696974_pt1 | contig 20974 bp, 9 predicted proteins | sample MGYA00511552_ERZ779892 | MGnify/ENA primary metagenome ERZ779892 (study PRJEB29588, sample SAMEA2154561) | human gut metagenome | biome: human gut; feature: human-associated habitat; material: faeces | place: Denmark | collected 2008/2010 ... | reverse complement strand
CGTGTGTCGTATAGCGGTTTTCCGGAAGGGGGGCGGCATCTTGGGCTTGGCATGGCCTGGTGCCAAGAAATGTCCCTATGGCTAATAAGAAAATGAGTGCCCGCTCCCTGACGGAGCGGGACATTCGGAACGAAACGGTTGTATAGGCCGGTAAGAGGTGAGACATATTATTCGTCTTCAAAAAGTTTCATTTGCCCGGTAAGCTCATCCACGATGTCGCTTTGGCTTTTACCGGCATCCGGATCCAGATTCTCCTTTTCCGTGTCTTTTTCTTCCGTTTCTCCCGCCACTGCTTCTTCTGTTTCCGGTTCCGGGCGGCGTATGGGTTCCAGTTCGGTAATGGTTTCCGTATCGAACGTAGTGAGCCGTTTGCCTTTCGCTTTGAAACTCTTTACGCCGATGAAACTTTCCGCATCAATTTCCTGTGGGTCGCGGAAACTGTCGTGCCCGCCGAACGTGATTTGCAACCTTGGATAGGCTTCGTCCGTGAGCAAGACGAAGCGGCTGTCCTTGTTTTCTCCCATGAAACTTTGGGGCTTGGTACTCGGTTCGAACGCAAAACGCTTGACGTAAGGATAACCTTGTTGGTCGGCATCGTAGAGAACGGCACACCATATCTTGTCCGGTGAGAACTTTTCGATACGGAGTATACTCGGTTCATAATGGTTGTTTACGTCGAAATTGGTCGTGTAGAACTCTCCGCTTTTCAGGATGACCAAAATCAGGTCTTCGCTGTGGAACTCGCCCAAATATTCTCCCCGCTCATCGTAATTCAGGCGGTTGACATCATGGTCGAACCATACTTTGCGTCCGCCCAAGGTAGAACCGCCGTGGGATTTCAGGCCGATACGCTGTATCTCGTTTTTGCTTAAAATGTTACCCATACTTTGGCGACCTTTGATAGTCACAGTGCTGAAATCCTTTTCCACAAAAATCTTTTTGAGTTTTAGGGCGGGTTTCAGGGTAATTTTGATGACCTCCGCTTCTCCGTTCGGATTGGCCGTGAAGTAGACGACGCGTGAAAAGGGTTTGCCTTGCGTCAGGTCGTATTCACGGTCGCGGGTGATGGAAGTCACATTGAAACGTTTGATGTAGTAGAAACCGTCCTTGCCGTCCCGGTAGGCTACGTTGTAAATCGTCCGTTTGTCGTTGCGCTTGAACACTGCGGCATGGATGATTTCGGCTTTTTTCTTTTCCGCCTTGCTCCTTTCCGTTTCGCCCACGAACGTTTTGTCGCTGATACGGATGACTTTATAAGTTCCGTCGCGGTAGAAAATGATGGCATCGTCGAGATCGGAACAGTTGGCAATGAATTCGTCCTTTTTGAGCGATGTGCCGATAAAGCCCTCTTCGCGGTTGATGTACAGTTTCTCGTTGGCTTCCACCACCTTGGTAGCTACGATCGTATCGAAATTGCGCAGTTCGGTATGACGCGGATGCTCATCGCCGTATTTGGCTTTCAGCATACGGAACCAGTTGCAGGTGACTTCCACCATGTTGTCCAAGTCGCGGTCGATGCGTGCAATCTCATCTTTCATCCGGGCGATGGCGTCGTTGGCCTTGTCTTTATTGAATTTCAGGATTCGGGCCATTTTGATGTCCATCAGTTTGAGGATATCGTCTTGAGTCACTTCCCTTATCATCTGCGGATAGAAAGGCGTGAGCCGTTCGTCGATGTGTGCGCAGGCCGCGTCCATATCTTTGGCCTGTTCGAAGTTGCGGTCTTTGTAAATCCGCTCTTCGATGAATATCTTTTCGAGCGAGGCGAAATGCAGGCTTTCTTGAAGTTCTCCTTTCCGGATGAGCAATTCCTTGCGGAGCAGTCCGAGCGTGTTGTCCACTGAACGTTTCAGCACTTCGCTGACGGTCAGAAAGCAAGGTTTCTTGTCGTCGATGACACAGCAGTTGGGCGAGATACTGACTTCGCAGTCGGTAAAGGCATAGAGGGCATCCAATGCCTTGTCCGAACTTACGCCCGGCGTCAGGTGCACTAAGATTTCCACTTCGGCAGCCGTGTTGTCCTCTACCTTGCGTACTTTGATTTTGCCTTTTTCGATGGCTTTCAGGATGGAGTCGATCAGGGTTGTAGTAGTCTTTCCGTAAGGAATCTCACGGATGGCCAGCGTCTTGTTGTCTATCTTGGTGATTTTGGCACGTACTTTCACTACGCCCCCTCGTCCGCCATCGTTATATTTACTTACGTCGATACTTCCTCCTGTCAAGAAATCCGGGTAAAGTTGAAACGGTTCGTCATGCAGGTAGTTTACGGCGGCATCGCATATCTCGTTTAAATTGTGCGGCAGGATTTTGGAAGACAAACCTACGGCAATGCCTTCCACGCCTTGAGCCAACAGCAGAGGGAATTTGACCGGAAGCGTCACCGGTTCCTTGTTCCGGCCATCGTATGAAAGTTTCCATTCCGTGGTTTTGGGGTTGAACACCACATCGAGGGCGAATTTGGAGAGCCGGGCCTCGATATAACGCGGAGCTGCCGCCGAGTCGCCGGTAAGGATGTTGCCCCAGTTTCCTTGGCAGTCTATGAGCAAATCCTTCTGTCCCAACTGTACCAAGGCATCCCCGATGGAAGCGTCTCCGTGCGGATGGAATTGCATGGTATGTCCCACGATGTTGGCCACCTTGTTGTAGCGCCCGTCGTCCATACGCTTCATGGAGTGCAGGATGCGGCGTTGTACCGGTTTGAAACCGTCATTGATGTGGGGCACGGCCCGTTCGAGAATCACGTAAGAGGCATAATCCAGAAACCAATTCTGATACATTCCGCTCAAGTGGTGCGTGATGCTGTCGTGAGGACTTGTTTCCGGTTGGTAATTGGAGTGTGCGTCATTTTCCTCTTCCGGGCTTCCCGTAGTCAGGTCTGTCAACTCGTCTTTGTCTTCGCTCATATTTATGTCGATTATATATCTATTTTAACGCAAAAATAACATTTTAATGAAAAAAAAGGCGTACTTTTGCGAAAGATTTATCAATATTTTACGAATAGAGTATGGCTCAGGAAGATGTATTCAAGAAAATAGTGTCACATTGTAAGGAATACGGTTTCGTGTTTCCTTCAAGCGACATCTATGACGGATTGGGTGCCGTGTATGATTACGGTCAGAACGGTGTGGAGTTGAAAAATAACATCAAGCAATATTGGTGGCAGAGCATGGTGTTGCTGCACGAGAACATCGTAGGTATCGATGCCGCCATCTTCATGCACCCTACGACGTGGAAGGCCAGCGGACACGTGGACGCATTCAACGACCCTTTGATTGACAACCGCGACAGCAAGAAGCGTTATCGTGCGGATGTATTGATTGAAGACCAGATTGCCAAGTACGAAGAAAAGATAAACAAAGAAATAGCCAAGGCGGCCAAGAAGTTTGGGGATAGCTTTGATGAGCAGAAGTTCCGCGAAACCAATCCCCGCGTGTTGGAACATCAGCAGAAACGCGATGCGTTGCACCAGCGTTACAGTGATGCGATGAATGCGGGCGACCTGAATGAACTGAAACAGATCATCTTGGATGAGGGTATCGTGTGCCCCATCAGCGGCACGCACAATTGGACTGACGTCCGCCAGTTCAATCTGATGTTCAAGACCGAGGTCGGTTCTACGGCCGAAGGTTCTTCCACTATTTACCTGCGTCCGGAAACCGCCCAAGGCATCTTCGTGAACTACCTGAACGTGCAGAAGACGGGGCGCATGAAGCTGCCTTTCGGTATCGCACAGATCGGCAAGGCGTTCCGCAACGAAATCGTGGCCCGTCAGTTTATTTTCCGTATGCGCGAGTTCGAGCAAATGGAGATGCAGTACTTCGTGAAGCCCGGCACGGAGCTTCAATGGTTCGAAACGTGGAAGAAGACCCGTATGGCTTGGCATCAGGCATTAGGCTTCGGAGCGGAAAACTACCGTTTCCACGACCATGAGAAACTGGCGCACTATGCCAATGCGGCCAGTGACATCGAGTTCCACATGCCTTTCGGTTTCAAGGAAGTGGAAGGTATCCATAGCCGTACGAATTTTGATTTGAGCCAACATGCCAAGTATTCGGGCAAGAAGATAGAATATTTCGACCCCGAAACGAACGAAAGCTATACGCCGTACGTCATCGAGACCTCTATCGGAGTGGACCGTATGTTCCTTTCCATCATGTGCCACAGCTATGAGGAAGAGAAACTGGAAAACGGAGAAATTCGCGTGGTGCTCAAGTTGCCGGAGGCATTGGCGCCGGTAAAACTGGCCGTCATGCCGTTGGTAAAGAAAGACGGTCTGCCGGAGAAAGCGCACGAAATCATCAGCAACCTGCGTTTCCATTTCAACTGCAAATACGATGAGAAGGATTCTATCGGCAAGCGTTACCGCCGTCAGGATGCCATCGGTACGCCGTATTGCGTGACAGTGGATTACGATACGTTGAAAGACAATACCGTGACGTTGCGTCACCGCGACACGATGGAGCAGAAGCGGGTGAACATTGCCGACTTGCAAGGTATCATCGAAGACCGTGTGAGCATCACTTCGTTGCTGAAAAAGATTATGTAACCCTGCCTAAAAAAGACAGACATTAATGAAAAAAGGTTTATTGTATCTGGCAGTCGTCATCTTCTCCGTGTGTACCTTGGGGGCTTGCAAGGAGGAAGACGATACGTATGATGCTTATGCGAATTGGCCTGCCCGTAATGCCGAGTATTTTGCTCAAATCGCTGCCGAAGCCCGTGATTCCATTGCCCGGGCAAAGGGACAGTATGGCGAACGTTGGGAAGAACATTGCAACTGGCGCATGTTCAAATCGACGACCAAGTCGCAGAATGCGGCCGGGGCGTTGACCGATTCGATTTGTGTATATATTGAACAGCGGGGTGCGGGGACGGAAAGTCCGACATGGTCCGACACGGTCCGTGTCAATTACCGGGGCTATCTGATGCCTACCCAAAATATGGTAAACGGAGAATGGGTGGAAGAGCGTAAGGTGTTCTCCCAGTCTTTCATGGGTGAACTGGACAATCAGATTGCCGTGCCGGCCAAGATGGGAGTATCGAGTGCCGTAGCCGGATTTGCCACGGCTTTGCAATACATGCATAAAGGTGATGTCTGGTGGGTATATATACCGTCTGAACTGGCTTACGGAAGCCAGTCGACAGGTTCGGTGCTGCCTTATTCCACTTTGACGTTTTATGCCAATCTGGTAGAGTATTACGAACCGGGAGAGGACGTTCCGGACTGGAAATAGAAAGTATGTTGAAATATATAATCCTTATAAACGAATGACACAGCAGATAAGATAAACCAAATTCTTCCTCTATTGTGTCATTCGTTTTTTTCAAATCAAAGTCCCTTGTTCACCAATAGGTAGTGTACTAATGCCCAGTCTTGATCATTGGCATATTCGTCATAGAATTGTGCTTTTATTCCGTTTACTTCGTGTGGATAAACATAGGCACAGGAGGCTTTGCCATCTTCGAAGAATAGACAGAGGTTGTTACGGACTATTTCTTCTGCACGTTGTTGATAAGCAGCCTTCCCCGTGCATTGGGCATAAAGATGAAAGACTTCGGCCGTAATCGTACTCCAATAGTGCGGCATCGTATCGCCAAAGAGTTCCCGTTTGCCGAACCAGTAACCATCCCAATGGCGAATGCTGATGTCATGGAGATAATAGCTGGGTTGACAACCGTTAAAGGCTTCCAATACTGGTAATTGTCGTTGGGCTTCGTCGAAGTATTTTCGAATACCTGTTTCAATGTATAGTTGTAGGAGGAATTGTAGGGCGGGAGCCACAATGCTTTGTTCGTAGTTCACTTCATGTTTAGGGTAATTCATTCCGTTTTTAACGAAGACATCGCCGCTTTTGATAAATTCGTCTTTAAGATGCTCGTACTCATTTGTCATACCGGCTTTTTTCAGTGATTGCAGTCCCAGACACACCGGAATATTAATGGCATAAAAACCGTAACCGAACTGCCGGAACATGGAACATAAGGTTTGGTAGCCATCGATAGCATATTGTTTATTGCCTGTCACTTTATACATTTGGAAATATAGTTCGGCTACCCACATGTAATTGTATCCCCTGTTCCGTCCTTTTTGGTCAACACTGGAATAGGTCGTATAATCTTCCGTTTGTAGGCGTTCACGAACAAAACGGACATATTTTAGAAGTGATTCTTTCAGTTCGGGTTTATGGGTCAACAAGTATTGTTTTGCCAATAAAATACCCATTCCGAGGCGTTCTGCTCCTTCATCGCGGTCTACCGGGTTGCAGTTCGGAGTGTCATTCTTATAAATACGGTTAGCTTCGTTATCGTATACCATATAAGCACCGTATCGCATATCGTTTGTATCGTTCATTTGCTGGTGCGTACGGATGAACTCCGTGCGTTTCTCTATTAATTTATCGAAAGAAGAATGTACCAGACAGTCGGCATGCGTACGTCGGCCATTGTTGTACAGGATTTCAAAGCGGACTTCCCCCGGTTGTTCCATGATGGCTTCTGCCTTCCAGACACGGCCTTTTTGTTTTATCTTTATGGGTTTACCGTTTTTCAGAAGTTTGACATCTTTCAGTGGATACTGGCTACGGAGTTCGATTTCGGCTTTTTCTCCTTTTTCGAACATGTATTTGTTGCATGACATCCATACACTTCCTTGCTGAAGCAATTTGTTTTTAAAATCTTCATTTCCGAGATGTGGAAAGAGAGACCATTGGATGGAATAGGAACTTCCGGATTGAAGTAACGTATCAGGTAAGTTGAGTGCTATGACTCCACGAGTATGAGAGTTTCCTTTATCTATGCCTCGTTCCAAGATATCGTAACTTTTGATACTTCCTTCGGTTAATACCAGTCCGAGATGTGGCGCTGTACCACCCATGCGCAGCGCATTGACGTATGCTGCACTTTCACCGTCCCAAATATGGGCATGGGTACGTGAATGAATACAAGTCGTTGCATCGGGGTAATTGTCGTTAAAAGGAGTATAGATACCGATATCGCTGATTCGTGTACATGTCTGGCCGGTATTGGTAAAGGTGTAACGCTCGGTTAATCGGTCATGGTCCAGTGAACGTTTCACATCTATTCGTATGTTTCCCACCCGGTAGACCTGTGTTTGCTCAAAAGAGGATGTTTTTTATCCCACGGAGTATAAGATGTGGGAGATGTGGAAACAGGCTTTTTCCATTCGTATTTTACTTTTTTATTTTCACTCTCAAGGGTGAGATATCCCAGTCCCCAACCGTATTTTTCGGTTATCCAAGGATATTGGCTACCATCCGTTTGGAGTATCCAATTCATATTTTGAGGATCGTGGTCGAGGATAAGCTGGTTTATAGCGCCTGTTTGGGTATTGATTTTGATATGAATACTGTGTTCGTCTGCTTGGACGGAAGGATTGACTGACAGTACACATAAAACGACTGCCATGTATGGCTTATAAAAATATTTGTTCATTATGCTTATGTTTTGTTAAAAATGAATAGAGAGTGTGTTATAGACACACTCTCTTTGTCCTATTTGGATAGGATTTATTCTACGGGCATACCGTATGCGGTGAGCTCATAGACACCATCGGCCCAGGTGGCCGGATTATTGTTATGCACATTGATGATTCTCAGTACCGTTAACCTGAGGTATCTGTAAGCCGACGAGTCCGTGACAGGGAGTATCTGGAAACCTACTTGCCAGTTGTCCGTTCCGTCTACCAAGGTTTGAAAGTGCTCGCCGTCCACACTCCCTTCGATCGTGTATTTATATGCCGTTTCCGAGCCGTTGACCAATTTGGTTGACAAGTTGAGCTCCGATATCTTGGCCTTTTTTTGCATATCTATGGTCAGGACATACGGGTACGTACTGTTCTGGAAGTAAACGGAAGAATTCATGTCGGCTCCGTCCGTGATGCAGGATGCCGTATGAGGATTGGCACCAACCGTGGTGGTAGAGACCGGTGCGTTAAGCGTAAGGTTCCTGCCGTTTTGTACGGGGACAATGCCGTATGAGTCATGAAATTCGATATAACGGTAATAATCCATGGAAGCATAGCCTTTGTTGAATTTGGCTACGGATATTCTCGGGAAATTCCCGTCCGGGTCTTTATGGTGGTACTGGGCGCCCCAATGGTAGCTCCACACGCCGAATGTTTCGTGGTTTGTGCCTCTTCTTTGGATATTGTTGAACTGTGCCCCGAAAGTAGAGTTGTTACCGATTTCCCGTAATGAAGTCCATACCCCACCCAAATTTTCCGCCGAGGCATACATGGCCTGGCTGGGATACCATCCGGACGCTTTGGAACTGAAGAAATAGTATTCTCCGTCTTTTTTGATGATGGATGGGGTCTCGCGATGTTGCCCTTTACATATCGTATTGACCAGTTCTACCGGTTTGGTCCATGTCTCGTCCAGTTTGTAGATGTGGATATCGCTGTTCATATTGGTGGCAGACAAGAGGTATCCGCTACCGTCGTCATCCACGAATAACGATTGGTCTCTGGAATCGTAACCTAAAGGTCGTTCCATCGTACCGACCTCGATACCGCCTTTCGGGGTTATCTGCGCCAAGAATATTTTAGCTGCGGTATATCCGCCTTGATCTTCATAATGGGCGGACAATACGACTTTACGGGTCTTTTCGTTGTAACGGAATCCTATACCCTCGAAATTTACATTGGGATAGAAAGCTATCTCGCGTGGACTGTTCCAACTTCCTTCCTTTCCTGTCGTGGAATAAGATTCTGACAGCAACCAACCGTCTTTTTCCTGTCCATCTACAGTTTTTTTCTTCCGTCCCAGCCGGTAAGAGAAATAAAGGTCTCCTATTTTCATCCCGGAGATGCCGCCCTCTCTATTTTTCAGATATTGACCGTTGCGGTTGTCGTACACGTCGCAATCTTGTGAAGGGCTGAAAGGCATGGCCGACTGCGATTCCGATGTGGCTATCTTTCGACCCTCTTTGTAGCCTTCTACATGATAGGTATAATTTTCCCCTAAAGACAACCCGTAATCATCGTAGGTGTCTCCCCGGGTCTCCCCAATCAAGGTTCCGTTTCGAAATATTTTGTACACGTCTGCGTCATTTCTTTGCATCCAGTTGATTTTTACGTTCTTCACTTCGTTTTCGCCGATTAACTTGAATGGGGTGGCAGTGACGGCCCATGTACTGATGGCAAAATCTGCCGAGACTATTTTACTGGCGCCTTCCGCATTGTAAGCAATGGCGTTGACTCTTGTCGTTTTGTCGATCGTGAACGGAGCAATATATTTATGGCTGTTTTTGTCCGGTTGGCTGCCATCGAGCGTATAGTAAATTTCGGCAGAAGGGTCCTTGTGTTTTAATTCTACGGTTCGGCTATCCCACGAACCGCCGTCCCAGGAAATGATGGGTGTTTCTAAGTTGGCACTGATTTGCTCTACGGAAATCAGGCTGATATTGCCGTTTTCCCATTCTTTTCCGCCTATCTTGTTGCTTTCGTAGGTGAAAGTTGTGGGGTGCGTCAATTTCAGATCGTGAGTTACCCATACGGCAGGGTGTATCTTGTCTTCGGATACGTTGGTAGACACTTGTTTGGTGTTGACAATCTTTTGATCTACTCTGAGATAACTGGTGAAGTTTAATTTGATAACCGGAACGTGTGCGACTCTGATTCTGTATACTCCCAGTTGTAAGGTCAGTTTGTAGGTCAGTCCTTCGTCTTTATCTTTACCGTCGCTGAGGAATGAGGTCGCCCAGTCATCTCCATTTCCGGCTGTGACATATACCTTCTGGTCCTCATATTGTTCGCGTTCCACATATCCCCATTGGTCAGTGCCCGAATGGAATTTACGGTCTGGGGCATCATTCAGTAGAGCCTCGCCACGCAGGGACTTGGCAGCTTCGAATATTTGGGAAGAATGAGGGGCGACACGGCCTGCGTCGATAAGGTAAACCAAGTTCTCCGGCAAAGTCCATACGGCGGCAGTTACTGGTATTTTTGTACCTTTTCGGTCTGCTTCGCCTTTTATGACCGTCTTGTCGAATGGGGTATTGAACTGGTTCTTATTGGTTTTGTCCCATTTTACCGGCAGGCTGTCCGAACCGAGTTGAATGCTCGATGGCAATGCGGGAAGTTGGTTGACCACAGTACCTATGACCACGGTTTCTCCCTTGGTGTCGTCGGGGGAGGCCATACCCTGTAAAGGGGGACATAACAGGAACGTTCCTATAATATAGTTCCTCATCCATGATTTTTTGAGTGTCATTTGATAAATATTTAACGGTTTGTAATTTGATTACTTGTCTCTTTAAAGAAAGTAAGTGCGAGGCCGTCACGGATACGCACTTAACAACATTAACCTAATTTCAAGTGTTTTTATCGAATAGTTTAAGATGCCCTGTATGAATATTTGTCTGAATCGAAGTAAACTCCGAAATAGTGAGGTTCTCCGTTTTCCGTGAGGTATAAAGGAGTTCCCTCGAAAGTATTATTGCCCGAAACAGAGATGAACTTCTGGTCCTGCATGCTTTGTATGCGATAGAATCCGTCTGCTTGTCGGATGAATTTCCACTTTTGACTGTTGCCGTCTGTTACTTCGGCATTCAGGCGTAAGGAACCGAACGTGTTGGTCAGAAGCTTGCCGCTTTTGGTGTCTTTCAACTTATACACATCCGGGGTTCCAGTTTGCAAGAATACGAAGTTCAGGTTGATTTCGTCGTTGTCGTCAGCGAGGGTGAAACCGTTCGCAGGTTTGGACACGAGTCGGTCTGCCTGTTGTTCCAATAAGGCGTAAGTGTTTCCCGGCACGATTTCCGCAGCTTGTTTATAGCGGTACATTTTGTCGAAGATACTCAAGTCCCATTGGTCGTACCAGCGGACGACAGGATAACCCGAACGCATACTGACCGGTAACCAGACATGAGTGGAATGTTCCACATCGTTGGGATTCCAACGATCGCCCATATAGATGAATGCATCTTTTTTACCTTCCGCCTGGAAGACGTAACACGGTTGCGTACGGTAACTTATTTGTTTCATCTTGTCGATGGCAAAATTGCCGTTGCATTGCCATTCGCCCATGAGGTTGTCCGTGTAGGCGCGCCGTCCCGGGTTGGGAGCCCAGCCGGTGCAACCCGAAAACAGACCGAAATACCGGTTGTTCCATTTGAAGACGGCTGCCGCTTCGCATTTCTGCCCTTTCAACACTTGCTGATTTGTGCCTTCCGGCTCCAGATAGTCTTCACGCAGGAGGGCGATGTTCGTGTTGGTGTTCATTTCGGTGGAACAGATATGGTAAGCTTTTCCGTCGCTGTCCACGAATAATGTTTGGTCGCGCGATTCGTTTCCGTTCGGTCTGAACGTCTTGTAGAGCGTGTAAGGACCGGTGATTCGGTCGCTCGTGGCTACGCATACCCGTGCGGCACCATAGTCGCTGCTCGATTTTTCCCAATGGCTCCACATCACCCACTTTTGGGTCTTCGGGTTGTATATGACTTTCGGGCGTTCAAAGAGGCGGCCTTGTGAGATGTCGTTCAAGTCTTCACGGGGTTGGCCGTCGGTTTTCAATGCCAGTCCGATACGTTTCCAGTTGTAGAGGTCTGTGGAAGAATAGCAACTGACACCGTTCGATTCGAATTTCGTACGATCCTCGCCAAACCAATAGTATGTGCCATTGTGGAACACTACGCAGCCTCCGTGGGCATTGATGGGGGCGTTTTCAGTGTCGTTCCATACTTCGCCCGGATGGAATTGGGCAAGTTGTGCCGGACAGTGGGTATGCCATGTCCACAAACCTACGATGAACAAAAACAGTTTCTTCATGCTTCGTTTGCAGGTTAGTTGATATTTACCGTAATTTCAGGAGATGCCGGAGCGTATGCCCCGGTGGTATCGAATGTGAAGTATTCCACCTTGGCATTATGGTTGATGAAGCCGATTTTGGGGGTATATTGGCGTGATACTCCGGTCAGTTTTACGTTGTCTATCTCGAACGGGCTTCTGTGTTCGCCCCATTTTCCGGATTCGGTCTGGAAGACGACACGGATTTGACGGCAATCGGGAGAGGTGGTATAGTCCAAAGAGTAAGTCTCCCATGAATCGCTGGCAATTTCCACCTTGGTTCTTTTCTCACGGTCTTGCATTTCTTCAATAAACATAGTGGCGGCTAAGGTTCCCTCTTTTTCCCGGATTCCGCCTTTGGCCAGTGCCGTGAGCGTGTAGGTTTCATTCGGCGCCACGTCGACAATTTGGTTGATATTGCCGTTGCCCCAACCGTTGGCCCACATATAGGGTACGATTTTGGCGATGTGATTGTCCACGTCGACCGTGTTGTCTATTTCTTCCGGGAGGATAAACTGTTGGCTGCACCAATAGTCGTGTATGTCTATATACCAGCCTTCTATGCTTTTGGCCACGTCTTCTGCATTTTTAATACCGAAAACTTCGAATTCCCCTTCGAATCCCGGATTCTTCAGCAGGTTTTCCTTTAGTTCTCCATTGCCGGTGGCAAAGTCGGGTTGCAATCCGTAGTCGTGCAGACGTACTGTGTCCACGGCTATGCCGTCGCGATAGAAGAACGCGCGGTTGTCCGGCATTACGGCAATTCTATAGGTATGTGCTTTACCATCGTTGTTGTAGAATTTGCCTCGTCCTCCGGTTACGTTGGTCGACGGGTTTGTGAAACCGTCCGCTTTGGAAGTAGAATGAAATAAACCGAAAGCGGTGGAAGAGACATAACTTTTAAAGCCGTTGCCTTGGGAATCAATGGCGAAAGGATAAAATTCATCTCCATCCGTAGGTGTCGCCACCTTGAATTCTATCGTGTATCCGTCGGCAGACGGATTGAATGCTTTTTCAAAAGTTTCCTCTTCGCCTCCTTGGTAGGTGGGAGTGGTAGATAAGTCTTTGACAGGAAGTGCTTTCCCGACTCCTTTGACAGCGACATAATAACGGGTATCACCGCTGCGAAGGATTACCTTCCCCGTGGTTTGTTGTTTGGAACTTATCAGTTTCACGGTCACTGTACCCTTGCTGTTAGGAGAAAGTTCGCGGGGAGAAACCTCAAATCCGTTTGTTGCAGAAATCAGGATGGGTTCGTCCGAACGCAGATTTCTGGAATCTACGGTGAACGACGCAGTCTCTCCATATCCGTGAATGGCGATTTCCGACGGGGCGGCTGTGGCGTTCTTTTTCGACTTGGCATTGAGCGTAAGCGGGCAGTACACCATGGTCATTCCCACTACAGCAGCTATGACTTTTACATAATTTCTTTTCATATTCTATTTTTTTTTAATCATACATATACAACATCTGGTAAAGCATTATTCTGAAAACATCTTTTATACCTGGCAAAACTTTACCTGTTTCTTTCACTCTTGCTTTTTTCTGATGCAAAATTCATAAAAAATAAAATGAGTAAGGGACGATTTTTATTCAGATTAGGACAAAATTCAATCTAATATCGTCTGAGGAAGATTATAGTTCAATAAAGGCAAAAATGGTTCACTTATGTGGGGTGAAAACCGTGTTCCTCATAGTCGAAAATCAGTTGCCGCAGATTGAAAAATCGTTTGGCTGAGAACGAAAAATCGTTTGGCGCAGAAAATAAAAGGAGAAAAAAGAACTGTGAAAGACAGCATATAGCTATATTTTATTATTTTTGCATGCGAAAAAACAGATTGATTAGACACCATGAAAAAAAGGAGTGTGGTTTTTCTCATTTCGTTTTTACTGTATACGGCTTGGGCTTGCGGGAGTTTATTGGATAAGATCTCAGTGAAGCCGTTTCCTTTGTTGGGACAGTTGCCTTCCAATAAGGTGTATTGTATGTATCAGGACCAGGAAGGAGTACTTTGGTTGGGCACTACCGACGGGTTGTGCCGCTACGATGGCTACGGGCTTCATGTCTTTCGCTCTTCTCCAATGTATCCTACACTTTTGCCTCATAACGACATCCGGGAAATTACCGAGACACGGGATGGGAAAATTCTCATCGGTACGCAGAAAGGAATGTGTGCGTGGGATAAGAGGACCAATCGGTTCATTTCTTTTACGGATTCTTTGTTGACGAATTATGAGATACGCTCCATCGTGACCGACGATGAAGGGTATATCTGGGTCGGTTCATATAAGAAATTGGTACGGCTTAGTCCGGATTTGTCCGAGGTCAAGTCTTACGATTCAAGCCTTCCCGTGACCAGCGTGAACATGGTATATAAAGATGAGGCCGGTACGGTTTGGGCCGGTTTCTGGCAAAGCGGGTTGTACCGTTATAACCGGACGACGGACCGTTTCGAGCGTATGCCCCGATTGGGGTTATACGACAATCCTTTTCGTATGTTGCAAGACAAGCAAGGAAGGTATTGGCTTTCTACATGGGGAGAAGGACTGTTCAGGATGGAGGTGGACGACAAGAATGCCATTCATTATGTCAGCGAGTCTCTGTCGGGCGAGAACGAAGACGAAGTTCAGAATTTGAAGTATGCTTTTTGTTTGTTCGAAGACAGCCACTGGGGATATTTGTGGATGCTCGGTTATTATGGTTTGACCATCGCCCGGATTGAAGACGGGCATTTGGTGGCTATACCGTCGGACAAGTTGGCCACCCAGACGAATAATCTGTTTAATCGGATTTGTGCCGATAGAGAGGGGAATATCTGGATATCTGCAGCCGGGGACGGAGCTTATCAGTTGATTGTCAATGACAGCCAAATCTCTAATTACTCTTTGCCTGTATGGCAAGACAAAACGGGAAGGCTTAGTCCTATCGTCCGGGGGATATTCAAGAATAACGCGGAGCTGTTTTGGATTAATTACGACCGTATCGGTTTGGGGTGGTATACTCCCGGTGATAATTCTCTGTTTTTTTGCCGTGACCTGGAGTCTACGGATGATTTAGGGGATTTGGGAGATATTTCTACGTTCTTTTCACCTTCTTCGCAAAAAGAAGAGGTTTGGGTGGGAGCTAAATTTGCACCTAAAATTTATGTATTTTTAACACGGGGGGGGGTAAAATTGCCCACTCTAAAGAAGGTTTTAGATCTTAAAAGTATAGGTGCGGGAGTTCCTTTATCAATTAAAGAGGATTCGCTTGGGAATATATGGGTTGCGACGGATTATGGTCTCGTGGTTTGTCGTACAGACCGCGATAAATTGGCCGTAATAAAAGTGGATATCCATGATATTTCATCCATGGAGATTGATACGCGAGGAGCTATTTGGCTGGGGACCCACGGGCACGGACTTTATCGGATTGTTCCGGAATATCGTCGGGGCGAGGTCGTGAAATATACGGTTATGCATTTTAATGCGCATAACAGCACATTGCTTTCAGATAATATAGAGACCCTTTGTTCCGATGTGCACCGTCGGAAAATATGGATTGGTACGACGGAAGGATATGTGCAGGCTTGGGATATAGCGACGAACAAGGCGAAAGATTATTCTCCATTATTTTATAGTTATATCAATGCTTCTATTTACGACATTATTACGGGTAAAGAGGGGCATATATGGGTCTCTACGGCTAAAAATGTGATAGAATTCAGTCCGGATAATGAGGTGATAAAGTCGTACGCCGGACTGGACGATACCGGAATACATTCTTTTGAGCGGAATGCCTGTTTCTATTATGATGGTGTCTATTATTATGGTAGAGACGGAGGAATTACCGGTTTCAAGGGGATGTCTGATTTGGCAGGAAAGGCACAGGCTGTGGATGTGGATATCACGGATGTGAGGGTTTCAGGAAAATCAATCTTGGACGGAGGCTTTTCTGAAGAGGGATTGTTGGATATACAGTCGCGGAAACTTGTATTGGGGGCGGACGCTCATGATATTGAAATTGATTTTTCGACTTTGAACTATTCTTCTCCCAGGCAAGTACTGTATGCCTATCGGATTAAGGGCGTAAACAACGACTGGGTATATACCGGAAATAATCTGCCTCGTGCCTATTATAACAAATTGCCCAAGGGAGAGAGTATATTGGAACTGCGTGCCACGGACAGTGAAGGGAGGTGGAGTGCGAAGACGGTTTCCTATTTGATAGAACGTAAACCGGCTTTTTATGAGACGTGGTGGGCGTATGTGATATATGTGTTCCTTTGCGGGATACTTGCATATTGTTGTTACCGATGGGCAGTCTACCGTGTCAGGTTGCGCAACGAATTGAAGATTATTCAAATAGAAAAGGAAAAGAGCGAGGAACTGACACAGGCTAAGTTACGCTATTTCACAAATATATCTCATGATTTCCTTACGCCCATCACAATCATATCCTGTTTGATTGACGATATGGTCATGACGTATAAAAATAGAATTCCCCAGTTGGATAAAATGAGAAGCAGCCTGCGCCAATTGAAACATTTGATTCAGCAAGTGCTTGACTTCCGAAAGATTGAGAATGGGAAAATGAGCCTTCAGGTGTCCGAGGGAGATATTTCAGTCTTTATAGAAGATTTATGCCGGATGAACTTTTCCGTGCTGATGGACAAGAAGCATATCTCTTTTGCCGTTGTGGCGGAGAAGCCCCATATTTCGGCTTGCTTTGACCGGGATATACTGGAGAAAGTTTTGTATAATTTGTTGTTTAATGCTTATAAATATACGAATGAAGGCGGTGAAATCACTGTTTCTCTTTCTGTGGTGGAAAATGACGGTGTACGTTCAGCATTGATTCGGGTCAAAGATACCGGTGTGGGCATTCCTCTTGAAAAACAGCCTTTTGTATTCAATCGTTTTTATACTGCTACGACGGACACGGCGGCAGAAGCAAATGGGATAGGGCTGTCTCTCGTAAAAGAGTTGCTGGAGATTCATCACGGACGGATTGCATTGGAGAGCACGGTCGGTAAGGGGACTGAATTTTCAGTTCTTTTGCCGATGGAGAAATCTGCTTATTTGCCGGAAGATTTTGCTCCTCAGGAAGATATGTCGGCGGTGGAAGAGCTTGAACTTCCTCACGAAGAGAATATTGTGGGCTATTCCGTATTAGAGAAAACTGAACCGCAAAAGGAAGTGGACGGTTGTATGTTGCTGGTGGACGACAATGTGGACTTATTGGATGTAATGTGCCGTGTTTTCTCGCACCGCCATAAAGTCCTGTTGGCACACGATGGTGTAGAAGCTGTTGCCGTGATTGAGAATAACGCTGTGGATGTGATTATCAGTGACGTGATGATGCCGAATATGGATGGTCTTGAACTGTGTCGCCATTTGAAGGCCGATATTAATACGAGCCATATTCCGGTGATTTTACTGACGGCAAAAAACGCTCCGGAAGATAGAATAGAGTGTTATAAGGCCGGATGTGACGGTTATGTGGCTAAACCGTTCGAGCTGAGAGTGCTTGAAGCCAGAGTGGAAAGTTTCTTGGAACATAAGCGTTGTGCCCAAAGAGACTTTAAGGAAGAGCGGGAAGTGAGGACTGCCATGTTGAAAATGTCAGCTCTGGATCAGAAGTTTCTGGATAAGGTAATTTCGATTATAGAGCATAATATGAAGAAGGCGATAGATATAGATGTGAACACGATAGCCCGCGAGGTGGGAATGTCCAAATCATCTTTTTATCGTAAGATAAAGCTTATCACGGATCTTTCGCCCGTAGAGTTTGTGAAAAATATCCGGCTGAAGCATGCATACGAACTTTTAGAAAAGGGGGAGACGTCATTGGAGTCCGTTGCTTATTCCACCGGATTTTCCAGTGCGAAGTATTTTTCCACCTGTTTTAAGGAACAGTTCGGAATCACCCCGACGGAATTTTTACGTAGGCGTGAACTGGATGTCTGACGGGGAGGACTTGGTTTTATCAAATATTAGGGATTACTGTTTGTCTTAAAGGCGATATGCATCTCTCTATTCGTTTCCGAATGAAACTGATAGAGAGGTTTTTGTATTATTTTGATAATTAATGCTTTGTGCGTGGATTCTGAATCAAAAATATCTTTGGTTGAATGATTTTTATCTTTGGATTTCTCTAATTTGGTCTAAAAACGGGTTAACTTGGTTGAATATTGTACTGCATTCTTTTAATATACCTTTATTTTTGCACCATGTCGAATTAACTAAAATTTGTATGAAAAACAAAAGAAAAGGAAGACGATACAGTCGAATCACCTATCCGTTTTGTGCGGTATATTGTTTTTCCATGCTGTATGCTGGAAGTGCATACTGCATGAACTATAGGTACCCTTTGTCACAATCGGATGCAGGCAGTAGTGTGACATCTTATCGAAAAGAAGCCTTGAGGAATGATACCTTACTGAAGGACGGTACGAAAAAGAGAGAAAAACAGGATTTTCTTCAGGAAGCCCAAAAACCGTGTAAGGCCTTGGGGCTACCGGACTCGGTCGACATGATGGGAGTCTACCGGTCACCGTACATTTCTCTTCAACAAAATTTAAAAGGACAAGTGCCCGGATTGTACATACAGGAGCCGAGTGGGGAACCCGGAACGCAGCAAGCCATGTTTTTGCGCGGAACGTCCGTCCCTTTGTTCTCGAAAGTCGATGCGATGTCCACTCAGCCGGCTGTATACGTCAACGGGGTTCCTATCATAGAAAACCGGGCTTATTCATATAGTATAAAGAATAATGACGTGAATCCTTTGGGGACAGCCACTAATCTTCTGGCCGGTTTGCATTTGGCCAATATAGAGTCGATAGAAGTTATAAAAGACCCTTACGAGCTGGCTAAGTTAGGCCCGTTGGCAGCTAACGGAGCCATTTGGATTGTGACCCGGGACGGATACAGGGGAGGACCGAATGTTACGGTAGATGCCAGTTTAACGGCATCTATGGCCTCCAACGGGGATGTGCGGATGACGAATGCAAACGATGAGCGGAATTTCCGTGCCGGATTTTACCCCGAAGGTACGGATTTGGACCGTTATCTTCCTGCTTATTTGAAAGATAGAACCGATCCTATGTTTTTCGGAGTACCGGGTTGGGCCGAGGATTATTATAACACTCCCCAGTTGCAATATAACGTGAATGCGTCTGTAGCCGGCGGCAAAGGTATTGCCAATTATTTGTTTGCTATTGGGACGGCTACCAATGAGGGTATGGCGGATAATACAGACTATTCGAAATACAATATTGATTTCTATTTGAACATGATGCCCGTAAAAGGCTTGACGGTAAGTACGATCCTGCAAGCCACGAAAGCATCACGTTCGCGGAACAATACGTTAAGGGATCGTTATGCGGAGATGGAGTATTTCCCGTCCTTGTCTACGCCGTTGCCTCCGACTCAGTCCGGAAGTGACACTTATCTTTCTTACTTGGATGATTCGAAGGATGACAATGACAATATTGCATTGAATGGTAGTCTGGCTTTAAATTACCTTTGGCGTGCTTTACGTGCCGGAGTATCTGTAAAATTTGATTATGAGACGGATGTACGTAATGCTTTTTGGCCTACGACTGTCATTGAGTCTATGAACTTTACATCAAATTATTCGGCCTATAATCGACGGTTTATCGGGGATTTTTATCTGGGATATGATATAGATTTCACGAAAGGGCATAAGCTTTCTTTTGATTTGAAGGGAGCTATGGAGGAAGATCGTTTTCATTATAATTATACCAGAGGATATGATGGGAACGATGATATGCATAAGAGTACTTCAGGAGGAGGATATAAAGTAACCAACTTTTTGGATCAGGAAGTATTGCATTTTATGAATTCCTCATTGAATGTAGGCTATCGGTGGAGAGACTATTTATCGGCAGGTGTGATGTTTCGCTATGACGGGGTTACTTCCGTACACCCGAACCATAAGTGGCTTTTTACTTCGGCTGCAAACTTAAATTGGAATTTGAAGCATTCTTTGATGGAAAATGTCAGTTGGATTTCCGATCTTGCCTTGTTTGGTTCGTGGGCACGAATCGGCCGTTACCTCCCGTCCGACCGTTACGGAATGGGGCCTCAATCTACATCAGAGAATATCGGTTGGGGTGGGGCATGGATTTCCGGTTCGTATAATCAATATGCCACGGCTACTCGCCCTTATACCTTTGGATGGATAGGTTTTGGGGTAGAATGGCCTTATGCTGATAAGGCAGAATGGGGCATACGTTCTAAGTGGTTGAAGAACCGGTTGTCTGCAGATGTTTCTTTTTACTCTAATAGGGATAAAAATCTGCTCGTAAAATTGCCTGTGGCTCATGAATATGGGTATGACGGACAATATAAACAAGGTATGGAGATTACAAACCGCGGTGTGGAGTTGTCGTTGGCCGGAGTTTTAGTGAATCAGCCTAATGACGGATGGCAATGGTCTGTCGCTGCAAATTTTGCTTTCAATCATAATGAATTGTCTTCTCTTCCAGATGGGCTTCAACAGGCAGAAACGGATGGAAGGTTGTTGAAGGTGGGCGAAGCCGTTGACCGTTTTTATGTTCTGGAAAACAACGGAATCTATCAATCCGATGCAGAAGTACCTGTAAAAGACGGACGGAAGATGACGGTGAACGGGGTGGAACTGAAGGCCGGCGACCCGAAATGGGTAGATAAGAATGGCGATAATAAGATAACGGATGAGGACAAAGTCCTGAAAGGCCATTCTTTGCCGAAATATACCGGAGGATTTTCGACTCAACTGAAATTTAAACGTTTTGATTTGGGGGCTTCGTTCTTTTTTGCGGCAGGACAGTCGGCCATGAATTACAGAGCCTATCAACAGTATGATTTCACGACCCTTGACAAAGGGGATAACCTGGCAGGTGTGAAGGAAATTTTCTTTTGGCAAAGCGGTAATGTCCCGATGGATTATCCGCGCTACAATGCATTGAGTGAGGTGCATCCTTACCGGGCTGATCAGGATTTGTATTTAGAAAAGGTTTCTTACTTGAAGTTGCGGTCGGTTACTTTGGGGTATTCTGTTCCTACGGCAAAACATAGTGTGTATGTGTATGTGTCAGGAAATAATCTGTTTACTGTTACTAATTTTAGCGGCGATGATCCCGAATTGGTGGATTTTGACGGATATTATCGGGGGTATGGCAT
>ERZ779892.1471-NODE-1471-length-20998-cov-14.857327_pt1 | contig 20998 bp, 18 predicted proteins | sample MGYA00511552_ERZ779892 | MGnify/ENA primary metagenome ERZ779892 (study PRJEB29588, sample SAMEA2154561) | human gut metagenome | biome: human gut; feature: human-associated habitat; material: faeces | place: Denmark | collected 2008/2010 ... | reverse complement strand
CATTTCCACCACTTCCGTAGCGTTCACGATCTCTACGCCCTCCGGCAGGGGGCCGGTCAGGCAGGCCCGGATGGCCTCCTCACGGCCCACCAGAACGATGTCCGCGCCGCACTGGGCATGGGCCTCCAAAGCGCCCTGTACCACCGCCTGAGGGGCGTTGTCGCCGCCCATGGCGTCCAAAATGATCTTCATTGGCAGGTTCCTCCTTTCAGGGGGACGGCCGCCGTCCGGTTTCCCGGCCGGCGGGTTTACTCTTCTGTGTTGCGGATGGTCAGGCCAGAATGTCGGCCTTTTTCTCCTCCAGGATGGCCAGCGCCCGCTGGGAGATCTCGGCGTTTTTATTTCTCTTGCCCTTGACGAAGTGGTCAAGAGGCGGGATGATGCCGAAGTTGATGTTCATAGGCTGGAACTGGGTCACAGACTCGTTGGAAATGTACAGTGCCAGCGCGCCGATGGCCATTTCCCGTGGGAAGTCCACCGGGGACTGTCCCTTCAGGCGGCGGGCCGTTTCAATACCCACCAGAAAGCCGCTGGCGGCGGACTCCACATATCCCTCCACGCCGGTCATCTGTCCGGCAAAGGCGATGCGGGGTTCCTTTTTCAGCCGATAATACCGGTCCAGCAGCCGGGGGGAATCCAGGAACGTATTCCGGTGCATGACGCCGTACCGCAGAAATTCCGCATTGTGCAGGGCGGGGATCATGGAAAACACCCGCCGCTGCTCCGGGAATTTCAGATGGGTCTGGAAGCCCACCAGGTTGTAAACGGTGCCGTCGGCGTTGTCCCGACGAAGCTGCACCACGGCGTAGGGCCACCGGCCTGTCCGGGGATCGTCCAGTCCCCGGGATTTCAGGGGGCCGTACAGCAGCGTGTCATGGCCCCGACGAGCCATGACCTCCACCGGCATACATCCCTCGAACACCATGCTGTCCTCAAAGCCGTGGACCTCCGCCTCCTGGGCGGTGGTCAATTCCTTCCAGAAGGCGTCATATTCCTCCTGATTCATGGGGCAGTTTACATAATCGTCCGTGCCCTTATCATACCGGGAACCCATCCAGGCGTGTTCCATATCCACGCTCTCAGCAGACACCAGCGGCGCCGCCGCATCAAAGAAGTGGAGGTCGCTGTGCTCTCCCAGCAGGGCCTGCAGCTTTTCCGCCAGGGCGTCGGAGGTCAGGGGGCCGGAGGCGATAATGACCTCCCCCTCCGGGATCTCCGTCACCTCGCCGGGGATCACGGTGATGTTGGGATGGATGCGGACCTTCTCCGTCACCAGCCTGGCAAAGCCGTGGCGGTCCACTGCCAGTGCGCCGCCGGCCTCCACCCGGGTGGCATCGGCGCATTGCAGGATCAGGCTGTCCAGCCGCCGCAGCTCTTCCTTCAGAAGGCCCACGGCGTTTTCCAGCGCAGCGCCCCGCAGGGAGTTGGAGCAGCACAGCTCCGCGAAGTATTCCGTTGTGTGGGCGGGGGTCATTTTCTCCGGCTTCATCTCGTGAAGCTCCACCTGGATCCCCCGCTGGGCCAGCTGCCAGGCACATTCGCTGCCGGCAAGGCCCGCGCCGATGACTGTTACGTTCATGCTCAAAATCCTTTATCTCCGGGCCGGAACGGGGTCATTCCTCCGTTGTTTCGGCCTTTTTCGTTGTCTTTTTAGTAGTAGTTTTTTTCGTTGTGGTCTTGGCCACCGCTTTCTTTACCGCAGCCTTTTTAGCGGCGGGTTTCTTTTCCGCGTCGCCGTCCTCCGCCTTTTTCGCGGTCTTTTTCACGGTGGTTTTCTTTGCGGCGGTCTTGGTTGCGGGCTTTTTGGCAACTGTCTTCTTGGCAGGCTTTTCCTCAGCAGGCGCGTCGCTCTCGCCGGGGGCCTCCTCCGCGTTGGCGGATGCCTCCACCTGCTTCTTGGGATAGCCCCGCTTGTCCTCCGGCAGGAAGTTGGCGCACTCCGGATTGATGCAGTAGGGCCGCTTGTAGCCCTTGCCTGCCCGCTTGAACATGGTCTTGCCGCAGACAGGACAATCATCCTTCACCGGCACGTCCCACGTCATGAAATCGCAGGTCGCGCCGCCGGCTACCCGGTTGTTGGTGTGCTCGCAGCAGTAGTAGGTGTACTGCTTGCCGGATTTCCGGCTGGTGCCGGTGCGCTTGAACAGCCGCCCGCCGCACTTGGGGCAGCGGCCCGGCATCTCCACCACCAGAGGCATGGTGAAATTGCACTCCGGGAAGCCGGGGCAGGCCAAAAACCGCCCGAACCGGCCGGATTTCACCACCAGATTCCGCCCACAGACGGGGCAGATCTCCTCGGAGACCTCGTCAGGCACCTTGATATAGACGCCCTCCAGATCCTTCTCCGCCTTTTTGAGGTTTTCCTCAAAATCGCCGTAGAAATCCCGGAGCACGGACTTCCAGTTCACCGTGCCCTCTTCCACATCGTCCAGCTTTTTCTCCATGTTGGCAGTGAATTTCAGGTCGGCGATGTCGCTGAAGCGCTCCTCCATCAGCTGCGTGACGACCCGGCCCAGATTGGTGATGTGGAGGTACTTGCCCTCCTTCACCACATACTCACGGTCCAGAATGGTGGACACCGTGGGGGCATAGGTAGAAGGACGGCCGATGCCCTGCTCCTCCATGGCCCGGATCAGCGTGGCGTCGGTATAGTGGGCCGGAGGCTGGGTGAAGTGCTGGTCCCGGCCAAAGCTCTTGAGGTCCAGCGTCTCCCCTTCCGTCAGCGGCGGCAGGGTGGGTTCCTTTTCCTCCTTATCATCGTCCTTGCCCTCCTCGTACACGGCGGTGTAGCCGGAGAATTTCAGGCTGGAGGAGCTGGTGCGGAAGCTGTGTCCCGCAGCATCGATCTCCACGGAGACGCTGTCATACACGGCGTTGGCCATCTGGCAGGCCACAAAGCGACTCCACACCAGTCGGTACAGACGGTACTGCTCGCCGGTGAGGTCCTTTTTCAGCATCTCCGGCGTCCAGTTCACGTTGCTGGGTCGGATGGCCTCGTGGGCGTCCTGAGCGCTGGCCTTGGCCTTATAGTGATTGGCTCCCTTGGCGGGATAGTACTGCTGACCGTAGCGGCCCACGATAAATTCCTTAGCGGCGGCAATGGCCTCCTCGCTGATGCGGAGAGAGTCGGTACGCATATAGGTGATCAGACCCACGGTGCCCTCGCCTTCAATATCCACGCCCTCGTAAAGCTGCTGGGCAATGGCCATGGTGCGGCGGGGGGTCATGGACAGCTTGCGGCTGGCCTCCTGCTGCATGGTGGAGGTGGTAAAGGGGGGAGAGGGAGAACGGTTCTTATCCGTCCGTTTCACGGACTTGACGGTAAAGACAGCATTCTTCGTCTCCTCTACCACGGCTTCCACCTCGGCGGCGGATTTCAGCTCTGCCTTCTTGCCGTTCTTCCCGTGATACCGGGCGGAGAAGGGCAGCTTTTTCACGTCATTGCCGGTGAGGTTGGCGTCCAGCGTCCAGTATTCCTCCGGCTTGAAATTCTCGATCTCCCGCTCCCGATCATCCACCATTCGGGTGGCAACAGACTGGACCCGTCCTGCGGACAGGCCCCGCTTGATCTTCTTCCACAGCAGGGGACTGAGCTGATAGCCCACCAGCCGGTCCAGAATACGCCGGGCCTGCTGGGCATCCACCAGATTCTGGTCAATGTCTCGGGGATGCTGAATGCTCTGACGCACCACGTTCTTCGTGATCTCATTGAAGGTGACCCGCTTTGTTTTCTTGTCCGGCAGATCCAGCAGGCTTTTCAGGTGCCAGCTGATGGCCTCGCCCTCGCGGTCCGGGTCGGTTGCGAGGTACACGGTATCCGCCGCCTTGGCGGATTTTTTCAGGTCGGAAATGATGGCTTCCTTCCCCTTGATGGGCTTGTAGACCGGCTCGAAGTCATTGTCTACATCCACGCTGAGTTTGCTTTTCTGCAAGTCCCGGAGATGGCCCATGCAGGCCTTTACCTCATAGTCCTTGCCCAGATATTTTCCAATGGTTTTGGCCTTCGCAGGAGACTCCACGATGACCAAGCTCTGTTTTGCCATAGTTACCTCCGGCGGCTTTGTTCAAAAGCCGCGTTTTCATATTCTGATCGTGCTCAGGAGCGCGTTTATTCTGTAAGGGTCACGGCGCGGGTATAGTGCTTGCCCGTGTGCTGGACCACATATTGGTCGATCTCAAGGACCGTCAGGGCAGAAAGCACCCGACGGGTGGGGATGTCCACCAATTCGGTGAGGTCATCCACCTGCATGGGCTCCGTATCGGAAAGCGCTTTTAAAATGGCGATCTGGTCATCCGTCAGCTCCACATCGCCGCGGGACAGGCTGAGGGCAGGGGCCACAGGCTTCGGCTCCGGCACCGTCCGGGCCTGATAGCCCAGAGTCTCCGGCTCCTCCCGCGCCTCTTTCAGATCCAAGGTGAAGCGGCCCTCATACTCCCGCAAAATGTCGGACGCATCCGTTACCAGCCCCGCGCCGTCCCGGATCAGGCGGTTGCAGCCCACGCTGGTAGGCGCGTCGATGGGGCCGGGGACCGCAAATACATCCCGGCCCTGCTCTAAGGCCGTCATAGCGGTGATGAGCGCGCCGCTCCGTTCCGGCGCTTCCACCACCAGAGCCGCTAAGGACAGCCCGGAAAGAATACGGTTCCGCACCGGGAAATGCCCCGGCGCCGGCTCCGTCCCCGGTGGGTATTCCGAAAACAGAACGCCTGATGCCGCTACATCTTCATAGAGATACCGACTCTCATAGGGATAATGGACGTCCAAGCCGTTGCCCGCCACGCCTATGGTCACGCCGCCGGCCCTGAGAGCGCCCCGTGTGGCTGCGGCGTCGATGCCCTTTGCCAGACCGCTCACCACCACGGCTCCGCCGGAGGCCAGGCCAAAGCCAAGCTTTTCCGCGCAGGCAACGCCGTAGGGCGTACAGTCGCGGGTACCCACCACCGCTACGCTGAGCAGATCGTCCAGCAACGGCAGCTTACCTTTGTAGTAGAGCAAAGCCGGTGGATCATAGATGTTTTTCAGCCGTCCGGGATAGGCGGCGTCGGAAAAGGTCAGAAGCTGAATATCCAGCCGCTGACAGTTGGCAAGAATTTTGTCCGCCGGGGCGAGATCATGGTTTTCCAGCAGCTTCAGCTGACCGGGGTCAGCCCCCTCCGTCAGCATCAGCTCGTCGGGATCGGCGTAGAAAATGCTCTCCGGATCGCCGAAACGGCGCAGCAGCGCCAGCTTGGTCTGATTTCGCAGGCCCTTCAATTCCGACAGCCATACCCAATATTTCAGCATATCCCCCGTCCTCCCCGCTCAGTCATTCCGGGCGGCCTCCCACAGCAGGACCGTGGCTGCCGCTGCCGCGTTCAACGATTCGCAGTGCTCGCTCATGGGAATTTTGATTGTCCGGTCGCAGAGGGCCAACACGCCCTCCGTCAGTCCCCGGCCCTCGCTGCCGATGGCAATGGCGCAGCGGTTGTAATCCACCGCACGGGCGTCCAGAGTATCCTCCCGCAGCGCCGCGCCGTAAAGAGGAATGCCGCTCTTTTTCAGCAGAGCGAACAGTTCCTCCGCCCCCACCGTCCACACCGGGCAGCGGAACACCGCTCCCATGGTAGCCCGGAGGGTCTTGGGGTTATAGAGATCCGCGCAGCCGTTCACCAGAAACATTCCATCGGCATGGAATGCGTCCGCCGTGCGGAGGATGGTACCCACGTTGCCGGGGTCCTGCAAGGTGTCCAGCACCACATAGCGGCGGCCCGTCAGCATTTCCGGCAGCGGCTCCGTGTGGATGGCGCAGATGAACAGCGTTCCCTGAGGGGTCTCCATCGGCGAGAGGGACTTCATCACCTCCGCCGGGACCTCCACCTGCCGTACACCCAAGGGCAGTTCCGGCAGGTCTACCCCTGCCGTAGCCACAACGGTGCGGACCTCCGCCCCCCACAGCAGCGCTTCCTTCAACAGCTTGGGACTGTCGCAGAGGAATTCTCCCCGCTGGCGGCGGTAGGACGCAGAGGCCGCCAGCTTCCGGAGATGGGTGCACAGCGGATTCTGTCTGCTGGTGATGATCTCCATAGGTCGGCGGCTCCTTTCTCATTCTCTGGTCATTTGATTGGATGCATTTGCCGGCAACAGGGTCCGGCTTCCAAATTCGCCGTATCCGTTCCCGGTTTTGGGGCAAATGGCAGGCAATTTGCCGTACCGCGCGGAAAAAACAGGCGGTTTTTCCGTGTCTGTCGGGGCAAATCTAAACGCTTACTATATTAAATGTATCCGTCAGAATTGTCAAGGGAAGTTTGTTTGAAGGCCGATACAGGCACGGTTCTCATTTTTTCATGGGAAATCGGCTATTTTTTATGATACTTCACATTGACAGCACTTATGGAGAATGATACCATCAGAATGGCAAATTGATCGGACAGGAGCGAAACCGAAATGACATTGGATCAATTAAAGATCGGTGCCTCCGGCACCATTACCTCTGTGGGCGGAGACGGCCCTCTGCGCTGCCGCCTGCTGGATATGGGACTGATTCCCCGCACGCGGGTCACCTTACAGAAGATCGCCCCCATGGGAGACCCCATTGAGATCCGGGTCCGGGGCTACGAGCTGACCCTCCGGGTGGAAGAAGCCGAAAAAATTGAAGTGAAGGAGGACGCGTGATGGTTTTTGCGTTGGTAGGCAATCAGAACTGCGGCAAGACCACGCTGTTCAACGCCCTCACCGGCTCCAATCAGCACGTGGGCAACTTCCCCGGCGTTACCGTGGATCAGAAAATGGGCGAGATCCGGGATGAAAAGGGCTGCTCCGTGGTGGACCTGCCGGGTATCTATTCCCTGCGGCCCTATACCCAGGAGGAGATCGTCTCCCGGGACTTCATCATCAATCAGAAGCCTGACGGCATCATCAATATCGTGGACGCCACCAACATCGAACGGAACCTGTATCTGACCCTTCAGCTTTTAGAGCTGCGGGTGCCCATGGTGCTGGCCCTGAACATGATGGACGAGGTCCGGGCCAACGGCGGCTCCATCGACGTGCGGAAAATGAGCCAGGCGCTGGGGATCCCCGTGATCCCCATCACGGCGGCCAAGGGCGAGGGCGTCAGCGAGCTGGTAGATCAGGCGTTGACTGTGGCCCGCGGAAAGGTCCTGCCCAAGGTGACAGATTTTTGTTCGGACGATTCCGCCGTACACCGCTGTATTCACGCCGTGGTGCACCTCATCGCGGACCATGCCGACCGTATAGGCGTTCCCGCCCGGTTCTGCGCCGCCAAGCTCATCGAGGGCGGCGACGATCTGGCGGACCAGCTGAAGCTGGATGAAAACGAAAAGGAACTGCTGGAACACTGTATCGTCCAGATGGAGACAGAGACCGGTCTGGACCGCAACGCCGCACTGGCGGATATGCGGTACAGCTTTATTGAAAATGTGGTGAGCACCTCCGTGGTGAAGTGCCATGAGAGCCGGGAACACGCCCGCTCCATGAAGTTCGACCGGATCCTCACCGGCCGGTACACCGCCATCCCCACCTTTTTGGCAGTGATGCTGCTGACCTTCTACCTGACCTTCAACGTCATTGGCCAGCGGCTGTCCGACTGGATGGACGTGGGGATCGACGCCCTGACCGCCCTGGCAGACCGGGCGCTGACGGCCTACGGCATCAATCCGGTGGTCCACAGCCTCATCATCGACGGCATTTTCGCCGGTGTGGGCAGCGTACTGGTGTTCCTCCCCATCATTGTGACCCTGTTCTTCTTCCTGTCCATTCTGGAGGACACCGGCTATATGGCCCGTGTAGCCTTTGTGATGGACAAGCCTCTGCGGAAAATTGGTCTGTCCGGCCGCAGTATCGTGCCCATGCTCATCGGCTTCGGCTGCTCCGTGCCCGCTATCATGGCCACCCGCACCGTGTCCTCTGACCGGGACCGGAAAATGACCATTCTGCTGACGCCCTATATGAGCTGCTCCGCCAAGATCTCCATTTACGCCTTCTTCACCGCCGCCTTCTGCCCCAAGTATCAGGCGCTGGTGATGATCTCTCTGTACCTGCTGGGCATTATGATCGGCATTGTGGCGGCTCTCATTATGAATCAGACGGTCTTCCGGGGCAAGCCTGTACCCTTCGTCATGGAGCTTCCCAACTACCGCCTTCCCAGCCTTAAAAGTGTGGCTCTGCTGCTGTGGGAAAAGGCCAGAGACTTTTTAGAGCGGGCCTTTACCGTGATTTTTCTGGCCACTATCATCATCTGGTTCCTCCAGAGCTTTGATACCCGGCTGAACGTGGTCACTGACAGCGCCGACAGTTTGCTGGCCCTCATCGGTCAGTGGATCGCGCCGGTGTTCGCCCCTCTGGGCTTTGCGGACTGGCGCTGCGCCACCTCCCTGATCTCCGGCTTCATCGCCAAGGAGTCCGTGGTCAGTACACTGGAGATCCTGCTGGGCGGCGCCGCCCTCTCCACTCTGTTCGCCAGCCGGGCCGCCATCAGCTTTCTGGTATTCACCCTGCTCTATACCCCCTGCATCGCGGCGGTGGCCACCATCCGCCGGGAGTTCAACTCCACCCTGAAAACCGTGGGCGTGGTGCTGATGCAGTGCTGCGTGGCGTGGATCGTGGCCTTTGTGGTCTATACCCTGGTGGGGATTCTGTGATGAACACTTTGGATTGGCTGCTGCTGGCACTGGTGGCCCTTGCCGCCGTCGCCGCGATCCGCCGCTGGCGGAAAAAGGGCAACTGCGGCTGCTCCGGAGACTGCCAGCACTGTGCCGGCGGCTGTCCGAAAAAGGAGTCCTGAAAATCGTCCCCGCCGGTAATTTCCTTCTCAGGTATAACGAAACCCCCGCTTGCGAGACAAGGCTCTGTCTCACAAGCGGGGGTATTTTTCACTTCTTGACACAGTGTTTACTTCGTTCCCATCAGGGCACGGAAGCGCCGGGTCGATGCGTTCCGCACGCAGCTCCAGACCTCCCGGGTGGCACAGATCTTGTCCGCGCAGGTCACCACAACGCTCTCCTTGTACTTGGGCGGCGTGGGGTTCAGGGGAAACATATGCCGGTGGATGATATTCGCTTCCAGCGGATTCAAACCGAAATCCCGCTGGGCGTTCTCCATGGCCTTGCGGGCGTGGTAGAACCCGTGGAGTTTGTGGTCCCGGTTGTGTTCCCGCCAGTTGTAGAGAAAATAGTCATGAAGCAGTGCTCCCCGCACCAGACTCCGCCAATCCACGTCCCAGCCCCATTTCTGAGCCAGACGGATGCTGCAAAGTGTCACCGCCACGGAATGATCGTAGCAGGTGGTGCTGCCGTGCTGGGGGATCGTGCGCTCCTGATCCATGGTAGGCGAACGCAGAATATCACCGCCGTATTCCCATAGCATTTCTTCTGCAGTCATATCCGCTCACCTCTTTTCTGTCCCTGATTATAGGGGCAAAACCGGAGAAAATCCAGTAGGAAATGCAACAGAGCTTTCCTGCCCGTCTTCACATTTCTTTGTGCGGTTTGCCGTTTTTGTTGGAAACGTCCTGCTAATTTTTAGCTTTTTGGATGAAACAGCAAATTTCCGCTTGACATTTGCCCTCGGGCGGCGTATGCTTGCGCCAAGTTCACGCCAAGTTCAAAACCAAAACCGATGACACGGAGTAAGTACACGAAAGGGCATTTCCCCCAGCGAGCTGCCGGTAGTGAAAGGGCAGCGGAAAGGCGTTCGTGGAATGGACCGTGGAGGGCGGGCCGAACAGGTCAGTTTAGTAGGCACCGACGGGCTTTTCCCCCGTTACCAAGGAAAGACGTGTGATGGCACGTCGCCGAGCGGACGATTTTCGTCAATTTGGGTGGCACCGCAGAAGTTTCAGGCTTTTGTCCCAAAGGAACCTATCAACAGGTTCGTTTGTGGATGAAGGTCTTTTTTTGATGCCTTCTCCACAAAGGACCGTTTACGAGCTATGAAAGGAGAACGCACCATGGCAGCCGAAATCAACAACATTCCCTACAAAATTTATCTCTCTGAAGATGAGATGCCCAAGGCATGGTACAATGTCCGGGCTGACATGAATGTCAAGCCCGCTCCCCTGCTGAATCCCGGCACCGGAAAGCCCATGGGCTTTGAGGACCTGCGCCCTGTGTTCTGCGATGAGCTGATCCGCCAGGAGCTGGACAATGATGACCGGGAGACCCCCATTCCCCAGGAGATCCTGGATTTCTACAAGATGTACCGTCCCTCTCCCCTGGTACGGGCCTACTGCCTGGAAAAGGCCCTGGGCACCCCCGCCAAAATCTACTACAAGTTTGAGGGCAACAATACCTCCGGCTCCCACAAGCTGAACAGCGCCATTGCCCAGGCCTATTATGCCAAGCAGCAGGGCCTCAAAGGTGTTACCACCGAGACCGGCGCCGGCCAGTGGGGCACGGCCCTGTCCATGGCTTGCGCATACCTGGGTCTGGACTGCAAGGTGTATATGGTAAAGGTCAGCTACGAGCAAAAGCCCTTCCGCCGGGAAGTCATGCGGACCTACGGCGCCTCTGTCACTCCCTCTCCCTCTGAGACCACCGCCATCGGCCGGAAAATTCTGCAGGAGCACCCCGGCACCACCGGTTCTCTGGGCTGCGCCATTTCCGAGGCCGTGGAGGTCGCCACCTCCACCCCCGGCTACCGCTACGTGCTGGGCAGCGTCCTCAACCAGGTGCTGCTGCACCAGAGCGTGATCGGCCTGGAGACCAAGGCGGCGCTGGATAAGTACAACATTGTGCCCGACATCATCATCGGCTGCGCCGGAGGCGGCAGCAACCTGGGCGGTCTGATCTCCCCCTTCATGGGTGAAAAGCTCCGGGGTGAGAAGGACTACCGGTTCATCGCCGTGGAGCCCGCCTCCTGCCCCAGTTTCACCCGGGGCAAGTTTGCCTATGACTTCTGCGACACCGGCATGGTGTGCCCCCTGGCAAAAATGTACACCCTGGGCAGCAACTTCATTCCCTCTCCCAACCACGCCGGCGGTCTGCGGTATCATGGCATGAGCAGCATCCTCTCCCAGCTGTACCACGACGGCTACATGGAGGCCGTGTCCGTGGAGCAGACCAAGGTCTTCGAGGCCGCCGAGCAGTTTGCCCGGATCGAGGGCATCCTCCCCGCCCCCGAGTCCAGCCACGCCATCCGGGTGGCCATTGACGAGGCCCTCAAGTGCAAGGAGACCGGCGAGGCAAAGACCATTGTCTTCGGCCTGACGGGCACCGGCTACTTCGACATGGTGGCCTACGAAAAGTTCCACAACGGCGAGATGACGGACTACATCCCCACCGACGCGGAACTGGAAGCCAGCTTCGCCACGCTGCCCAAGGTGCCCGGTCAGGACTAAAGCCCCCTCCAACTCTTACCCTCTCAACACACAATCGCCCAGCCGCGCCAGAGTTCCGGTGCGGCTGGGCGCTTTTTAAGACATATCTCAAAAAACCATCCCCGCAGGCAGTTGCCTGCGGGGATGGTCTGTTTTTCATTAAGAGTTGCTGCAAAGAACCCATCCTATATCCGATCCGGAAAAGTTCACTGCTCCTGGGCAGTCTCAGACAGCTTTTCAGTTCTTCCTCCTCCAAGACCCGGTAGGCCACCTTGCCCACCAGCGTTTTGGGCAGCTCCGCCCGAAATTCGATGTCATAGGGCAGGGCGTATTTAGCTACGTTTTTGCGGATATAGGCCATCAGCACAGCCTTGGTCTCCTCGTTGGCGGGCACACCGGGCTTCAGCATGACGAACGCCTTTACTTTCTGCATTTTCAGCGGGTCCGGTACGCCGATGACGCAGCTCATCTGCACGAGCTCGTGGGCGTCCAGAATGTTCTCCATCTGAGAGGGATACACATTGTAGCCGCTGGTGACGATCATGCGCTTGAGCCGCTGCCGGAAGTACACAAAGCCGTCCGGATCCATAGAGCCAAGGTCGCCGGTGTGGACCCAGGTGAGGCCGTCCTCATGGGTCTGGAGGGTCTGCGCCGTTTCCTCCGGGTGGTGGAGATAGCCCACATCATCACCGTAGGACCGGACAGGCAGATCTCTCCCTCGGTGCCGTAGGGAACCTCCTTTTGCGTCCCGTGCTCCACGATCTTATAGTAGGTGTCCGGGAAGGGGATGCCGATGGAGCCTTCCCGGGAGATGTGGTACGGCGTCAGGCAGGAGGCGGTAACGCACTCCGTCAGGCCGTAGCCCTCCCGCACCTGAATGGTGGCATGGTGATCAAAGAGGAACTGGTCGAACCGCTTTTTCAGCTCTACGGACAGGCTGTCACCTCCGGAATAGACACCCTTCAAACAGCTCAGGTCCGCGTTTTTCATTTTGGGCAGCCGCAGCAGCGCCTCGTACAGCGTAGGGACGCCGGCGATCAGGTTGCACCGGTATTTCAGCAGCAGCTTTGCGTAGCTGTCCGGGGTAAACCGGGGCACCAGAATACAGCAGCCGCCGCTGACCAGCATGGAATGGATAGACACGCCCAGACCGAAGCCATGGAACATGGGCATCACCGCCAGCATTTTGTCACCGGGGCGGAACATGGGGTTGGTGGCGATGATCTGTTTTCCCAGAGCGTTGAAGTTCAGATTCGTAAGCTGGATGCCCTTGGTGACGCCGGTGGTGCCGCCGGAATAGAGGATCACCGCCTCATCCCCGGCTCTCCGCTCTGCCCGGTACGTCCAATGGTAGCCGCGGCCCCGGCGCAGGAATTCGTTCCAGCGCAGCACAGGCGCGTCCTTGGGGATTTTGGCCTGCTTGCGGCCCTCGGTGAGCATATAGCCCACCCGGACCGGCTTGGAAAGGGCGTCCGGAATGGAGGCCAGAATGATGTTGTCCAGTGTCACATTCTGGCGGATAGCTTCAAATTTATGGTAAAACTGATCCAGCGTCACAGCAAAGATGGAGCCGGATTCCTTTAAGTAAAACTCGATCTCCTTCTCGCTGGAGAGGGGATGGATCATATTGGCCGTGGCCCCCACCAGATTGATGGCGTAGAACATGATCACCGCCTGGGGGCAGTTGGGCATAGCCATGGTGATCCGGTCGCCGGGACGGATGCCGGTGGCCTTCAATGCCCGGGCGCAGAGGTCGATTTCCGCCGCCATAGCGCGGTAGGTGGTTTTCCGGCCCATGAACACATAGGCGATGTGGTTGGGATAGGTTTCCGCGCAACGCTCCACGGCCTCATACATGGTGCAGTCCGGGTAATCCAGATGGGGCGGCACCACGCCGTAAACATTCAGCCACGGCGCTTTCACATGGGATTCTTCTGCGATTTTTGTCTGTTCAGCAGTCAAGGTCGATGGCCTCCTTCAAGGGTCTGTCCAGCAGCTCCGGGTGGCTCATCAGGTGCTGCACGATTTTCAGGGAACGGCCGAAATAGAAGCCGTCCGCCACCCGCTCGTCCAAGGTGATCCCCAGTTCCACCACGTCCCGCACCTGGCGGGTGCCGTCAGCGGCGATCTTCTCCGCCTTGTGCATGGTGCCAATGGCGATCATGATGGAATTGGTGCCGTAATTGTTCAAATGGTGGTACACGCTGGGGCATTGGATACTCCCCAGGTTGGTGAGGAACACGCTGGCAAAGTTGGGGTCATCCTCCTTCAGCACAGCAGGCACCTTCCCATAGAAATCCAGGGTTTTCAGCCCCCAGAAGAAAAGCATCAGGAACCAGCGGGGCATGATCTTCAGGATATCCATGGCACCGTTGGCACCGCCGCTCTTCTCCGTTCGGGCCTTGTGGACCTTCCCCACCACCTGACGGGTCACAGCGGTCAGGGTCCAGTCCTCCGGGGCTGTGGCCACCACCAGCTTTTCCTCACTGTGGTCCTCAAACCGCTTTTTCGCCACAAAGCCAAGGGTGATCTCGTGGCGCTGGTAATACCGCCGTCCGGAGATGTAGCGGTTCAGATCCGGCCGCAGGTATACGGTTTTGGCAACGGCCATGAGGATACAGTGGAACAGGGTGGTCTTGTATTCGTCCTCTCCCCGGTTCTTTTTCTCGATATAGCGCAGGGCCTCCGTCACGTCAAATTCCATATTGACGTAGACCTCGGCGTCGGTGCGCTTATTCATCAGATGGGGCATGATGGCGTGAAGCCCGTCCAGATCCCGGATCCAGTAGGCATCCGGCCGGTCACCCCATCGTTTTGTTCGTTTTTCCATAATTCGCTCCCTTTTTGCCATGCAAAAGCATAGCAAAATAAGAAATGTGCCTTTCCCGCGCCCCTGCGGGGCAACCGGAATGCTGCGCGAAACCTTCATGCACTGGCATTTGTGCATTTTGTAGCGCACTGCTTATACACGAAATTTCATGCGGTTTCCTGCCATTTGCCGGAAAATCCAAGCAAACGGGATACCGTGCACAGTATAGCACACCGCATCCCGTTTGTCAGCAATTTTATAGGTTCTTACAGATACCGGTCCAGCTTCTGCCAGAGGGCTTCGCCCTTCTGCTTCAGCTCCGTGCGGAAGGCCCGCCGGCCTTCTCTGTGTTCTTCCAGGCGCTCCTGAAATTCCTCCCGGAACTCATCCCGGCGCGCCTGGATGCCTTCCCGGTGCTCATCCCAGCCCTCACGGTACCGCTCTGCCAGGCCATCGCCCAGATCCCGGAGCTTTGCCAGCGCGTCCATCATGCTGCCCTGAGCATTCAAAACACCGTCCATGGGCCTATGGTGATCGTCATACCGGCCCATGCGGTAGTTCTCCATCACAATGCCATAGCGCTCTCTGGCCCGCTTTACCGCGTCGCCCCAAGAGAGATACAGCCGGTCCCCGGCCTGACGGCCCACCTGGGCCATACACTCCGGGCGCTTGCAGATCTCCTGCAATTTTGCGGCCATAGACCCGGCATTTTCATCAATGAGGAAGCCGTCCACCCCATCGGTCACGCCCTCCGCCGCGCAGCTGCCGTCGATCAGCACCGCCGCAAGATCGCAGGCCGCCGCCTCCCGCACCACCAGCCCGTTGGTGTCATAGCTGGAGGGAAACAGGAACAGATCCGCCCGGCAGTACCACGCCCGCAGCGTCTCCCGCTGGGAGATAGCCCCGGTAAAGATGCACTTGCTGCCCAAGGGCTTTGCGTACTCCTGCACCTCCGCCGCGTCAGCGCCGCTGCCGATGAACACCATGCGGAAATCCTGACCCCCGGCCTGAAGCAGCTTCAGCGCGTCCAGAATGATCCGCAGTCCCTTGTACCACATCATGCGGCCCACAAACAGGAATACCGGCACACCCTCCGGCAGATCGTAGTCCGTTGTGGCGGCGGTGATCGCCTCCTCGCTGACCCGGCCCCGTGGCATATCCACGCCGTTTTCCATCACTTGATAGTCTCCCTGATAGCCGATGGACCGGAGGTTTTCCCCCGCGCCGTGGCTCACCACCCACACCTCGTCGCAGGCGGAGATATTGGAGGCCAGTACATACAGCGCGCTCTCCTGCAGCAGCCGACCCCGGAGGAGCTTGGCTACGTCCACATCAAACTTCGTGTGGTATGTAAACACCAGCGGCGCATCCACCACATCCCGGATGGATCGGGCCAGGATCGTGGACATCACAGGGCAATGGCTGTGGAGTAGGTCCACTTTTTGCTCCTTCAACTGCCGCAGGGTCTCCGGGGAAAAGGGATAGCCCGCCAGATAGCCGAACAGCCGCCGGGTATCCACGCTGGGATAGCGGGCCACCGGGAAGGGAAAGCGGCTGTCATCGGCGTCCGGATGCTCCGGCGTCACCACAATGGCCCGGTCTCCCAGCTTTGTCAGCTCCCGGGCATAGTTGACAACAGTATTGGCCACGCCGTCGATCAGCGGCGGGAAGGAATCATTTAAAAGTGAAATGCTGTATGGTTCCGGCATAGTATGTCCTCCGTTCTATCTATCAGCTTCATTGCGTGTCCCCTAACAGTTTCAGAACGGAAACCGCCGGGACGCGACACACTTCATCAAAATGACAGCAGTCCCAAATGCTCCAGCAGAATTTTGCAGCCAAGCAGCACTAAGATCACACCGCCAGTGATCTCCGCCCGCTGCTTGTACCGGGCGCCGAACCAGCACCCCACCGCCACGCCGGCCACGGAGATGCAGAAGGTCGTCACGCCGATCAGGCTGACAGCCGAGAGGATCGGCGTTTCCAGAAAGGCGAAGGTCACGCCTACCGCCAGTGCGTCGATGCTGGTGGCAATGGCCATGAGAAAAAGCTTTTTATGGTCCAGTCTTCCATCGGCAGCAGTGTCCTCCGCCTCGTCCTCCTCGCCGGAGAGGGCTTCCCGGATCATGTTGCCGCCGATAAGCAGCAGCAAAATAAAGGCGACCCAGTGGTCATACTGCTGGATATAACCCGAAAACTGAGAACCAAGTACCCACCCCAGAAGGGGCATCAATGCCTGAAAGCCGCCGAAATACAATCCCACCGTCAAGGCATGGCCCCATTTGATCTTCGTCATGGACAACCCCTGACAGATCGCCACGGCGAAGGCGTCCATCGACAGTCCCACGCCGATGAGGAACAACTCAAGAAAACCCATACTGATGTAAGCCTCCTACAGGATCACCGGAACTTCTCTGCGAATTTTAAGGCTGTCCGGCGTCACATCGCAGTCATAGGCCAGCACCCGGACCCCGTGGGCCGCCGCCTCCCGCAGGGCTTCTCCGAATGCGGGATGGGTTGCGTCATTGGGTGCGACGCTGTGAATATCTCTTATTTGTACCACAAAGAACAGGATTGCGTCAAGGCCGGTTTCCGCCGCCCGCTGCAGCTCCCGGATGTGCTTGACGCCCCGCTCCGTGGGGGCGTCCGGGAACAGGGCGTTTCCGTTTTCCTCCAGTGTGACGCCCTTCACCTCCACCAGATGAAGCCGTCCCTCCGTCTCGACGCAAAAGTCCAGCCGTGACCCGCCGTAAGTATACTCCGGACGGATGGCGGTGACGTCCGGCAGGAAACCTCCGGCCGCCGCCCACTCCGCAAACACCTTATTGGGAGCCTGCGCGTCCATATTGATAAGGCTGCTACCCTTTTCCACCGCAATCAGATCGTATGCGGTTTTTCGGTTGGGATTCGTTCCCTTTTCCAGATAGACCGTGCAGCCCGGCACCAGCAGTTCCCGGCACCGGCCCGTATTCTTCACATGGACGGTCTCCACGCTGCCGTCCAGTTCCACATGGGCGATAAAGCGGTTGGGGCGGTCGATGAATTTCGCCGCCCGGACATTCTGATAGTGCATTGCTGTCTCCTTCGTATCATTCGCCATCCGCAGGCGCGGCTGACAGCAGGGGGCTGTACATCATGATGGCATCGTTGGCGCAGAGGTACTGCTCCTCCAAAAGTGCACCGGACAGGCCATACACCTCCCGCCAAAGCTGGTTGTGCCGGATATAGCCGCCCCAGGATGCCTGATCGATCCGGGCGTCCTTTTCTATGACCCGGAATTGCAGCGCCGGCGGCTCTGTCGAGCGCCACGTCCCCTCCAGATGGGTCTCCCCCACCCGTAAGCACAGCTGATACGGTCGATCCGTGTCATTGCGGATCATGAGATCCCGGTGAGGATAGGCGCAGGTGGCCCCGCTGCCGAAGGGCTGGGTACGGTTGGCGTCCGGGAACACGTCATGGGAGTGGCGGTAGCGCTCCGTCACCGTCAGGGGCGTGTGGAGGGTCATCCAGAAAATCAGATTGGACAGCTGGCACAGCCCACCGCCAATATCCCCGCCGATCTGTCCCAGAAACAGCACCATGCCCTCCTTGTAGCCTTTCCGGGCAGTGGGCTTTCCGATGCGTTTCCAGTAGCTGAAGGTCTCGCCGGGATACAGGATCAGCCCGTCCAGCCGCTTTACGGCCAGCTTCAGATTTGTCACCTTATTCTCCTGCCAGACCATTTCTTCTCCCCGAAGGTGGCGCATAAGCGGCGTGGCGTGGGAGAACTGGACACAGGGAAGCCGCTCTTCCTTCCGGGTCTTTGCCCAACGGTACTTGGGCGAGCACCACAGTAGATAGCGCTTCCCGGTGTAATACGCCTTTCCCAGCCGCAGGCGCAGCCAGCTGCGCCGGATGGGCGGGCGCAGGTCCATCTTCGTATCCACAGCGTCTCCCCCTTTCATTTTTCTTAGTATGCCACAGGATCTACCGTAAATCTACATCAAAACGGTAACATTTACCAGCTTGTCAGCGTTTTTTGTCACCTTTTTGCAAAAAATCGGTCAAATATGACATCCGCCATCCGAGGAAATCCGCCATTTCCCGGAGCTTATCTGAAAAAGGCAGCAAAAATTCCAATCACCCTCGTCTCAAGCATGAAATCAGCCGCTTTTCGTTCACAAATTGTTTTCTGGACAGTCCTCCCACACGGTGCTAAAATTGCTGGTATCCATAAAATACATACCAATTCAGAAGCGGAATTTCTGTCGGTTTCCGCTCCAAGAGAAAGAAGGAACGATCTATGAATGAGGTCCATTCCCCGAAAAAGCCTCTGATCTTCTACTACATGGTGGCCATGCTGCTGGTGATGCTGTTCAACTTCATCGCCATGCCCTGGCTGTCCCAGTATCAGATTCAGGAGGTGGACTACAACACCTTTGTGTCGATGACGGAAAAGGGCGAGATCGGTCGGGCGGAGATCCAGGAGGCCGACAACCGGATCCTGTTCACCAGCAAGGATGAAAAAAACATCTACAAGACCGCTATGATCTCCACGGACAGCCAACTTGTCCAGCGACTGCTGGACGCCGGTGTTTCTACCAGCGGCGAGGAGATCGAGCAGACCTCCCTGCTCATGAATATTCTGAGCTGGGTGGCCCCCATTCTGATCTTCATCGCCCTGGGGCAGTTCATGTCCCGGAAGCTGATGCAGAAAATGGGCGGCGGCAATTCCATGATGTTCAACATGGGCAAATCCAACGCCAAGGTGTATGTGAAGTCCGCCGAGGGAATTCGCTTTGACGACGTGGCCGGTGAGGACGAGGCCAAGGAGAATCTGACGGAGATCGTCAATTATCTCCATGACCCCAGTAAGTATCAGGAGATCGGTGCTTCCATGCCCAAGGGCGTCCTGCTGGTTGGCCCTCCGGGTACCGGCAAGACCATGCTGGCTAAGGCCGTGGCCGGTGAAGCCAACGTGCCCTTCTTCTCCATGTCCGGCTCCGAATTCGTAGAGATGTTCGTGGGCATGGGTGCTTCCAAGGTCCGTGACCTTTTCAAGCAGGCCAAGGAGAAGGCTCCCTGCATCGTATTTATCGACGAAATCGACGCCATCGGCAAAAAGCGTGACGGTCAGATCGGCGGCAATGACGAACGGGAACAGACTTTGAACCAGCTCCTGACGGAGATGGACGGCTTCGAGGGCAACACCGGCGTCATCATTCTGGCAGCCACCAATCGTCCGGAGTCTCTGGACCCCGCCCTGACCCGTCCCGGACGGTTCGACCGTCGGGTGCCGGTGGAACTGCCGGACCTGAAGGGCCGGGAGGAAATTCTGAAGGTCCACGCCAAGAAGATCAAGGTGGCTGAGGATGTTGATTTCAACAAGGTCGCCCGTATGGCCTCCGGCGCATCCGGCGCAGAGCTTGCCAACATTGTGAACGAGGCCGCTCTGCGGGCTGTCCGGGACGGGCGGAAATTCGCCACCCAAGCGGATCTGGAGGAGAGCATTGAGGTGGTCATCGCCGGTTATCAGAAAAAGAACGCCATTATGACGGACCACGAAAAGCGGATCGTGGCTTATCACGAGATTGGCCACGCGCTGGTGGCAGCAAAGCAGACCAATTCCGCCCCCGTGCAGAAGATCACCATTGTTCCCCGGACCTCCGGTGCACTGGGCTACACCATGCAGGTGGATGAGGGCAACCACGTTCTGATGAGCAAGGAGGAGATTGAAAACAAGATTGCCACCTTCACCGGCGGACGGGCTGCGGAGGAAATGGTCTTCGGGTCCGTCACCACCGGCGCCTCTAATGATATTGAGCAGGCCACCAAGCTGGCACGTGCCATGATCACCCGGTACGGCATGAGCGATGATTTCGACATGGTGGCACTGGAGACCGTTACCAATCAATATCTGGGCGGCGACGCCTCTCTGGCCTGCTCCGCCGAGACCCAGACCAAGATCGACCAGCAGGTAGTGGCGCTGGTGAAGCGGGAGCACCAGAAGGCGCTGGATATTCTCCGGGAAAACCGGGCGAAGCTGGATGAGCTGGCTAACTTCCTCTACGAAAAGGAAACCATCACCGGCGAGGAATTCATGGGGATTTTGAACGGGTAAGCCGGGGCGGTTGTTTGACGCGACAATCAGGCCGCTTTTATGTGATTCACCCAGCAGAATTGGAATTTTAGGAGGAAGATGTTTATGAAGAAGCCTTTTCCCAAAATGATCCTGCGGATTCTTCTTGTTTGCGTTCTGCTTCTTGGGTTTCTTTATATGGATGACGATATTGGCACATCTGCTGCCAATCTGGAATCAGATATTCGCAATTTACAGAAGATTCCAGAGGATTGGATCGTTGAGGGAGATGTTTCCGATACAATGGCAGCCTATATCTCCTATCCCCAAGATCGGAGCGATCATACTTTTTCTGTCTACGTAAATCGTCCCGGACTTTCCTTCGGATATTTCTTTCGCGGCGGCGGAAGTCTTTCCGGAGTTGAAAGGGGAATCGCGGAATTCACGGTCGATGGGTATAACGAGCGGGCCTTCATCTCTATGAATCAACCGAAGGCGGCGCGGTTGGAAATCGATGATGGCAACACAGTTCAAATCATCGATCTTAACAGCGATCAGCCGTTTGCGATCGTCTTACCCGCAAATGCTGGCGTTATCCATTTTTATGACGGAAACGGAAATCCTGTAAATTATCAAAAGAACCCTCTTTGACAAGCACCAGTTTTCAAACAATAAAAATCTCCGGTTGCGGCGGTAAGACGCAAAAAAGAGTGCCATCCGAAGGATGGCACTCTTTTATTGCTTTAGGGAGCTCTTACTTCGCGGCCTTGGCAGCCTTGATAGCCTCGATCAGCATGGGAGTGACCTTGAACAGGT
>ERZ779892.1456-NODE-1456-length-21098-cov-2.914936_pt1 | contig 21098 bp, 1 predicted proteins | sample MGYA00511552_ERZ779892 | MGnify/ENA primary metagenome ERZ779892 (study PRJEB29588, sample SAMEA2154561) | human gut metagenome | biome: human gut; feature: human-associated habitat; material: faeces | place: Denmark | collected 2008/2010 ... | reverse complement strand
AGATGAAGAATGCCATTGAAAATGACTTAAGTGGTAATGTGGAAGACATCGTGATTACGGCATGTGCAATCCAGGCTACGAATATTCCTGGCGAGGATTTAACGGTTGGTGGGGATGGATATCTGAACACTACCACACTGAACAACGTATATACGATTTTCGTAAATCAGTCCGGGGATAAGGATGTCAGACCGGCTGATAAAGGAGACCGGACCCAGACAGGTAAACTTGGAACGATCACTTACAATCTTGGAGATGGCGCTTCTTTAAATGATGCGTTATATGAATATGGTTCTGCTGATTACGGATACGCGCCTCCAACACCTGTAAAAGAGGGCTATACCTTTGCCGGATGGACTCCAGAAAGTATACCGGCAGACAGTACAGGCAATATATCATTTACAGCAAAATGGGAAGCGGGCACAGCCACTCTGTTAAGCGGTAGCACACTGACAACCAAAATGAGTAATATCGCAGGGACGAAAACTGAGATTACTGCCTTTTTGCATTCCGATACAAAACCGACAGATGAGAATATGACGGAAGCGAATGTGATATCGGACAGTAATTCTGAGACGCCAATTTATTTATGGAAAGATGAAACAACATTAAAATGGTGGTCGAAGGCTGAAAAGGTAAATGCAGGATCTGATTTGAGTAGGCTTTTTAGTGGATATTCATCGTTAACGGATATCAGTGGATTGGCTGATTGGAGTACAGAATCAGCAACGGATATGAGTTACATCTTCGATTACTGCAGCAGACTTACGAATTTGAGTGGACTGGAAAACTGGAACACTGGATCCGTTACGGATATGACTGACATGTTTGGTAGCTGCACTAAACTTACGGATTTGAGTCCTCTTGGAAGCTGGAAAATTGAATCCGTCACGAGTATGCCTGGCATGTTTTATGGTTGCGAAAACCTTACAGATTTGAGTCCTCTTGGAAGCTGGAATATCAGCTCCGTCACGAGTATGTCTGACATGTTCGATAGTTGCAGCGGTCTTACGGATTTGAATGGACTTTCAAACTGGGATACCGGCTCTGTTACGGATATGTCGCACATGTTCCAAAACTGCAGCGGTCTTACGGATTTGAGCGGACTTTCAAGCTGGGATACCGGCTCTGTTACGGATATGTCGAACATGTTCCGCGACTGCGAGAAACTTGCTGATGCATCCGCAATCAACGATTGGAATCTTACAAAAGTGGCAGGTATTGCAGGTTTTGCAGGTATGTTTGATAACTGTCCATCCCACCCGACCTTCACAAAGCGTCAGGGTACATGGGATAGCTCAGGCACATTCTCCCCAAATAATAGCGGAAACGAAGAGATACCAGAAATACCAGTAAAACCAAAATCCTGAATCACGAACCCCCGCCGGAAACGGCGTGGGACGTGACGCCGGGATGACGCTGATTAAGGAAAAAGAGAATTTACGATGAGAAAATCTTATAAGACGTTGATCGCTTCGGTGATTGCGTGTACTTTGGTCGGAACACTTGCCTTTAATGGCACTTTGGCGTATCTGACAGATACGGAAGGTGCAACAAACGTTGTAACGGTCGGCAAGGTTCAGATTGATTTGGAGGAGCCTGGCTATCCCGGAAATGACAGCGATGATGTGAAGCGTGTCATTCCAAACCAGGAGATTGTAAAAGATCCACAAGTGGAAAATACAGGCAATAACGCGGCCTTAATTTACCTGAAGGTGGAGATCCCACAGGAGAATTTTACAGAGATGGGCCTGGACGGAACGCTTGGTGAAAAGAAGATGCAGGATCTGTTTGCCCTGAAGGGCCTGGACGGGGACTGGGAGCTGGTCAAGACAGAGCCTTCTACCAATGCAGATACACAGAAAACAAAGACTACCTATGTATATGCGTACCGGAAGCCGCTTGAGAAAGGCGCCACCACGTCAAAGCTGTTCGACAAGGTGCAGATGAAGAATGCCATTGAAAATGACTTAAGTGGTAATGTGGAAGACATCGTGATCACGGCGTGCGCGATTCAGGCTACGGATATTCCTGGCGAGGACTTAACCATGGACGCCGATTCACTGAAGAAGATTTATGATATTTATCTGAACCAGTCCGGGTACAAGGACGGCAATGGAATTACCTATCGATTGGATGGTGGTACGATTACGGGAGAAAAGCAATGTTATACCATCCTGGATTACGGATATACCCCGCCGGAACCGGAAAGAGAAGGATACGATTTCGTTGGCTGGGAACCGGCATCCATTCCACAAGGCATCGGCGGTCCATTTACCTTTACAGCGCAGTGGAAGAAAATTGTACAAGAGGAACGACATATTACCACGAATCTGTCCGATATAATGCTGACAGGCGGTGCTGGCGGTGAGGTAAGCTACGAATATGATGGGGATGGCACTGTATCGGTCTCTTCCGAAAACGAATCCATCGCAACAGCAACCCTGGACACACAAGCCCACAGAATCCTGGTAGCGTACCATGCTCCCGGAACTACAAACCTCGTCATGCATGCCAGCGCGGGAAAATACAGTCAGGCCACTGAAACCAGAATCCCCGTCACTTGTAAACGGCAGGATACTGCGGTCACACTGACAACATCCACGCTGACGCTCGATAAGAATGGAGACGGAACTGTGGCTTATGTCTACGACGGAGATGGCACAGTCAGTGTCCGATCCACGGATGAAAATATCGCAACAGTCGGTCTTGATTCCGCCAAGCATGCCGCAACTATCCATTACCAAAAGGCAGGAGAGTGCGACGTGATCTTCTCCGCAGACGAAACGAACATCAGCAGTGCCGCAAACGCAACCTGCCACATTACCTGCAGCAAGGAAAGTGGTTTTGTTTTGCTCAGCGCTGCATCCGGCACCATCGACCAAAACAGCAGCAGTGCCAGCGTACAGATCACCGCTTCACATGGAGGTGCACTGAGCGTGTCCAGAATATCCGGAAACGCTGCAAACGCGACTCTGAGCGGATCGAACATTACATTTTCCAGAAACGGGAACAACATCGGTGACTGCATCTTTACAGTAACATCTGCTGCCACCGAGCAATGCAAAGAGGCAAACGCCACATACCGTTTAAGCGTGAACAAGCAGAATGGATACATTACTCTTGCGGCTTCTTCCGGCACCATCAGTTCCGGCGGCTCCAACGCAAGTGTTCAGGTCAAATCATCACACGGCGGAACCATTAGTGTATCCCGCACATCCGGTAATTCCGCAAATGCATCCGTGAGCGGATCGACGATCAATTTCTCCAGAAATGGGAATAACTACGGGCAGACCAAGTTCACAGTCACATGTGGGGAAACCAGCAGTTACAATGCCGCAAGCGCGACTTTTACAATCGATGTAAAGCAAAGCTATATTACTTTTGTCTTTACAACCGGAGGCACCAATGCTTATTACCGCACCGGAGTCTATCTGACTGTACCGGCTGGCTCCACAATAGCTTCCCTATATAATGCCGGATATAACGATTCCAGCTGTACACAAAGCGGAAGATACCTGACCGGTTCGACTGTATACGCAGACGGAAATAAAAGCAGTTCCATTGGATCTACCCGCATGGCGATCACAAAAACCGGGAACACGTATACGATTACCGGAAAGATATTCAGTACATGGGGAACCTGCTTAAACACAATGACAACGAGCCATTTATACCTCTATGGAAGTTGGAATACGATCAGCGCAACTACTGAACTGAAGAATGGGCAATGGTATAATATTGTCGGCATGAATTAGCGAACGGCGTTGCCGGAGCCTGGTGAAAAAAACGCGCGATGAAAAACGCGTCTTCCCGGATTAGTTTCGTTGGACGGGGCATGGCCAGGATGATAGGACCATTCGATAGCAAGCCGGTTCAGGGAGCGCTGGTCACAGAAGTGACGGACTTTACTAGCATGTTCTCAGAGACTCCATCCCGCCCGAACTTCACAAAACGTGCGGGCACATGGAATATGTTTGGTTCATTTGTACCAACAACTTAGCAAGCAGTTTCTTTTATTGCCAATCAGCGACATGAATCAGCTGGTATAGAAACCTGGACCGTTCTACTTTTGCGGATAACAGAAAATGGTCATCATCCGTTCACACGCACATCAAAAAATGACCAAAAAGTGTTATCCGCAAAAATTCAGGACAAAAGGCCAATATGGAAATATCCGACATACTGAAAACATGAGAACGGCGCGAAAACATACTCCTTTCTTTCATATAGAGCCCCTCCGAAACGTGGGGCAGCGCCGGGGCTCATGCATATATTCCCATTTTTTCTCAGCTCGTGGAAATCGAGTAAAAATATTTCCAAAAATACCGCGGAACTTCATCCTCTCCGCGGTATTTTTATGTTCGGAAAAATAATTAAAAATTCCGATCACAGAAAAGACACAAATCAGAAAGATGCGACATACTGAACAAAGACACGAAGAGAAAGGAGAAAAGCTATGCGTGTAACAAAACCAGACAGTTTGGAACGCCGGACTGGCATACGATCACTTCCGCAGCGCGGACTATGTGTATTGTTAGCCGGTTTCATGGCATTCCAGAATGTGGTGCCAAGTCTCGGCACGATGAGTGCCTATGCCGTGTCTACACAAAAGCCGGTCAACCCGGACGGAACAACGCCGAACGGAAATAAACCGCAGGATACGATCCATACGGAAGAGGTGTATGTCAACGATACACCGCTGCGTCTGCAGGTATCCAAAGTAAAGACGGCACAGGGAGCACATGAGGGGCTGAACCCGAAAACGGTGGAAAGCACCCTCGCGGATACGATCACCTATAAAGTATCCGGCCGTATTGAAGGGGCAGAAAATGCCCTGATCAAGCAGTACGGGGAAAACCAGATTGAGCTTGCGAGAAGCAAGGACGGGACTTATCTGGGATATGGGTGGTTAAAGGGTACTCTGGAGTATCTGACAAAGCGAAAACTCCAGGGCACGGATGAAGAGATTGACATCAAGTATAACCAGCAGGGAATCTTTGAGGGTTATGCATATGTCACAAAGACTCTGGAAACGGCAAATGACACGAACCGTTATGTTGCGGGCGCAACCATGACGTTGTACGACGCACTGGAGATCAATTACAATCCGGGAACCGAGTATGATAAGGATAATAAATGGCTCGGCGTGACTGTGGAGCGTTCCGCGGGATCCGGTAACGTCGAAATGGTTTATGTCAATAAAGGTTATGCTGGCAGCCGGATCGAGTACGTGAAACAGAAAGAAGATGAATCCAAAGTCACCACGGACGAAAACGGGACCGAAGTGGATGACAACTATAATTACCAGGATGCCATCAACGATAAGGGAGACGGCGTCTGGATCGCAAAAACGATCCAGAGAGAAGACACCCCGATCCTGTTTTACAGCTTCGATAACCTGCACGTTACGACCAACGATGAGTATGAAACGACCGTTGGCACCAGCAACGCGAAAAAAATTGATGAGATTTTCGGATCACAGCGCTACAACAAGGCGGATTCCGTATACGGATTCGACAAAAGCGGCAATGTGATCAATGCGGACCAGTACGATAACCGCGATTTCTCAATTTACGCATTTGAGGATGGCGAAACGACCCCTGTATTTGAATTCACAGGCGGAAATTTTAAGAACATCCATTATTCACAGCGTGAGAAGATGTTCCGCTTCTATGATGAGGATGGAACACAGGATAAGGATATGCGGATGTACCATCTGGATAAAGACGGCAACCGCGATTCTTTGGTAGACCCGACCACCGGTATCGCGTATCTGGTGGAATCCATTGATAAAAAGGATTCCCATGATAACATCCATGGTACCAACGATGATTTTAATTCCGATAAGAACGTAAAGATCTTCGTATGGCCGGTTAATACCTTCTATGACGGCACCGGCAACGCGGATGACAACACCAAGGGAAGCCATTACTTCCAGAAGATCATCACGACCAGACCGGCTACCATCAATGCGGATACTGCGGATGAATATGTTTTCGGAACGTTAAAAGACGGCAAATTCGAGAACAGCCTCAACCCGGTACTGGATAAGAATGGACACCCGGTATACAACCGCGTTTCCAAGGAGACATATACAAAAGGTTCCGATAAATACGATTACGATGATGAAGAGTATCTGGGATACGTCTATGAAGACGGACTGGATGACTGGAATGAGAATGCCTATGTCATCAACAATCACAGTGACCTGTATAATGGGGATAAAGACGACCCATTCAATCAGGAAACACATTATCAGTACTCCAACCAGCAGACGATCAAGGTGACCGTCGATATGGATGGGAACTATATTGTGAACGGCAGCCAGACCGTACCGGTACCAGCAAGATCCGGTTATGTGTTTGCAGGCTGGCTGGTGGAACCGAACACATTGGCAGATGGAAAGACCGTAAAAGCCTACTGGAGAAACCAGAATAACACCATGCCGCCGGAACAGGAAATAAAGTGGTATTCCCAAAAGGCGGCAACCGGAACCACAAAAGAGGTTACCGTTACATTTGATGCAAATGGCGGCGCTTTCCGTTCCGGAAGCGGTGATATCCATTCTACGGATAATGTCCTGTACAGACGTTTGGGCGATGCTTACCTGATTAATAATACCTGGGTAACCGGAGAAAACACTCCGAATGATCCGTTTGATACCCAGAAGATAGACACGGTAGGCAACACAGCTGCCAAAAAGAATACGATTTCCGCAGATGGGTTAACAGGAAATGACGTATATTCTGACCAGACTACCTCAGGTGGACAGGCGGATATGTTAAAACGGCTGCCGCATTCCCTGTATATCATGGAGGAGCTCGCAGCACCGGACGGATATGTAAAAGCCATGCCGGTAGCGATCACCATGAATGAAAATACAAATGTCCAGGCGGCTGAAATGACGGATACGACCATTAAGGTTGAGATCGTCAAAGTAGACGGAACAGATAATTATACGAAGAACCTGCGAAGAAATGGTGAGACCGTAAAAACGGCAGCAGGCGATACCGTAACAAAACAGGAAGAAAAGGGCGCTTACGGCTACGGCCATGTACCGGGTGCGGTGTTATCCATGAGGGGTGAAGACCAGGCAACCAAAAAAGCCTTCAGTGACTGGGTATCCATCACTTCCTGTACGAATTTTACGAAAAAGAACAGCGGCGGCACCTGGTACATTGAATTTGATACCACAACACCGCTTTTCCTGGAAGGCATTCCGAAGGGAACTTACACGATCACTGAGGTCCGGACTCCATCCGGATACGTAACCATGAAGCCTCAGACCATCACGGTCGGGGAGTACGAGGGCGTGCAACTCTTTAGCATGACGGACGAACATACGAAAGTAGAGATCGAAAAGTACATGACGGAAGAGGATGGGACCAGAAAGCTGCTGCCGAACGCAAGCCGCGCAAAACTGGGCCTGTACGACAAAGACGGTACTCTGGTAGCGGACTGGTATACGGATGATGCCAGTGATTATACCAATGGCGGAGCTGCAAAGCAGGCGCCGATGAATACCGGTTTCTTTGCAAGAGCAATGAGGGCGGTAACCTCACTCTTTAAGGGCGGGGCAGGCGGACCGGATTACACTTCCTTTACGGAATTGTTCCAGAACGCATATAACAATGGCGCCAGTGATATGGAAACGATCACCTGGAACGTAAAACGCACGGCAACCTTAAAGGCCGGTTCGACAGACGCGAAAGAGCAGTGGCAGATTTCCGATGGTACGGTGATCACCGTGGCAAATGGAGTTGTGCCGGACGATGCGCCGGAAGAATTCAAAAACGCCTACGTAGATGAAGACCGGGATAAAACTTCTGATACGTTTGAGTATCCGGTGACTTTAAAAGCTACCAAGGATAAAACAAAAACGACCAGCATGGGCGATCAGTTCTGGAATGTCAGCAATGGCACTGTCATGCACATCTGTGCATCCGTCGATGATGATTCCAGTTCTGCGGATTACCAGTCCTATATTATGGACTATCAGTTTGATTATCGTACCATCGCAGGAAATGGCGTGACTTATCTGACGGTCGACGGAACCAGACGGTTCGATTACCTTGCGACCGGCAAATATACGGTAAAAGAGATTGAAATCCCGGAAGGTTTTGCAAAAGCCGCTGATAAACAGATCACGGTAGATGAAACGGACGATATTCAGATCTTCGATATCGAAAACCGGAAAAGGGAATTGAAACTGTCCAAATATATCGTGGACGGTGCAGGACGCTATTTCGCAGGATATTACGACAATGAAGTGCATTACACCGATGACCCGGCCAAGGCTGCAGTCATTGGGGATGTTGAACTGGCACTTTATCGCAGCGAACAGCAGATTGCAGATCCGGACAATGCGTTCAAAGATGGCAATGTCCCGGATGGCGCAGCCCTGGTAGATGATTTCACAACCGGAAAGGATGGTTCCTATACAGAATATGAATATCAGAAGGAACTGATCCGGAAGGAGCAGATCGGGCAGTTAAAACCGCATACAGTAAAAGATGTCCAGGACGGATGGTATTATCTGGTAGAGAAACAGCCGTTAAACTATATGTTATCGGCAGCAGTCAAAGAGTTCCAGATTACCGGCCAGACAACGGACACAGAACTGGCAGGAGTCAGCCTGGTCAACAAACCGGCGCCGGTAGCGGCAAAGGTTAAGAAAACAGATGAGAATGGAAAAGTTCTGGAAAATGCTGTTTTCGAGATCAGCAACAAAGACACCGGTACCGTGATCGGTACGCTGGTAACCGACACAAACGGTGAAGCATCCATGAACATCGCGGATACGGGAAGAATCAGCAAAGATGGAAAGTTCGTTCCGTATACGTTCCTGTTGAAGGAAGTTTCCGCCCCGACCGGATACGCATTAAATGCAACCCAGCATGAATTCACATTAAGCGAACATACCGTAGACGGATATGTATGCGAGATGTTCAACAACAAAGACGATGCTTTGCGGGATGGAGTCTTCGTGATCCAGAATGAAAAATCACAGATGTCCATTTCCAAGAAAGATTTTGATTCCCATTTATCCGTTCCGGGAACAAAACTGGAATTAACAAAAGCAGTTTATGAGAATGGAGCATGGAAATCAGATGGAAACAAGAAAACAGAGTGGACCTGGACGGTAGACGCAAAGGAAGAAGAACACGGACTGACCGGAATTACCCCGGACAGTGTTTACGTGCTTCACGAGGTTTCTGTTCCGGCGGGATACACCATGCAGAGCGATGTGTTCTTCCATACCAATAAAAACGGACTTGGAATTGATAAGATCTGGTTTGATCCAGCGGAAAATGGATTCGTGTCCTTTGCTGCAGATGAAACCGGAGCAGTTGAATCCATGACGACCCATACCAGAAGAGCGGTGGGCGTCAAAGCCGTTATCACTGACCTTGAGACAGTAAACTCTTTTGAGCGCGGTGTGGAGAAGAATGGCCGCGTCCTGTTGATGGAAAGCGAAGTGGCAAAGGGCCATCGTTACAATATCAAAACGGTAGTTACTTTATCCGATACGACCCAGCAGACTGTTGACTCTATTACAATGATTGCCGACACGGCAGACGGGGAGGTAGTCATCTGGACACAGGCAGTCAGCGATTCGAGAATCAATATCACGGATGAGCATGGCAATGTGATCTATGAGATTGCATCCAATGACAGCAATGTGACGATTTTAAATCCGGAATCTGATAATGAAGATTCCATCAGCATTGATGACGTCAGCCGTGCCGGTAAGGATCATTCTGGCGTCAAAGTGGGAGATAACATCACTTACCGGATCAATTATATCGGCAAAGGCAAGCAGATCATTGTTTATCCTGGAACCGGACTTACGCTTGAACGTACGGATCCTGGCACCCTGCAGTATAAGGGCGGCTACCTGTACGAAACAACAAAAGAATCCGGTACGTTACTGGTAGTGGCATCCGTAAACAAGAGCGCTAATGTATCCGTAGAGATGAAGGCTGAGATCGGAGAAACGACCATCAGCTATCTGAACCCGGTTGTTGTCAGTGGACAGACTGGTGCGATGGCGGAGAATGACTCCCTTGTGATTGCCAATGCAGTAACCGGCTCTGATCCGGAGAACAGTACTGCGCAGTTCCAGTATACGGTAATCTTAACAGATCAGGACGGAAATGCACTCCCTGGCGGATATTATTACCGCACAAGACTGAGCAACGGTGTGTTCTATGCATTTGGCAAGGAAAAAGAGCTGAAGGCAATCCTGACCGGAAATGACTATCTGGTCATCACAGGACTGAATGCGGATACCAAGTACAGTATCAAAATGGACGTCCCGGCATCAGAAGGATTCCGCACAGAGTCTTCCAATACGGAAGGAACCATTGCGGATAAAGCGACAGTAAACGCATTGTTCACCAGCCACAGAAGCATCACGGCAGAACGTGCTTTATTAAAGAAGAACCAGTCTTACTATTTCAATGAAGTATTAAAACTGACAGACGGAGACTACAAATTATCAAGCTACGGCTTCAGTCTGGATGATAAATGCAGAGTGACCAATTTCATTCTGTTGAACCGTCCGACAAACGTAGAAATTACAAAACTTGACCAGAAGATCCAGCGCGCACTCGCGGGAGCTGTCTTATCCATTACGGATGCGGACGGAAACGCGGTTCTCGATAAGAACGGTAATCCGTTAACATGGACAACCGAGAAGGCCGCAACCGCATTTGCCGGCGTTCTGGAAGCAGGAAAAACCTACTATGTAACAGAGGTATCTGCCCCAACCGGTTATGCAATCTCTGCACCGATTGAATTCACGGTATCTTCTGACGGTGCGACAGATCGCATCATCGTACAGGATCGCCGTACAGATGTGAAGATCAAAAAGGTAGATTCCACAACCGGAGAGTCACTCGCTGGTGCTGTCCTGCAGGTACTGGATGGGGACAAGGTCGTGGCTGAATGGACGACAGATACAACTGGCGAATACCGGTTAAATGGAGTTCTGGAAGCTGGAAAGACTTACATCTTACACGAGAAGGAAACAGTAAAAGGCTATTATTACAGCTATGATGTAGAATTTACGGTAAATGCGGACGGCAGCGAACAGACCGTGGAAATGCGCAACCGTGAAATCAAAGTTGTTACTCCGCCGGATAAATTCCCTCCGGAACCGGATGAAAAGGCATATCCGTTTGTATGGCTGTTGAAGGGTGATAAGGCGCAGGAAGGCAGCGCAGACAAGGATATCATTCCAGGCGGTACTTATCAGGTGATCGCAAAAGCGGACGATGGTACCGAAACTGTAATCACTCAGATCTCCGATGAGGATAAAGATGGAAAGTTTACCATGGACGGTACCCGGAAAGAGTGGGATATCGTACTGGAAGCAGACCATACCTATTATTTACGAGAGATTAAGGCTCCGGACGGATACAAGCTCCCGGATGGAGATATAGCGTTCACAGTCAGCCATTATGGCGAAGACGTGCAGGCACCGATCTATAACGAAAAGATCGTCGGATCCTTCGAAAAAACGGATTATGCCGGTACAGAAATCGCAGGAGCAGATTGTGAACTGAGTATTCTGAAAAACGGAAACTGGGAAGTTATTGACCGGTTTACCAGTACGACAGACGGTCCGCACAGGACGGAAGGCCTGTTAGTAGCAGGCAAGGACTACCTTTATAAGGAAGTTACCGCCCCGGACGGATATGCATATGCAGTATCGATCCGGTTCCACGTAAATGCAGATGGAACGATTTCCAATGCGCGTTACGTGAATGAGGACGGAAAGAGCCTGGTATACGGCACTGACGGCAGACCGACCCAGGTTATTTACAGCGAGACCTTAGCAGGCGAAAGCTATACCTTAAACGGACAGACCTTAACAAAGACAGGAAACGACCTTACCGATGCAGCCGGAACGGTGATCGTAACGGACGCCAACGTACAGCTTCCGGTAACCGATAACGTCATCATCATGAAGGATGATCCGGTACGCGTCTCCTTCGAGAAGACTGACTTCGCAGGAGAGGAGCTCGCAGGAGCAATCTGCACGATCTCACGGAAAAATGCAGACGGCACCACGACGCAGATCGACAGATGGCAGAGCGAAGAAGGGTCCGCGCATGAGATCGCAAATACCCTGACCGCAAATGCTACCTATCTTTACCACGAGGAAGCAACCGTTCCTGGATATGAATACAGCTATGACATCGAGTTCACCATTGACAAGAACGGCAATGTGACCGGAGCCCATTATGTGGATGAAAACGGCACGATCCTGCTCCATGATAAGGACGGATACCCGACCGGAATCACGAAATCCGCAGATGGTACCTACCGTGACGGCACGACCGTGATCACGATCACCGAAAACGGCGATGCAGTGGACGCGGATGGAACGATCCATGCCAAAGGCGTGGCTGAGGAAATCGCAGTCACCGGCAATGTAGTCGTTATGAAGGATGCGCCGGTCAAAGCAGTCATCACCAAATACGGCGATGAGAAGAATGCAATCTCAGGCGGCTCCTATACGATCTTAGACGGAGACGGAAATGCCGTAACCGCAATCCGCGACACGCAGATCCCATCACTCATCCATGAGGGAATGATCCTTGCGGGTGAGGAACTGACATTTGCCGCGAATGCAGACGGAGTAAGAATCGAAAGACTGTTAGAAGCGGGAAAGCAGTACCAGTTACGCGAGAACGAAGCTCCGAACGGATATTCCGTTAATAACGCGGCTGTTCCGTTCACGGCCCCGATCTACAACCAGTCTGCGGCCATCCAGGTCGGCATGACCAATGAAAAGATCCCGGCAAGGTTCTTAAAGACCACAGAGGATGGCACCGTCTTAGAGGGCGCATCCTTAGAGCTTTACGAACAGCAGGCAGACGGCAGCTACAAAAAGATCCATGAGTGGGTATCCGCAGCGGAAGCAGAGGTATTGGACGGTGTCCTGATATATGGAAAGACTTACAAATACCATGAAACAAAAGCTCCGGATGGTTATAAGGTATCGAAAGATATTCTGTTTACGATCGATAAGCAGGGCGTGATCCGCAATGCGAGATACGATGGTGATGCAGCAGAAGTACGCGTCATCAATAATACGATCCGCATGGCTGACCCGACGCTGGATGTTAAGTTCAGCAAAACCGATTTAAACGGACAGTACTTAACCGGCGCTGAAGTAGCAGTCGGCACACGCAACGCCGATGGCGCGTTCGAGGCTGTGGAAACATGGACTACAACAGAAACCGAAGCAGCACATCGCTTATCCGGAAAACTGCAGCCAGGAAAAACATATCTGTACCGGGAGTTAAAAGCCCCGTCCGCATATGCGGGAAGCGCGGATATCGAGTTTACCGTGGATGCAGAAGGTAACGTGACCAAGGCCCATTACGTCAATGCGCAGGGCGCACAGGTCCTCTTTGACCAGAACGGATACGTGACCGCAATCACCGTCCAGGCGGACGGCACCTACAAGAACGGAGAGACGGATATTACGATTGATGAAAACGGCAACGCCATCGATGCGGATGGAAATGTCATCGCAGAAGGTGTCCGTGCAGAATTTGATGTGGCAGATAATACTGTCATCATGAAGGATGCACCGCTCAACGTGATCATCAAGAAAGTTGACCAGGATGGCGTAAGCCTGCCGGGTGCGACTCTGGCGGTATATAAAGGAACGAAGAAAGAGCCGAATGCAGACCATTCCAACCCGTATGCAGAAGCAGATAAGGTAGCCGAGTGGGTAACAGATAACAGCGGTGAATTCAGGATTCCTGCAGATGCAAACCTGGTAGCGGGCGAGACTTATGTCCTGCATGAGTCTGCGACTGTGAAAGGATATTATTACAGCAAAGATGTGGAATTCGTTGTGAATACGGATGGTAAAGAACAGACCGTTGTTATGACCAACCGTAAGATCATCGTAGAAACTCCGCCGGATGAACGGCCGCCACAGCCGGTACCGGAAGGAACAACACCGGATTACACAATGGAAAAAGAGCGTGTAACCGACGCTCCGGCCAAGAAAGATACCCATAAATTTGGATTCTTCCATGGCGATCTCGTTACCTATGAGGTAACGGTGAAGAACACCGGAGACACAACCATTACCATGGACGTGAATGATGCATTCGAGATTCCGGAAAACTTCACAACACCAGCGGTCAAGGCAGTACGCTTCTATGATACGAAGACCGGTTACCAGAACAGCAGCAAGGGTACATTAAATGCGATTGACGGCTCAAGAGCAAATGTCACCATTCTGGCAGGCGGCCATGCCGTACTGACCTATGAAGCACAGGTACTGGATAACGCGAAAGAATCCTTATCGGATGCAGCAAAAGACGATGGCAAAGGTTACTTAAATACCGCAACCACCACGAATGTCTTCACAACGTACTACGAGTACAGCGGCGAAGATCATGACGGAGACGGCAAGGGTGATACCAAGACCGAAGTTACAAAGCAGCTGGAAGATAAGAAAGATGACGCAAATACCCCGGTACAGGAGCCGAAACCGGAAGAACCGACTCCATCCTATGTGATGAGCAAAGAGCGTATTGCTTTAGCTCCGGAAAAGGCCGGAACCGGAAAATTCGGTTTTAACCACGGTGAGACTGTTACCTACGCTGTGCATGTAACAAACACCGGAGACCTTCCATTAAAGATGTTTGTAACCGATGCATTTGCGGCAGAGGTAAGGAATTACTTTGAGGACTTAAAGATCACCGCTATTGAAGGGGAGGACCTTTCCGGAACCATGAGTGGCCTCGGTATCGGATACCAGACAGCAAAGATCCGTATCATGCCAGGCCAGACAGCAACCGTAACCTATCAGGCAGTTGTCGCAGACAATGCGCCGGAGCGGTTATCATTTGCAGCTATGGACGATGGAAACGGATACTTAAATACGGCAAAAACATTTGAAGTCAAGGCTGAAAAGCCGGACGGAACCGAAGGGGACAAGACTGAGTACCCGGGCATCCCGGATAAAAAGGATGACGCGAATACTCCGGTACAGACTCCGGAAGAACCACCGGTAACACCGCCGCCGACACCGGATGAGCCGGAATACCCGGTAATCTGGCTGATGAAGACAAGTGTTAACGATCCGTCCCATATCCTGCCTGGCGGTACATTCCAGGTACTGGATGAGAATAAGAATCCGGTAACGGATATTCTGGATGGAACGGCTTTCGGAATCGGCTACAACTGGAATCAGTGGAGCATTGTCCTGGAAGCCAGCAAGACCTATTACCTTCACGAGGTAACTCCTCCGAACGGATACCTTCCGGCAGAAGATGTGCAGTTTACCGTAGGTTACTATGGAGACCGCGTGGAAGCTGTCATGAAGGATAAGCCAACGGATGTAGGATTCAAAAAAGTAGACCAGCAGACAAAGAAACCGTTAGCCGGTGCAGTCCTTGCGGTTTACAAGGGACCGAAAAAGGCTCCTTACGCTGACTACGACGAAGCAGACAAAGTTGCAGAATGGACAACGGATGAAAGCGGTAAGTTTAAACTGACCGGCACCCTGGAGCCTGGTGTAATCTATACGCTTCACGAGGTACAGACCGTCGATGGCTATTATTACAGCTACGACATTGAGTTTGTTGTCAATACGGACGGTTCCGAGCAGATCGTAGAGATGCAGAACCGTAAGATCATCGTAGAGACCCCACCGGATGAACTTCCGCCGGATACCCCGACGCCAGAAGGCAAGGAACCTGAGTACGAGATGAAGAAGGAAAGGGTAACCGAAGCGCCGGAGAAGAAGGATACAAACCAGTACGGATTCTTCCGCGGAGATCGTGTCACCTACGACGTAACGATCAGAAACACCGGAGAGATCGCTTTGACCATGGATGTGGATGACGCATTTGAGGTTAAAAAGAATTTCTCCACTCCGAAGGTACACGCTGTTAGATTCTATGGCAGCGCATCCGGAAGAGAAAATACCAATATGGGTACCCTGAACAGTGCGAACGGTTCCAAGGCCAACATCACGATCAAGGCCGGCGCTTATGCGGTTGTCACGTATGAGGCGGAGGTCCTTGAAAAAGCGGATGAGCTGTTATCCAACAGCGCGCCGGATGACGGATTAGGATACGTCAATACTGCCACCACAACCAATGTAGTCGGAAAATACTATGAATATAGTGGCGAAGACACAGACGGGGATGGAAAGGGCGATACCGTAAAGGAAATTACCGTAACCAAGAAAGACTATCCGGATAAGCTGGGTGATAAGTCTGATGACGCAAACACCCCGGTACAGACCCCGGATAAGGAAACTCCGACTCCGTCCTATGAGATGGATAAGGAAAGAAGAACGGAAGCTCCGGAAAAGGAAGATACGAAGCAGTTCGGTTTCCACCGCGGCGACACCGTTGTTTATGACGTCACGATTACCAATACCGGCGACCTGCCGTTAAAGATGTTCGTAACCGACGCATTTGCGGACGAAGTAAGTCAGTATTTTAAGGACTTAAGGATTACCGCGATCGATGGCGAGGATATCTCCGAAGACGGAATGGGGATCGGGACGGATACCGCAAGGATCCGCATCATGCCGGGCAAAACAGCCGTTGTGACATATACGGCGGTTGTTGCGGATAACGCACCGGAAAGACTGTCCTTCCTGGCTTCTGATGATGGAAACGGATATCTGAATACCGCAAAGACCTACAACGTCAAGGCTGAGAAGCCGGACGGAAGCGAAGGCGGCAACAAGGAGTATCCTGGCATCCCGGATAAAGAGGACGACGGACATACTCCGGTACAGACTCCGGACAAACCTCCGGTCATCCCGCCACCAGGCCCGAATGAGCCGGAATACCCGGTTATCTGGCTGTTAAAGAACAGCGTGAACGACCCGTCTCACATCTTACCTGGCGGTACCTTCCAGGTGCTGGATGAGAATAAGAACCCGGTAACGGATATCTTAAACGGCACTGCATTTGGAATCGGCTATGGCTGGAACCAGTGGATGACGGTATTAAAAGCGGACCATACTTATTATCTGCATGAGGTCACACCGCCTGACGGATACCTTCCGGCAGAAGATGTAAAGTTCACAGTCGGCCACTATGGCGAGCGCGTGGATGTCATCATGACAGATAAGAAGCACAATGACGGAATCACCTTCAGTAAACAGGATTTCTCCGGAAACGAAGTGCTGGGCGCGACCTGCGAACTCTACGAAGTAACCGGAACCGGCGAGAACCGGATCGAGCAGTGGATAAGTACCGCTGCAGAGCATGTGATCAAAGGAAAACTGGAATCTGGTAAGACTTACCGCTTCCATGAGTCCGCAGCTCCTGACGGATACGGATACAGCGTGGATGTGGTCTTTACCGTAGATGAGGAAGGCAACGTAACAGATGCGCATTACGTAGACGAAGATGGCAAGACGGTTCTTTACGACCGTGACGGCTATCCGACTGAAATCATCCAGAATGGTGACGGAACTTATTCCTACAAGGATGAGTCCGTGACAAGGGATGAAAACGGGGACGTTTACGATGCGAACGGTATTCTGCTTGCAGCCGGAACTCAGAGAGATCTTGCGATCGCAGGCAACAAGGTTGTTTTAAAGGATGAGCCGACCAGCGTGAAGATCGTTAAGACTGACATGGCGGGCAACATCCTGGCAGACGGAATTTTCGCAATTCTGGATGCAGCAAAGAACCCGGTCAAGGCGTTATATGATACCAAGATTCCGTCAACCGAACACGACGGATTCATCCGCCGTGGCGAAAAACTGGTATTTAAGGGAAGCGCGGATGGCGTCCTGATCACAAAACAGCTTGTAGTCGGCAAGGAGTATTACCTGCAGGAGCAGGAAGCACCGTCCGGATACGCGAAAGCTGCTGACCAGATGTTCATCATCCGTTATGCAAAACCTGGCACAACACTGACCGTTACCATGCGGGACCATCCATTAAGCTTTGATTTCTCGAAAGAGGATCTGGGCGGAACCCCGGTAGCCGGAGCAAATGTTTCCATCCTGACCGCAGGCACGAAACAGGCCATCGCTTCCTGGACCACGGATGGCACCACCCATACCATGACATCCGCCCTGACAGCCGGACAGACCTACCTCTATCATGAGGATATGGCACCTGGCGGTTACGCAAAGAGCGCGGATATCGAGTTTACCGTATCGGCGGACGGCAGCGTGACAAATGCCCATTACGTGGATGAACATGGCAATACGATTCTCTATGATGAGAACGGCCTGACCACCGGTATCATCAAAAACGAAGACGGAACTTACCTGTATGACGAAAAGACCGTGACCGTGGATGATGAGGGTACCGCAAAAACAGAGGACGGCAATGTCATCGCAACCGGTGTCAAAGCTGAAATTGAAGTAACAGATAACCACCTGATCATGAAAGACGCTCCTCTTGATATCATCATCAAGAAGGAAGATCAGGAAGGAAAGAGCCTCGCCGGAGTTAAGCTTGCCGTATATAAGGGCAAGAAACTGCCGGAGAACGCAGATCATTCCAACCCGTATGCAGAGACCGATAAGGTCGCGGAATGGGTAACGGACGAGAGCGGCAGCTTTAAACTTCCTGCAGATGCAAACCTGGTTGTCGGAGAGACTTATGTCCTGCATGAGCTTGAGACAATCAAGGGATACTATTACAGTAGGGACGTAGAATTTACCGTCGAAAATACCGGAAAAGAACAGGTAGTCACCATGACGAACCGCAAGATCATTGTTGAGGTTCCGCCGGATGAAAAACCTGTACCGCCGACCCCGCAGCCGGCAAACCCGGGCTACACCATGGAAAAAGAGCGTGTATCCTTGGCTCCTGAGAAGAAAGATACCGACCAGTTCGGTTTCTTCCACGGGGACCGCGTATTATATGATGTCACCATCACAAATACCGGAGATACAACGATCACACTGGATGTAGACGATGCTTTTGAGGTAAAGAAAAACTTCACAACACCGGAAATCGATGCAATCCACTTCTATTTAAGGTCCAACAGCCTTGAGAACAGCCAGATGGGCAGCATCAACCGGATCAAGGGTTCCAAAGCGAACATCACGATCAAAGCCGGTGCATATGCAGTCGTTACCTACGCCGCAGTCGTTAAGGAAAAAGCAGATGAGCTCTTATCCGCAGCAGCAAAGGACGACGGACTCGGATACTTAAATACCGCAACGACAACCAATGTAACCACAAAATACTACGAATACAGCGGAGAAGACACCGATGGAGATGGAAAGGGCGATACCGTAACGGAAGTCACCAAGAAGCTCGATGATATGTCCGATACCGCAAACACTCCGGTCCAGGTACCGGAAGAACCGACTCCGTCTTACGAGATGGATAAGGAACGTACGGATAAGGCTCCGAAGAAGTCCGGAACCGACCAGTATGGATTCAAACGTGGCGATACCGTCACATACGAAGTCCATATCAGCAATACTGGCGACATGGCATTAAAAATGTACGTCACGGATGCATTTGCACCGGAGGTCAAGGACTACTTTAAGGACCTTAAGATCACAAAGATCAAGGGCGAGGACATTTCCGAAACCGGAACGGGAGTAGGCACAGACACAGCAAGAATCCGGATCGAGGCCGGTAAGACAGCAACGGTTGTTTATACCGCAGTTGTCACCGATAAAGCTCCGGAAAGACTGGCGTTCATGACTACCGACGATGGCAACGGATACCTCAACATTGCAAAGACTTATGATGTCAGAGCAGAAAAACCGGATGGAACAGAGGGAGATAAGACAGAGTATCCTGGAATCCCGGACAAAGAGGATGAAGGACATACTCCGGTGCAGACCCCGGATGAACCGCCGGTAACACCGCCGCCGACACCGGACGAGCCGGAATACCCGGTAATCTGGTTAATGAAGACAAGCGTTGGCGATCCGTCCCATATCTTACCTGGTGGTACTTTCCAGGTACTTGATGAGGAAAAGAATCCAGTAACGGACATTCTGGACGGAAACGAGTTCGGCATTGGATACGACTGGAAACAGTGGACCGGAGTGCTGGAAGCAGGCAAAACCTACTATCTGCACGAGGTGACACCTCCGGAAGGATACCAGCCGGCAGAAGACGTGAGATTTACAGTCGGATATTACGGCGAGCGCGTGGAAGTGGTCATGAAAGACCAGCCGACCGATGTGGAAGTGAAGAAGACGGATAAAACGACCGGCGGAATGTTAGCCGGAGCGACACTCCAGATTCTTGACCAGAATGGAAGCATCATAAAAGAATGGGTCACAAACGGCCACAACACACTGAAACTTACAGGTTTACTCACTGCAGGCGAGACGTATACCTTACGTGAGACTGGAACTCCGGACGGATATTACTACAGCAGAGATGTTATCTTTACTGTAAATGCGGACGGAACCGCTCAGACTGTTGAAATGAAGAACCGCCGGATTGTTGTTGAAACTCCGCCGGACAACTTCCCGAAAGATGAGCCTGAAACTCACGAACCGGAATATACGATGGAAAAAGAGCGCGTGACACTCGCTCCGGAAAAGACCGAAACCGATCAGTACGGTTTCTTCCACGGCGATAAAGTGACCTATGATGTTACGATCGCGAATACCGGTGATATCGCGTTGACCATGGATGTGGATGACGCATTCGAGATCCCAGCGAACTTTACGGCACCAGTCGTAAAGGCGGTCCGCTATTACAGAAATGACACCGGTACCGAGAACAGCTACATGGGTAAGACCAATGCGGTAAATGGCTCTGTTGCGAACATCACGATCGAGTCTAACGGCCGTGCGGTGGTTACTTATGAGGCAGAAGTCTTAGACGCAGCGAAGGAGTTTTTATCCGGCGCAGCAAAAGATGACGGACTCGGATACCTGAACACTGCAACCACCACCAATGTAACCGGTAAATATTATGAATACAGCGGTGAAGACCATGACGGAGACGGCAAGGGCGATACCGTGACAGAAATTACCGTTACGAAAGAACAGTACCCGGATAAGCTGGGTGACAAGTCAGATGACGCGAACACCCCGGTACAGGAGCCGGAAGCAGGAAAACCGCATCCGTCCTACACCATGGAAAAAG
>ERZ779892.1452-NODE-1452-length-21146-cov-4.412972_pt1 | contig 21146 bp, 22 predicted proteins | sample MGYA00511552_ERZ779892 | MGnify/ENA primary metagenome ERZ779892 (study PRJEB29588, sample SAMEA2154561) | human gut metagenome | biome: human gut; feature: human-associated habitat; material: faeces | place: Denmark | collected 2008/2010 ... | reverse complement strand
TACAGGAAGAGGCAGCCGGACTGCAAGGACGGCAGCCAGGTCCGGGAAAAGCCGCTTAAGGACCATTATCATTTTTATTGTGGCAGAGATCATTGCACTGGCACTGATCGGCGCAGGCTGGTATGGAAAGCGTATGATGTCCCTGATGCAGACGGATACAGAGTTTAATAAGTCTGATATGACAAATCCTTATATCTCTGTGGAAAAAGAGCAGGCTATGAAGGGATACTGGACCGTAGCTCTTTTTGGTGTGGACAGCCGTGACAGTTCTGTGGGCAAAGGAAATATGTCCGATGTTATCATCATCTGCAATATCAATCAGGAAACAGGGGAGATCAAACTGGTCAGCCTTTTCCGTGATACGTATCTGAATGTAGATGATAAAAATGGTTACAACAAGATCAACCAGGCTTACTTCAGAGGCGGCCCGAAACAGGCAGTAGAAGCCTTAAACAGAAACCTGGATCTGGAGATCAATGATTATGCTACATTTAACTGGAAAGCAGTAGCAGATGCCATTAATATCCTGGGCGGTGTAGATGTGGAACTGAGCAAGGCGGAGTTTTATTATATCAATGCCTATATTACAGAAACAGTAGAGTCTACAGGTGTTGGCTCTTATCAGTTAAAGAGCGCAGGCCCGAACCATTTAGACGGTATCCAGGCAGTTGCCTATGCACGCTTAAGAAAGATGGATACAGACTTTGCAAGAACAGAACGTCAGAGAAAGATCATCCAGTTAAGCTTTGATAAATTAAGACAGGCAAACTTTTCTGTTGTTAATAATGTAATAATTGTTTTCAGAATGGGAAAGTATATTTAACAAGAAAAAAATACAAAATGTATTTATTTTTTAACTTAAGTGATATAATATAGAAGGGAAAGGAGATTTATGGTATGGATAACTTGATTTATTTGTTAAATGTCAGAATGTCAGGAATTAAGAGCATAAAAAATGAAATTAGATTGGATTTTTATAAGAAGACTGTTGATAAGAATTTTGATCCTGATAAATTCAGGGTTAAGGCTATATATGGAGAAAATGGTTCGGGAAAGACAGCAATTATTACTGGAATCAAGATATTTCAGGATTTGATGCTGAGTAATCAATATCTTAACGAAAGTAAGAATCAGAGATTCCTTGATGAAATAATTAATAAAGAAACATCGAGATTTACATTTGGGTGTGAATATATTACAGGAGAAGAAGAATCATATATTGTCTATGATTATAATTTTGAGTTGGAGAAGAATAATAAAGGAGATTATGTTATAAAACATGAAAGCCTTAATTTAAAAAATGGTAATTATCCCAATAATAATTATGTTAATGTATATGAGTGTGATAATGGTGAACTTATTAATATTAATTGTAATGAGACTGTTAAGAATATTATAGAAAAAAAGACATTTAATCTGTTAAATAAGAACCCTTTTATGTCACTTTATATTGTTGATTATACTAGTGTTATTGAAAAAGATAAGGAATTCTCATACAATATTGCAGTGATGTTATTTCTCATAGCACTTATTAATGTATATATTAACGAAGAGGATAAACATGATATATATTTTTTGAGGAAAACAATAAGAGAATCACACGAAAAAAGTTCCGAGTATATTAATGATATAAATTCTAGATACAATAAGTGTATATTCCGGATTTGATGACAATTCTATAAGCAAGTCAGAATTTGACAAGTATAAAGAAAGTGTAAAACAGCTTACAAAATTTATACAAATTTTTAAGAGAGAATTAAAATCGATAGATATAGATGCAAAGGATGATGGAGACAACTATAGGTGTGAGTTGATTTTTAATTATGGTAATTATAAGGTTAATAAGGAATTTGAAAGTACTGGAATAAAGAAACTTGTAAGATTATATTCAGCATTTAAAGCAGCTAATAATTATGGAATTGCATTTGTGGATGAAATGGACTCTAACATTAATGATATTTATTTATGTAAATTAATAGAGTATTTTATGTATTATGGTAAAGGACAATTGTGTTTTACTATGCATAATGTAGATCCGATGTCATTATTAAAACAGAATAAGAATTCTATTGATTTCTTATCAAGTGATAATAAAATAGTGTCATGGGTATCTAAGGGGCATGCATCTCCAGAAAATTATTATAAGAATGGAATGATTGAAAATTCGCCATTTAATATAGATGCTACAGATTTTATAGGAATATTTGAGGGGTAGTTATGGGAAAACAGATAATTCTATGTGTTGAAACTAATAAGCAAGCTGATACAGATAGCACATATATTATGGATGCCATCAGACATAATTATGTGATCGATAATTCGGTTAAAATTAGTAAGATATACATGAAAACAAAAACAAGATATAATGATAAGGGTGTAGTGAGAGATATAGATAAGTTAATTAATATGTATAATCATGGAAAGAGTTATGTGGTTTATTGTATTGATACAGATCAAATTGAAAGCAATCAAATGCATAAAATGGAATTTGATAATATATCAGATTACTGTAAGAACAATGATTGTGAATTAATATGGTTTTGTCATGATGTCGAAGAAGTTTTTATAGGGAAAAAGGTAAAGGATTCTGAAAAAAGAAAAACTGCGGCAGAGTTTAGAAAAAAAGAGTGTGTTAAAAAATTGAATTTTAATGATATGAGAAGTAATAAACAATTGAAAGGCAAAAGTAATTTGCTTTTAGTGATGGATAAATATCTGGATAGGAAGATTTGAATATGTTATCAAATAATTTTCGCCGAATTGTTTTCACAATTCTTGCGGTTACATGGATGGTTGTTATTTTTTCTTTCTCGGAAAGGCAGGGGGATGAATCGGAAGAACAGAGTATTAAAGCTGGAATGATGGTTTGTCATGTATTTGTTCCAGGGTTTGATGATTTAAGTAAGCAGCAGCAGATTCATATGGCACAGGCTATTGATCATCCGGTAAGAAAGACTGCACATGCGACAGAGTATGCTATGCTTGCAGGACTGGTTCTGGGGGCTGTTACAGTCAGCATAATCAGATGGAAAAATGTATTGGTTTCAGTATGCATAGCCGTACTATATGCATCAACGGATGAGCTTCACCAGCTTTTTGTGCCGGGAAGAAGCGGACAGGTAAAGGATGTTTTAATTGATGGCTGTGGAGCAGTTATTGGAGCATTAATTATATGGGGAATATCATATCTGATTCATAAAAAGAAAAAATGATTATCAGTTGCAAATCTTTTCATAAGGACTATAATGGTTAAGAATTATAGTAATTATGATGGGATGGAAGAAAAATGGAAAATGCCAACACTATGGATAATGCAAAAATGACTAATGGACCAATAACAAGGATTTTATTATCATTTGCAGGTCCGGTGCTTTTAGGTCAGTTACTGCAGCAGCTTTATAATATTGCTGATGCAGCAATTGTTGGACAGTTCTTAAGTGCTAAGGCACTTGCAGCGGTTGGTGCAACATCTTCTCTTACATATATAGTATGTTATTTCTGTATAGGTTCATGTATAGGAATAAGTGTTCCTGTGTCACAGGCATTTGGAGCAGGAAAGAATGATGATTTAAGAAAATATTTTGTTAATGGAGTCTACTTTGCGCTTGCAATTGCGGTTATTATGACAGCAGTTACAGCGTCTATGAGTGGACTCTTTTTAACGTGGTTAAAGACACCTGAAAATATATTTAAGGATGCATATGTGTATCTTGTTATTATATTCTTAGGACTTCCGTTGACGGTTCTGTATAACTTCTGTTTTGGGATTCTGATGGCATTTGGAGACAGCAAAAAGTCAACAATGTTTATGGCAGTATCGACAGTTATTAATATTTTTCTTGATCTGTTTCTGGTTGTAGTTGTGAAATGGGGTGTTGCCGGAGCTGCAGTTGCTACTATATTTTCACAAGGAATTGCAGGCGTTCTTAGTGCTGTATACATCTTTAAGAAGTACAAACTGTTATTTCCAGTTAATGCAGATGAAAGAAAGTTCCATCCGTATTACATGAAGAACATTATTAAAATGTGCATGCCAATGGGACTGCAGTATTCTATTACTGCAATTGGTGCAATTATTCTGCAATTTTATGTAAATGCACTTGGAGAAGACGCCATTGCAGGATTTACATCCGGATATAAGATTAAGAATCTGATTCTGTGTCCGTTAAATGCGTTGGGAACAGCTCTTTCATCATTCGTCGGACAGAATTTCGGAGCTAAGAGATTTGACCGTATCAGTGAAGGATTTAAGAGAACTTTAGAGATTGGTCTTATCTATTCTGTAATCACGATGATAGTATGTTTCTTTACCGGCAGATATATGGCACTTATATTCGTTGATGCAGCTGATACAGTTGTTGTCGGTTACACTGTGAAGTTTATAAGATACATAAGTGTGTTTAATGCAGAACTGGCACTTTTATTTACTGCTAGGTATTCAGTTCAGGGTATGGGCTATGGCAAATATTCTATTCTCTCAGGACTTGCTGAGATGGCTGGAAGGGCGGCTGTTGCTGTGCTTCTGATACCACATTTTGGCTTTGATGCTGTGTGCTGGAATGAGGGACTTACATTCCTTGCAGGAATTGCAGTTATTCTGCCAATTTATATTAAACTATTTTGCCATTTGCGTAAAAGTATGATATAATTTTTACGATTTTGGGATGAGGAAAGGTGGCGCTTATGTCTAAGATTATATTAACAGGTGACAGACCAACCGGAAGACTTCACTTAGGTCATTATGTTGGATCTTTAAAGCGAAGAGTTGAATTACAGAATTCAGGTGAATATGAGAAGATTTTTATTATGATTGCGGATGCACAGGCATTAACAGATAATGCTGATAATCCAGAGAAAGTAAGACAGAACATTATCGAGGTTGCACTCGATTATCTTTCAGTTGGTATTGACCCAACTAAGTCTAATATATTTATCCAGTCACAGATTTCACAGCTTACAGAGCTTACATTTTATTATATGAACCTCGTTACAGTTTCAAGACTTCAGAGAAACCCTACAGTTAAATCTGAGATTCAGATGCGTAATTTTGAGGCGAGTATTCCGGTAGGATTTTTCTGTTATCCTATAAGCCAGGCAGCAGATATTACTGCATTTAAGGCTACTACTGTTCCTGTAGGAGAAGATCAGGAGCCTATGATTGAGCAGTGTCGTGAGATTGTAAGAAAGTTTAATTCTGTATATGGAGAAGCATTGGTTGAACCAGAAATTCTTCTTCCAGATAATAAGGCATGTTTAAGACTTCCTGGTACTGATGGTAAGGCTAAGATGAGCAAGTCATTAGGAAACTGCATCTACTTATCTGACACTCCAGAGGAAGTTAAGAAAAAGGTTATGAGTATGTACACAGACCCTAACCATATTCAGGTATCTGATCCTGGACAGGTTGAGGGTAACACAGTATTTACTTACCTTGATGCTTTCAGCAGTGATGAGGATTTTGCTGAATTCCTTCCTGATTATAAGAATCTTGATGAATTAAAGGATCATTACAGAAGAGGTGGTCTTGGAGATGTTAAGGTTAAGAAGTTCCTTCTTAATGTTATCAACAAGGAGCTTGAACCAATCAGAGCAAGAAGACATGAATATGAAAAGGATATTCCAGAAGTATATAATATCCTTAAGAAAGGTACAGAAGCGGCTTACGCTGTTGCACAGGACACTCTTGATGATGTCAAGGCTGCTATGAAGATTGATTATTTTAATGATGCAGAACTTATTAAGGTTCAGTCAGAAAAATACAGCAGAACAGAGTAATTATTTTAATTAAATATACACACGGAGGCTTTTCTATTATGAGACATTTACTTAGTCCGCTTGATTTAAGCGTTGATGAACTGGCAAGATTATTAGATCTTGCAAGAGACATTTCAAAGGATCCATCAAAGTATGGTCATGTATGTGATGGAAAGAAGATAGCCACATTGTTTTATGAGCCAAGTACTAGAACAAGATTAAGTTTTGAGGCTGCCATGATTAACCTTGGCGGTCAGGTATTAGGCTTTTCTGAGGCTTCTTCAAGTTCAGCGTCAAAGGGTGAAAGTGTTGCAGATACTATAAGAGTTATCTCTTGTTATGCAGATATATGTGCAATGCGTCATCCAAAGGAAGGTGCTCCAATGGTAGCTTCTGAATATTCGCACATTCCTATTATCAATGCAGGTGATGGTGGACATCAGCATCCTACACAGACACTTACAGATCTTATGACAATAAGGGAACTCCGTGGTTCACTCGATAACTTTACTATCGGTTTATGTGGAGACCTTAAGTTTGGAAGAACAGTCCATTCACTTATAAGTTCATTAGTAAGATACAATAATGTAAAGTTTGTCCTTATATCACCTAAGGAATTAAGAATTCCTGATTATATCAGGGATGATGTGCTTAAGGCTAATAACTGTGATTTCGTAGAAGTTGAGAACCTTGAGCAGGCTATGCCTGAGCTTGATATTCTCTATATGACAAGAGTACAGAGAGAAAGATTCTTCAGTGAAGATGAGTACTTAAGGATGAAAGACTTCTATATACTTGATGAAGATAAGATGGCACTTGGAAAGCCTGATATGTATGTTCTTCATCCACTTCCACGAGTTAACGAGATATCAGTTGATGTTGATAATGATGACAGAGCTGCTTATTTCAAGCAGGTTCAGTTTGGTGTATATGTAAGAATGGCACTTATACTTACTTTACTTGGACTTGATACAGCAGTTAATCCATCATTAGCTCATGTACTTGATTCACTGGATGCATAAGGAGGGAAATTTATGTTAAATGTAGGAGAACTTAATGAAGGCTTTGTTCTTGATCATATTGAAGCAGGAAAGGCCATGATGATATACAATTACTTAGGTCTTGATAAGCTTGACTGTCAGGTTGCTATAATTAAGAATGCAAGAAGTGGTAAGATGGGAAAGAAAGACATTATTAAGATTGAAGGTGGTCTTGATCTTGTTGATCTTGATGTTTTAGGATTCGTTGACCATAACATTACTGTAAATATTATTAAGAATGGTGAAATAGTAGAGAAGAAGAGACTATCTCTTCCAAAGCAGGTTACTAATATTATCAAATGTAAGAATCCAAGATGTATCACATCTATCGAGCAGGGTTTAAAGCAGGTGTTCGTACTTGCTGATGAGGAAAAGCAGGTTTATAGATGTAAGTACTGTGAAGAGAAATATTCATAAAAATTAATGGCTGTCGTTACTAAACGGCAGCCATTTTAATATATGTGTCAAAGACACATTTACTTAAGTTCTTTAATTATCATATTATTAGGTCTTGAAATCTTAAGCTCCGGACCATTCATTATTATAAGTCCTTTGTCGTATTTTACAGTAAATATTGTAATAGAATTCCCTTCATTATTCATTGACATTAAATGCTTGTCGTCAGGGAAGAGCCTTATGTACTTAGGATAATCACCACTGATAGGGAGAGAATTAAGGCTTGAGAGCTTTCCTGTTTTGGAATCAACCTTGTATATTGTAACTGTATTATCGCCGGCGTTAGAGCAGAGCAGATGCTTTCCTGTGCTGTCAAATGTTATGTTAGCAGCGGCACTGTTAGATTTATGGTCTCTTCTTACAGTGAATATATTCTGTACTAAATCAAAACGGTCTTTGTCTGAATTCTTATCATAAGAATATACATTAATATAATTCTTCATTTCGCAGACAACATAAGCAAACTTACCATCCTGACTGAATTCAATCTGTCTTGGTGCAGATTCCTGCTGTGAACGGATTATATCGTATAACTTTAATTTACCGGTTACATGATTGAATTCATAAAGCTTAATCTGGTCAATTCCAGGGTCACATACACATAAAAGTTCTTCGTCAGGTGTGAATGTGCTCCAGCTTATATGAGGACGGAAGTTTCTTTCGGCAACACTTCCGATTCCTTTATGAAATATTTCATCAGCTATAAATCCCGCTGAACCATCAGCATTGATGTGCAAAACAGTAATCTTGCCGTCATGATATCCGGAAACAACAAGGAATCTGTTATCACTTGTTACGCATATATGACAGCCACGCATTCCGTTAATGGACGCAACATTCATAAGCTCAAGACTTCCATCTTCTAATACAGCATAAGCTGAAACACCCTGGTCACATATAGAGTATAAGAAATTCTTATCATGTGAAAATGCAATGAAAGAAGGGTTATCAATTGCCACCTCTTCACGTTCTGTTATTCTTCCTTTAGCTACATCACAGTCATATATATGGATACCCTTACTGCTTTCGTGTGTATAGCTGCCTGCATAAGCTACATATTTCTTATCCATGATTATCCGCCTCCGTAAAACATATATATTACTATTTTATAGCATAAGTAAAGGATTTTCAATACTGGTCAGATACATTTTTGCTTAACCTTGTCAGGACAAATACTTACAAGTATAATATCAGGCCCGATTGTGCGGATGCATTTGAAAGGAATTACATATTCATAATCTCTTCCAAGCAGTCCGCATAATCTGGCGGGACCGGGGACAATGAGTGCCAGTATGCAGCCTGATGATGGGTCAAAATCAATATCAACCACAAAACCTAATATGCAGCAGTCGGTATCATTTATTACAGTTTTTCCTTTAAGTTCACATAGACGCATTATAATACCTGGTTAAGTGCTTATATTATTATATTACGAATATCAGCAGAGGTGTCTTTTCATATCACGCAAGGCACATTTTTCAAGACGGCTTACCTGGGCCTGTGATATCCCAAGGTCTTTGGCAACTTCAGTCTGTGTGAGACAATCAAAGAACCGGAGTATTATTATCTGGCGTTCTCTTGGAGAAAGCCGGTTTATTGCTTCTTGCAGTGCAATATTTCTTACCCAGCGGTCTTCAGTGTTCTTCTTGTCTTTTACCTGATCAATAACATACAGGGTGTCACCACCATCATTGAATACCGGTTCATATAATGATATTGAAGGTGTGACTGCTTCAAGGGCAATTACGATATCAGCTTTTGATATGCCTATTTCTTCTGCGATTTCTGTAATTGATGGTTCTTTAAGATTTTTCTTCATAAGTGTTTCACGGGTAGTTATTGCTTTATAGGCTGTATCTTTTAAGGAACGGCTGACTCTTATAGTGCTGTTATCACGCAGAAAACGCTTTATCTCTCCGATTATCATTGGAACAGCATATGTTGAAAATTGTACATTTAACGATATATCAAAATTATCAATCGCTTTAATCATTCCTATACAGCCTATCTGAAACAGGTCATCAAGATTTTCACCACTCTGGCTGAAGCGTTGTACAATGCTTAATACAAGCCTTAAGTTTCCTTTTATAAATGTTTCTCTTGCCTGCGTATCTCCTGATTTTATCTTTACAAGCAGTTCTTTTGCCTGGGCGGGTTTAAGAAGAGGAAGGTCACTTGTATTGACTCCGCATATTTCGACTTTGTATCCAGCCATAATCCCTCCTTAAATAATAATTGTTTTTTCAATTTATCAACATTAAAAGGATTGACATTTTGGCTGGGCTTATTCATAATTAATTTATATATTTAATTTGGAGGTAGATAGCGTGAAGTGTCCATTTTGTGGTAAAGATAACACTAAGGTAATTGATTCAAGACCGACTGATGACAGCTCAATAAGAAGACGTCGTCAGTGTGACGAGTGTGGTAAGCGTTTTACCACATATGAAAAGATTGAATCTATGCCTCTTATTGTGATTAAGAAGGATAATAACAGAGAACCATATGACAGAGAGAAGATAACTGCGGGTATTGTCAGATCGTGCCATAAAAGGCCTGTATCTATCTCACAGATTAATAATATGGTTGATGAGATTGAGACGCAGATATTTAATATTGGAGAGAAAGAAATCTCAACTAAAACTATTGGTGAGATTGTAATGAGCAAGCTTAAGGCAGTTGATGAGGTTGCCTATGTAAGATTTGCATCTGTTTACAGAGAATTTAAGGATGTTGATTCATTTATGGAAGAGATTAAGAAAATCCTTAAATAATATATATCAGTAATTAAGAAAGGCAGCATTTTTGTTATGTTTAAGAGGTTTTATCCTGATATATATATTGATTCAGCTTACGACATAGATTATGAAGGACTGTATAATAAGGGCTACAGAGGTATTATATTTGATATTGACAATACTCTTGTGGAACATGGTGCACCGGTTACGAAGAAGTGCAGTGATTTATTTGACAGTTTAAGAGCGATAGGGTTTGATACATGTATTATATCGAATAACAAAGAACCGCGTGTAAAGCCGCTTGCTGATGCATGTGGTTCAAGATATGTAAGTAAGGCAGCAAAACCATCGCCGGTCAATTATATTAAGGCAATGGATATTATGGGAACAGACAGGAATAACACATTCTTTGTTGGTGACCAGCTTTTTACAGATGTGTGGGGCGCTAACAGGGCAGGTATTATGTCTGTGCTTGTAAAGCCTATTGATAAGCATGAAGAAATTCAGATAATTCTTAAGAGAAGACTGGAATGGATTGTATTATTTTTCTATAAAAGAAGAAAGCATTAATTGCTTAAAGGAGCTTGGATTATGGACATCAAAGGAACAACAAGAGTATGCGGACTTATTGGTAATCCGGTAGGACATTCTGTGTCACCGGCAATTCATAATAATCTTGCACGGCTGACAGGAAAAGATATGGTTTATACAACATTTAAAGTGGAAAAAGGAGATGTGGCATCTGCTGTAAGGGGTGCTTACAGTCTCAATATACTGGGACTTAATGTCACAGTTCCACACAAGTCAGAGGTTATTGATTCTCTTGTAGATATGGATCCGCTTGCCAAGGCTATAGGAGCTGTTAATACTCTTGTAAGGGTTGATGGAGGATTCAAAGGATACAACACTGATATTCTTGGACTTGCGAGAGAACTTGAAGATGAAGGAATTGAACTGGCTGATTCTAAGGTTATTATTCTGGGAGCAGGAGGCGCAGCAAGAGCTATTACTTTTCTTTGCTCAAGCAAGGGGGCAAAGAAAATTTATCTGTTGAACAGATCTGTAGATAAGGCACAGGATATAGCACATGCTGTAAATACACATTTTCACAATGAAAAAGTAATTCCTATGAATATTGCTGATTATGCGGATATTCCAGGAACTGATTATATTGTTATCCAGACAACAAGCGTTGGACTTCACCCGAATGATACTGCAGTTGTTATTGATGATGAAGCATTTTATAAAAAGGCGGCAGTTGGTGTTGATATCATATATAATCCGGGAGAGACTATGTTTATGAAGCTTATTAAGGCACAGGGGAAAAAGGCTTATAATGGACTTAAGATGCTTCTGTATCAGGGAGTAAGTGCTTACGAGCTCTGGAATGACTGTAAGATTACTAAGGAAGAGGCTGATGAGGTGTATAAGTGTCTTCAGAAGGAGCTTGGGATTAATGAATAGAAAGAATAATATTATCCTTATTGGTTTTATGGGAAGCGGTAAGACTACATTTGGCAGATGGATATCTACGTCCCATTCAATGAAGTTCATTGATACTGATGAGTACATAGAAAAAAAATACAATAAGCTTATTAAGGATATATTTAGAGAGTCGGGAGAAGAAGCTTTCAGAAATATGGAGACACAGGCAGTCAGAGAACTTGCTGATTCATGTGATAACTGTGTTATATCTGTTGGAGGAGGGCTGCCGGTAAGAGATATTAACCGCAGGCTTCTTAAAGAGCTTGGAATTGTCGTATATCTTAAGACCGAGGTTGATGAACTTGTAAAAAGACTGTCTAAGGACACAAGCAGACCGCTTCTTGCAGGAGGTAATTTAAGAGAAAAGATTGAAAGTCTTATGACCGCAAGGGAGGCGCTTTATAAGGACGCTGCTGATGTTATAGTTAAGACTGATGGAAGAAGATTTGAAGACATGTATGCTGATATAGTTTCAGCTGTTAATATAGGCATAATGGAGGATTGATATGAAGATACTTGTAATGAACGGACCTAACATTAATTTTCTTGGAATAAGAGAGAAAGGTATATATGGAGAGCAGAATTATGAAGTTCTTGTTTCAATGATTGAGAAGAAGGCAGAGGAGCTTGGAGTTGATGTTGAGGTGTTCCAGAGCAATCATGAAGGTGCTATAATTGATAAGATTCAGGAAGCATATTATAATGATGTTGATGGAATAGTTATTAATCCGGGAGCGTTTACTCATTACAGCTATGCAGTAAGAGATGCTCTTGCATCTGTGGCAGCAATTCCTAAGATTGAGGTTCATATATCTAATGTACATACAAGAGAAGAGTTCAGACATACATCAGTGACAGTTCCTGTGTGCAACGGACAGGTTGTTGGACTTGGACTTAAGGGATATTTATATGCCATGGAAGCAGTTGTTGACCTTGCTATGAAAAAGTAGTTGCCAAATGTTTATATTTATTATACAATATTAGAAGTCATTTGATTATTTAGGAGGTATACCAAAGAATGGTAGATGCAGGTAGTTTTAAGAACGGTATTACAATTCAGTATGAGAACGGAATTTGGCAGGTAATCGAATTCCAGCATGTTAAGCCTGGTAAGGGATCACCTTTCGTTAGAGCTAAGTTAAAGAATATTATTTCTGGTGGTGTTATAGAGAATTCTTTCAGACCAACTGAGAAGTTTGATCTTGCACACATCGACAGATCAGAATATCAGTATTTATATGCTGATGGAGATCTTTACAACTTTATGAATACAGAGACATATGACCAGATCGCATTAAGTGCTGATCAGGTTGGTGATTCTCTTAAGTTCGTTAAAGAGAATGAGATGGTTAAGCTTTGTTCACATGATGGTAATGTATTTGCTATTGAGCCACCTATTTCAGTTGAGCTTGAAGTAACAGATACAGAGCCTGGTATCAAGGGTAACACAGCAACAGGTGCTACTAAGCCAGCTATCGTAGAGACAGGAGCTAAGATTATGGTTCCATTATTCGTTAATCAGGGCGATAAGATTAAGATTGATACTCGTACAGGTGAGTATACATCAAGAGCATAATTTTTATGTATTATTAAGGGCTGTCATGCATATGCATGACAGCCCTTTTTGCGCGAGTAGCGATGAGAATAGCTGCAGAATTTATAATCATGCTTGCATGAATTATAAATTGGGCGGATATTCGAGGAGCACCGCGACAATGCCAGACTTTAGTCTGGCATATGCGCTACTCGCGCGAGTAGCGATGAGAATAGTTCTAGAATTATCCCCTTGCCTGGAATGTTGTACAGACTGTATCGTCCTCTGTTACAGCTTTTATACCTGATATGTCTACATGGTCAGCATCACATTTTTTATTAGTGTTATATATGCAGTTGGTTGCTTCACATGAGATGGATAAAGAATCTTTAGGAAGATGGCACATATTAGTTGCACCTGGTTTCTGATGTTCATAGTCGCTGCAGCATGTTTCACCACATTGGCATGCCGAGCTTCCTTCTACACAGATTGAATTAAGACAGCACTGATTGTCACAGTTATGCATGCAAGATGCAGCATTACAGTTAAGATTACCCATAATATTTCTCCTTTCAAAAAACAAATATGACCGCTATTGTTTTTGAAACATAGCGGCCATATTATTGTACCCTTAATATTATTCTTTATTCAGAGGGCTATTTAATGAAAGAAAATGTAAAACGTTTTGTTCTGACATTGAAATATCTGAAAGAAACCTTAGCAATAATCTTATCCTTTGATACAAATGTGTTGGTCCAGTATCTGGAATCTTTAGAATTGTTTCTGTTATCTCCAAGCATAAAATATGAATCAGCAGGTACAACATAGGTTAACTCTTCACCATCATTGTTCATTGGCTCCCGAAGATAATTCTCTTCAAGCTGTTCACCATTGACATATACATGTCCGTTGGAAATCTGAATGACATCACCAGGAATACCGATAACTCTTTTTACAAAATTCTGTGATTCATCATCAGGATATTTGAAGATTACAATATCACCACGTTCTGGTTCATGAAACAGATAAGCAAGTCTGAAACCTATTAGTCTGTCTCCGGTAAGAATGGTGTTTTCCATTGAACCAGACGGAACCTGAGCGTTTACAATTATAAATCTGGTAAAAAGAAATGCTACAATAACAGCAACGGCAAGGATTTTGATATAACTTAATATTTCCTGTCCAATAGTTTCCTGCTTTTCTTTATGATGACGTGGAGCAACAGGCTCATCGCTGTAACGAGGAATATCATAAATGTTATCATCATCATCATCTTCATCAAAAGAAAAATCATCATCTAAAAATTCGATACCATCATCGTATTTTGCTTTAGTATCATCGTCATAATTGTCATAGTTAAAATTAGTCATGTTATATATTTCCTTATTGTTATATAAGACAATGATAGTTTAAATGGCGTTATTTTGCAAGTAATTCCATGATTTTATTGCTTCTTGCAATAAATCCAGTCATCTGTTCAGGAGAGAGTGGTGCATGACTAAGCATAGCAAGGTCATAGAGCTGTTCGCATATAATCTTAGTATTTTCACCGTCTGCATGTTCTGCAACATATTTAACAAGGTCATTGTTAGCATTAAGTACAAGAGTCTGCCCCTCAGCACCAAACATATTAGGATCCATGCCTGCCATACCATACATCTTCATCATATCCTGCATACGTCTGCTTTCTTCTGAAAGAGTAATCATTGAAGATATAGATGCATCCTTTAATTTCTCTACACTAACAGTTAAATTCTCATTGCCAAGAGCATCCTTGAAAGTCTTAGAGAGCTTTTCAGTCATGTCCTTCAACTCGTCTTTAGAAGTCTCCTCCTTAAAGCTGTCTGAAAGATCTGCATCGATACGCTTGAACTTGAGATTCTCATTCTTAGATTCCATGTTGGTGATGAATGGCTGGTCAATGTTATGAGTAAGAATTACAGCATCAATTCCTTCGTTCTTAAACATGTTAATATACTGACTCTGTTCAATTTCATCTGTTACATAGAATACAGTGTTTTCATGTTTCTCTTTATTCTCTTCGAGACATTCCTTAAGTGTTAAATATTTGCCGTCAAGGTTCTTGAATATGATGTAATCATTCATCTTCTCAGCAAATTTTTCATCCTTTAAGCAGCCGAATTTAATAAATGGGTTGATGTCATCCCAGTATTTTTCATAGTTTTCTTTATCTGTTTTACACATTCCTGAAAGCTTGTCGGCAACCTTTTTAGTGATGTAATCAGATATCTTCTTAACAAATCCATCGTTCTGAAGTGCTGAACGTGATACATTAAGTGGAAGGTCTGGGCAGTCAATAACACCTTTAAGAAGAAGTAAAAATTCTGGAATAACTTCTTTGATGTTATCTGCTACGAATACCTGATTGTTATAAAGCTTTATAGTACCTTCAATAGATTCATACTCTGTATTAATCTTAGGGAAGTAGAGAATACCCTTAAGATTGAATGGATAATCCATGTTAAGGTGAATCCAGAATAATGGTTCTTTATAATCGTGGAATACCTTGCGGTAGAATTCCTTGTAATCTTCATCTGAACATTCATTAGGATGCTTTGTCCAGAGTGGATGGATATCGTTGATTGCAACTGGTCTTTTTACAATCTTAGCCATCTTTTTGGCTGGAACTTTCTCAACAGTTTCCTTAGTTCCATCTTCTTTCTCAACTTCTTCTGTAACAGCGTCCTTTATAAATGTATCAAGAACTGTATCTTTTTCTTTAACTTCTTCCTCAGGAATCTCCTCAGTCTGTTCACCCGCATCTTCGTTAGTTACAAAGATTGGAACCGGCATGAAAGAGCAGTACTTATCAAGAACTTCTTTAGCTTTATATTCGTTGGCAAATTCATAGCTGTCCTCATTGAGGTAAAGAGTAATCTCAGTACCAGGAGTTGTTTTGGTTCCCTCACTTATATCATATTCAGTTCCTCCGTCACATGACCAGTGAACTGATTCTGCTCCGTCCTTAAATGAAAGAGTATCAATAGTAACCTGGTCAGCAACCATAAATGCTGAGTAGAAACCTAAACCAAAATGTCCGATAATCTGGTCATCGTTAGCCTTATCCTTATACTTCTCAAGGAATGCTTCAGCACCTGAAAAAGCAATCTGGTTGATATACTCATCAACCTCTTCCTTAGTCATACCGATACCGTTATCAATGATCTTGATTGTCTTATCTTTTGCAGAAAGCTTAATTTCAACCTTATATTCAATATCATCAGGAGCTTCATACTCTCCAATCATTGAAAGCTTCTTGAGCTTAGTGATAGCATCACATGCATTAGAAACTAACTCTCTATAGAAGATATCATGGTCAGAATACATCCATTTCTTGATGATAGGGAAAATATTCTGACTGTTAATAGATAAATTACCATGTTCTTTTGACATAATATTTCACTCTCCAATCTGTATAGTATTAAACTAAATGTTAATTTAATACACAAGAAAACATAAGTCAAGCAAAAATTAGCACTCCTTAAACAAGAGTGCTAACAAAAAACCGCCTGTGCGTGTAAACAGGCGGTTTTGCAACATTTATTAAATAATTCTAAATTATTCCTCATAGGAAATATCAGCATCTGACAGGAAGTTAATAATATATCGTTCAAATGCTTCATCAAGTGAACGGTCGAGAGTGAAAGTACTAAGCGAAGATGCTGTTGTCATGGTTACTGAACCATCCTGATAGCGTACATTAAGAAATAACCCGTTGACACAGTCGGGGTCAAAGTTAAGGTCAGTATCAAGTATCAGCTTTGCAACAACTGCTTCAGGCAGTACAAATGTTATCTTTAAAAGTTCAGGAACTTTCCTGCCCTTAATTATGCTGAATGCGAAAGGCTTAATGTTCTTCCATGATGTATATCTTGCAGAAGGCATGGAATTAAGCTCATCTTCATTATAAAAGTCAGTGTTGAGCTTTCCATCTATTGTATAACTGCAGCCTGTGCATATATAGGCTTCTGAAAGACACATACCATCAAATGTATCGCTTATCAGAAGTTTATTCATAAATTGCTTTAAATCCTTAATTGTAAGAGAGAGCATAAATCCTCCTTGTTTTGCGAAGCAAAATGCGACTGCCCATGCAGGAGCAGAGGATTTTAGCCTCCTTGTTTTGCGAAATGTATATTAATTATAATATAAAATCAGTCTTTTAGAAACAGCTTTTGAATTATATTTATAAGAGCAAAGAGAATTGTTGATATAATACAGAGAATAACAATTCCGAGAACTACATAACTCATCTTAAATACCTGGCTTCCGTATATTATGAGGTATCCAAGTCCTTTTTTAGCAGCTAAGAATTCGCCTATAATTACACCTACAAGACACAGACCTATATTTACCTTCATGTTACTTATAATGATTTTCTTGGAGCCGGGGATGATAAGTTTACACAGAATATGCCATTTGTTACCACCAAGAGTCCGTATCAGAGTGATTTTTTCTTTGTCAATGCCAAGAAAACCTGTGTACAGATTAATTATCATGCCGAATATTGCTACGGATACAGCTGTTATAATAATTGCCTTGGTATTAGTGCCAAGCCATACTATAAGCATCGGTGCCAGAGCTGACTTAGGAAGGCTGTTTAATACTACCATGAAAGGCTCAAGACAGTCCGACAGTCCTTTGAAGCACCATAACAGTATTGCAAATATAATGCCGACAACTGTAATTATTGCAAATGCGACTATGGTTTCATAGAGAGTTACCCATATATGCATGAATATTATTCCGTCTTTGGCGAGGTCCATAAATGTCTGGTACAGTCTTACCGGTGAACTGAATATAAATGCATTGATAATACCTTTGTCAGCAGTAAATTCCCATATACCGATAAAACCTAAGAATAATATCAGGCGGGAGAGTGTTACTGATATGGAATATATGCGCTGCTTAATTACGAATTTGCGTTGTAAAGGACTCATATTCATTTTAACACCTCCCTTATTTCATCAAAATATTTCTGGGTTGAAAGAGTGTCACGTGATTTGATATCAACTGTTTTTAAAAGACTGGCAGGTCTGTTTGTGAGGATAAGAACACGGTCAGTCATTGCAATTGCTTCAGATATATCGTGCGTTACTAATATTACTGTTTTTTTCTCACTTCTTAATATATTACATATATCTTCCCTTACTTCGAGTCTTGTCTGATAATCAAGGGCAGAAAATGGTTCGTCTAAAAGTAAAATATCCGGTTTCAGAGCAAGTGTGCGTATAAGTGCTGCACGCTGTCTCATACCTCCGGATAACTGGGATGGCCTCGCTGATTTGAATTCTGCAAGGTCGTATTGCTCTAAGAGATGATTAACATAGGCAATGTTTTCAGGAGTTTTTTTGTTATTTATTTCAAGACCTAACATAACATTTTTATATATACTGCGCCATTCAAACAGATTATCTTTCTGCAGCATATATCCCATCCGGGAGTCTGTATTATTCTCTGGCGGTCTTATATATATGGTTCCTGCTTCAGGCTTTATAAGATCGCATAGAAGAGAGAGCAGTGTGGATTTGCCACAACCGGATGGACCGACAATTGATGTGAAACTACCGGGCTTTATTTCGAAAGAAAGGTCATTGATTACCGGGGTCTCTCCATTTTTATCATGATAAGAATAATATATGTGATCCAGAGATAGAATTGATTCCAATAGATTACTCCCATACTATGGTTAATATAATTTATGAAAAATATCAGAAAAAGTGATAATCAAGATTGAATAAAACCCGTATAAAGAATATAATAAAAACATTAAAGTCATATGAGGGGTACTTTATGAACTGTTTAGAGGAAGTAATAGCCAGTATAAGCACAGAAAGAGTTTTTATACAGACACATAATTTTCCGGATCCTGATGCAATTGCATGTGCATATGGATTATCAGAGCTTTTGAAGGCAAAGGGGATAGATGCAGAAATATGCTATAAGGGAAGCATCGACAGAACTGTGACAGCCAAGATGGTAAGGCTTCTTAATATTAATGTTAAGGAATATATAAGTTTTGAAGAATTTAACAAAGAAGATGAGATTATTCTTGTTGATGCCCAGAAGGGTAATTCTAATATTATAGATATGAATGGACAGGAAATAATATGTATTGACCACCATCCCGTATATGAGCATATTGATTATAGGTTTTGCGACATAAGACCAGATGTTGGTGCATGTGCTTCGATTATAGCATCTTATTATTTTGACAATGATATTGATATGCCAGCTGATGTGGCAACAGCACTGTTATATGGAATCAAGATGGACACAGCTGATATGCGCAGAGGTGTTTCACAGCTTGATCTTGATATGTTTTATAAGCTTTTTATGATGGCAGACAGGGATATACTTACAAACCTTGACAGTAGTGTACTGCATTTTGATGATATTAAGGCATATAAAGATGCACTGAGTACTATTGATATAAGGGAAGATGTATGCTTTGCATGTGCCGGATATGAATGTAAAGAATCACTTATAGCTGCTATATGTGATTTTACACTCACGCTTGATGGAATTAATCTGTCAATTGTATATTCACCAAAGAAGGATGGAATTAAACTGTCAATAAGAAGTGGTGGAAAATATCTGTCAGGAGTTCTGGCAGTCAATGCCCTTAGAGGAATAGGTACGGGAGGAGGCCATGATAATATGGCGGGGGGTTATGTACCATATGGAAAAGAAACCGGGTCTAAAGTTGGGGATGCTGATATTGTAAGGCTTGAACATGAGATTAAGGCAAGATTCTTAAAAGAAGCAGGAATTAAATAGTGTTTATTTTAGTATATTAACTGCCGGATGAAGGTGATTCTTTCCGGCAGTTTTATTATTGAATATATTATCTTATATCAATCTGTAATCTGTCTATGAAATGTCCCCAAATGCCGGCATAGCCATCCATTCCGTTATCTTTATTATTATCTTTCTGATAACTATAATAGTTACCGTTCACAGGACTTACCCTGTAGAATGCGTAATGGTATCCAGATGATTTAATGATGTCATCAGGCGTGTAATAATATATCTCAACAGCATCAACAGGTGTGTCATTGCCGGCATATCCGTTATAATAATCGTTAATATCAGTGTTGCGGCTGTCTATGAAATCCAGCCAGCCACTGTCCACATGGACTCTGTATTTTATATAGCCGGTATCTGTTGTGATAGCAAGACCGGTGATATTCTGACCACGTATTCCGGCATAATCTTCATTATTCTTAACAACAGGAAGCCAGCGACCCGCTGCAAGTTTTGTCTGATAGTAAACATTTATACTATTGGATGAACTATCATCGGTACGGATAGTTTCACCAGTATTGTCATCATTTTTTACAGAATAATCTGAGTAATATATATTGCCGTCATATTCTTCATCTTCAATTTCTACTGCACCAAACTGCCACATGGTACAGTCAAGGCTTGGAGAATCAATTCCCCAGTGTGCAAGCCATATATTCATCTCTGGGATTGATTTCAGTCTGTCAAGGTCAAGCACATTTGTAAAATAGTTGTAATTGGCATAGACACCGGTTTTATATCCACTGACACGCATAGCATTAACAAACATTTCGCAGAAATCAGACAGTAGTTCGCCTTCGGAGTATACATCCAGACCGTTTCTTGCTTTATATCCATCAGCATCTTCCATGTCAAACCACACACCAAGTTCAGGAGACCTTCCTTTAAGAAGTCTTAGAGCATGGGCAGTTTCGCTTGCTGCATCGTAATAATCTAAAGCATAACTATATAGATAGACGCCGTAAGGAATTCCAAGCCTTTCACATTCATCCATATTTCTTATGGCAGCATCATCATCCTGTAATTGGATATCATTGCCATATCCTATACGGATAATTGTACCTTCAATATAGTTCTTCATATTATCCCACTGTATGAATCCATTATAGCTGCTCACATCTATAACAACGGCATATATATCAGCCGGTAATGACATGAACAGGCATACAGATGCAATAATTGCAATATATATTCTGATGATTTTCTTCATTTACATAGCCCCTTTCATTGAATATTCTAATATAGAATATTCGAGGGTCTGCCTTGGTGTTAGTGAAATAACGGCTTTACAAAAAAACAAATAATATATAT
>ERZ779892.1412-NODE-1412-length-21677-cov-4.231893_pt1 | contig 21677 bp, 19 predicted proteins | sample MGYA00511552_ERZ779892 | MGnify/ENA primary metagenome ERZ779892 (study PRJEB29588, sample SAMEA2154561) | human gut metagenome | biome: human gut; feature: human-associated habitat; material: faeces | place: Denmark | collected 2008/2010 ... | reverse complement strand
TTTTTCCCACATAGTTTTATAAAGAGGCACTGATTGCAATAATTCATCATGTTTTCCGCAGCCCTGCAAAACACCGTCAGATAAAACAAGTATTTGATCTGCATTTTGGATATAGGACAAAGTGTGTGATACAAGGAACACCGTTTTCCCCTTAATCATTTCTTCTATGCCCTTTTGTATTGCTACGGCATTTTCAGCATCCAGACTGGAAAGCGCCTCATCCAAAAGAATGATCGGGGAATCTTTCAAAATTGCCCTCGCAATAGCGACACGCTGACGCTCACCACCGGAAAGGCTTGCACCGCCCTCGCTGATAACCGTTTGATAACCCTGTGGGAGTTTTTCTATAAATTCGTGACAGTGAGCCTTTTTTGCCGCCTCTATTACCTGCTCGTCCGTTGCGCTCTGGTTTCCCATCCGAATATTATTCATCATGGTATCCTGAAAAAGATATACTTCCTGAAAAACGATACTCACATGACGCACCAGATCACTATGCTTTAATGTTGCCGCATCTTTCCCATTCAACAGAATCCGCCCGTTTTTCGGCGTCACGAATCCCAGAATCAAATTAAGGAGAGTAGATTTGCCGCTTCCAGAAGGACCAACCAATGCAGTGATCGTTCCGGGGTTAGCTGAAAAACTTACATGACTAACTGCTTCACGCTTTCCATCATAGCTAAACGATACATTTTCAAACCGTACATCGGCTTGTGTATCGGCAAACTGTGTAATTCCCTGTTTTTCATTTTCAGTCGGCAGGTTGTTAATTTCCGCTATATTATCCAACGATGCGTTTGCAAGATTCATCATTGCAAAGGAACCCATCAGAGCTTCCAGCGGACGGTAAAAAATAATACCCATGATTGCAAAAAACAAATAGGTTGCCGAGGCTAATGAACCAGAACGAACCATTGTAATGCCAACACCCAAACTCAAAAACAGCCCCAGATTCAGGCAGATCTTATAACCCATACTCCAATTCGTCAGCGTCGATTCATAACGGCCAGAAGCTGTGCAATATCCGTCCACCTGATTCTCTACGAGCTTACCGGTTTGTTCCAGCCGGTATGCCTTGATCGTTTCCATACCCTGTACATATTCCAGCGTGGAATCAATCATTGCCACCTGTGCATTTTTCTTCTGCTCTCCCAGTTGAACCATGCTCTTTTGAAACTGCTGGTAGAGGATATAACCGGGGATGATTCCCACAAACAGAAGAAGCGCCATACGCCAGTCCACACTAAGCAGCATCAGAGCAAATACAACCGTCATGATCATGCTGGAAACGAAACCGGCAATAATCTCCATGATATTCATTTCCACAAAACTTAAATCAGTTGTAAACAAAGATGTAAGCTGGCTGATCTTGTCTTTTGTAAAGTAGTATAGCGGAAACTGTTTGATTTTTGCCGCAATCGAAAGGCGTTCATCCCGCATCATGGCATAAGATACCGGGCGCTGTTTTGCAATCGTAAAGTAATAAAAAACAAAATGCAGGACAGTATAAACCAGAAACATAAGGCTATACTGTATCAGTTTTTCCCTTGTAAACGAACCGCCCAAAATATCTTTTATCGCAAGGAACAGCATGAAATATATCGCGCCCTCACAAATTGAGGTCAACGCCTGAAACAGCCACGCAAGATAAAGCTGCTTTTTACGCTCGCCTGCAAGTTCTAAGAATTTCCGTATCATAGCAATCATGCGTTTACACCTCCCATTTTCCATTGATCGGATTGCTCAAAGGCCGCCCACATATCCTGATACGGGGAGCAACATCTTATCAATTCATCATGTGTGCCGCAATCAATCACTTTGCCTTGTTCCAGAACCACAATCGAATCAGCTTCCTTGATACTGGAAAGACGGTGCGCTATTACGAGTACGGTTTTTCCCTCTGATAATTTAGCCAGCGCCTTTTGCAGTAAATCTTCATTGTCGGCGTCAATGTAAGCCGTTGCCTCGTCAAGAATCACAATCGGCGCATTTTTCAGAATTGCCCTTGCCAATGTGATTCTCTGTTTTTCGCCACCGCTCAACTTGGTTTCCTTGTCTATCACTGTGTCATAGTCCTTTGGAAGCCGCATAATAAAGTCGTGACATACGGCATCCTTTGCTGCCTGCATCATTTCTTCCTCCGTGGCCTCTTGGTTTCCCATCATAATGTTTTCCCGGATACTCTTTTTGAACAGGAACGTATTCTGGGTCACAAAGGAGATCTGGGACATCAGATCGGATAGCGGAATCTGGTTCAGCGGTACGCCTCCCAGGCAAATCTGTCCCTCGGTTATATCCCAAAACCGGCAGATCAGGCTGGCCGCCGTACTTTTACCGCTGCCGGAAACACCGACGAGCGCAGTTACTTTTCCATCAGGAACAGTAAATGAGACATCTTTTAATACCGGCTGTCCTTCCCCATAGGAAAATGTAACGTGTTCAAACACAATCGTGTGGTCGGAAAGTTCTGCCTTCGAGGTCATATCCGCCATTTCATCCAGCTTCAGAATTTCGTCTATCTTTTTTGCAACAGAAGCGTTCATGCCGATATAATCAAAGTTATTAGAAACAGTTTCCAACGGAATCAGCATGGCAAGCCCCATAAACAGATACATAATATAGCTGGCCGCTGTCACGCTGCCGGAGAGGTACATCAAACCAGCAAGTGGAAACAAGAACACAAGGTTGCTGTTTAAGTCGGCATGATTGAAAGCAACATATTTCAAGCAGCTTTGAAACCACTCTGTTACAACGGTGCTGTAAGTGCGGATGCTTTCTGACAGGCGGCCATAAGTGGATTCGTCGGCGGCAAATATCTTCAGTTCTTTCATACCGTTGACATATTCCACCGTCTTAACGCTGACGTCGGCAAACGCCTGATTAAATTCGTCCATTTTTTTCATCTGAACGATAATCATAAGAATACCGACAAGAATAAACAGAACGACCGGAATCAGCATGATACCGGCTACCCTAATGTCCAATATCGCCAGCAGGATTTCCATACATAGCGGTACAGCGAGACCAGAAATAATCTCTGGAATGTTATGGGCGTAAAATGTCTCCAACTGTTCCATATTGTCCATAATGATCGTTTTGACCTGCCCGGATGCCGTTGTTTTCACATAGCCCATTGGTAAACGGGCAATTTTACGGAACAGCTTTTTACGGGTTTCCCCCAATGTCTGGTAGGCTACCTTGTGAGAGATTTTTGTGCCGGTTCCAAACAGCAGATGTTTCAAAATGATTGCTGCGGCAATCAGGCACACATATTGAAAAAGATTCTCTGTCCGTTCATTCAGAAAACAGGTCACAATGCCCCAAACGCCCAAATAGGGCAGGATGCCGCACAAAACAGACAGGACGCAACAGATCACCGCACCAATCAGGCGGCGCTTATTTTTCTTATCAATTAGTCCAAACAGGGCTTTTACATCACTCATTACAATTCATCTCCTCCTTGCGGAATAGCGAAATTCCAAAATCTGTCCGATACTCCATTTTGCCAACCAGGTATAGCAATAGTTCCATGACTTTAATACGCATAAGGTAATTGCGGTACTGTTCCGGCAGCAAGAGCAGTTCGGTAAAAATATGCTCCACACTTTTTGTTGCGGGTGCTATAAAGCATCCGCCCGCTGTAAAAAGTCCTTGAAAATCCATGTCCTCGTCAAACGCGATTGTTCCCAGCATGATATTCAGGCTGTTTATGATCTGCGGCAGATAAGCCACCACTGAAACACCAACAAAAGGTTCTTCTCCAAAATCACAGCTTTTCAGGTGGCTTGCACCATTGAAAACAGAAATATAATGGTCGCTCATAATCATCTCCGGCTGGTCGCTGAACAGCATATTCACTCGCCCATGAAAGCAATAGGTGACTTCAATAAAACGATCTATACATTGGATATTTTTTTGAATTGGAGTTGTGATATGAACATTGCTATAAACAATTTCAGCACCAGGCATCACTTCAAAGCTCTGCATGGTGCCTTTCCCAAATTTGGGAGAAATTGTATATATCTTTGAATCCTTTTCAACGGAACAGTTACCAATCAGCTCATGGAAGAACAGGAGGTCATTTTCCATTCTCCTCAAGGTTCTGCCTCCTTTCTGACCGCAAGAAAAAATCATGTAGTCGATGCAGATTGTCGGGGGAAAGTGGGTAATCTTCCTGCTGTTTTCCGTTATCTAAATGAATCACTCTTGTACAGGCTGCCGCTAAAAATTCGTAATCATGGGTTACAACAAAAATTACCTTTCCCATTTTGGAAAGCGTTTGAAATAACCCCGCAACCTGAATCATGCTGTCATAATCAAGTCCGCTAGTTGGTTCATCAAAAATTAAAACATCCTTACAGCATACCATACTGACCGCCACGGCTGCACGCTGCTTCTGCCCCCCGGAAAGTGTATTGGGATGATGAGTACGGTACTCATAAATACCCAGCCGTTCCATTGCCTGTTTTGCTGCATCCAGATCAGGATGCTTAATTCCAAATACACATTCCTTTTCCAATGTATCGGCAAATAACTGATAGCTTACGTCCTGCATCACCATATAGGAGCGTTTTAACCGGCTCTTTGCGTTCAGTTCTTTACCATCCCAAAGAATTTGTCCCGTACAGTTTGTGTGCAGGCCGCATAGTGTTCTGGAAAATGTAGATTTCCCGGCTCCGTTATGGCCGATAATTCCTATGATTTCTCCCGGTGCCGCACTCAAATTCAAATCGTCTAGAACCGGCTTTTTCTTATAGAACAAGGATAAGTTCCTGACTTCCAAAATCGGCTTTTGAGAATTTTCAGCAAAGGCTCTTGGCTGTACCTTTGACAAATCTAAAGCGCGAAGTCCCATACTATGCCGCTGTTCTTCAGGAATAGAAAGAAACTGGCTTGGAGAAAACACAGCAGATATAGCCCCGTTTTCCATATACGCAATGCGGTCAACTAATTCCCTCAGATAATAAATCCTATGTTCTGCAATTAGAATGGTCTTGCCTTGTTTCTTTAGGAGTTCAAGTGTACGCCGCAAATCCTCAATAGCATCCATATCCAGATTGGACGATGGTTCATCTAACAAGTAAATACTCGGAGACATAGCATAGATGGACGCAAACGCCACCTTTTGTTTTTCACCGCCAGACAATTCAAATATGCTTCTCCCGGTCAGATGGGCTATATCCAAATCCGCAACTGTCTTTGAAATGCGTTCTTTCATTTTTTCCCTTGGATAAGTCAGATTTTCCATTCCAAAGGAGATTTCACTGTCTGTATCTACATTAAAAAATTGAGAGCGTGGATTTTGGAATACAGACCCCACATACTCGGACACTTCGTATATGGGATAATCCTGTATATCTTTACCGTCAACATAGGTTGTGCCGGTAACTTCTCCCGGATAAAAGTATGGAATCAGTCCATTCACAAGACGGGTCAATGTGGTTTTCCCACAGCCGCTTCGCCCACACAACAGCACACACTCGCCTTTGTTGATTGTCAAATCAACATCGCGCAGTCCGCCATTTTGTAATGATTCCTGATAGGTAAAAGAAACCTTGTCAAAACGGATCATTAGCCTGCACCCCCTTTCAATTTCAGCCAGATTGACACTGACATAAACAAAGTGAACAGGATAAAGCATACAGCATCCGCAACATTAAAGTGGATTTCCTGCAAGCAGGTTCGGGGCTTCGGATTTTCCAGCCCCCTTGTAACAGCCGCCGCCGACAATTCATCCGCGACTTTCAGTGCTGACATCATCATCGGAACATAGATACATTCCACTGTTCGGGCCGGATGGGTTAGCAGACTTTTTACGGTTGGAGCTACATCGCGCATCCGCATGGCATCGCTGATATAGCCCCAGTCCTCATGCACCATAGGAAAATAACGGAGCATGACCGTCAGAGGAATAACCATTGCTTTTGGCATATGAATACGGTTCATGGTCGCCATAAATTCATTTACCCTTGTCGTGCTGACTAAAATACCTCCGAGCATGGCACAAGGAAAGATTTTACGGATAAATACGGTAAATGTTACAATCGCAATCTGCAAAGTCCCTGTCAAATAATTTGTTCCAATGATATGCAGAACAACCATTCCCGCATAGATAGCAGCCATTCTTACCGTAAACCGCTTTGCTCCTACAAGGACGCCGAGAATCACAACGCATACAACCAGCGCAATCTCATAGAGTAAAGAGGGCGCAAGGAACAACGCAACATTTCCGACGATCAACAGATATAGTTTTGTGCGAGGGTCTAAATGTAATGTGGCAAGTGTGTCTTTTGTTTGCAGTTGCATCTCCATTACACTACTCCGGCCTTTTCAAAATGCTTTTTCAATAGTTTCTGGCCTACAAGACCGCTGATAGCAGCACAGATCAACACGCCGATAATCATTGCCGGGAGCATCCAGTTTTGCGCGGTTGAAACCATTGTGTCCATATAGGTCTGTTCTGTTCCCTTTTCTACCAAATATTGCACATAGGCGTCGCGGTCAAACCAAAGCATACCGTAGGAGAAAACTGGGCTGAGAACAAAAATCATGTAGGACAACAGGTTACGCCCTTTGTTTCTAAAGTTCCCGGAACCGGCCAGCAGATCGGCCACAACGCCGAGAATACAATATGCCAAACACATAGACCAGTACATACCGAGTACGAACAGTACACCTCCTACCAAAATACCGGTGACAATGATTGGGCCATGCTTCGGCACCTTCGCCAGTATCAGCATATAAACCGGGCCGCACAGCAGCGCAATAGACAGCGGGCAAAGGAAAGTCAGTACAGGGAAGAACCCAAAGATAGCTTCGCCAATCATGGCGCATACCATGTACAAAGCAGCAAGGATGCCGGTGGTAATCAAATCACGCACAGATAGCCCTTTTTTCATTTGTTGTGAATTAGACATTTTCAACGTCCTCCTATTTATTATTTGCTGGCAGAAGCCTCATTGACCTACGCACAAAATCGTGATAGAATTGCTGTGATTAGAGTCAGCTAACCAGCCAGTAATGCCATTCTACTCAGTGATTTTTTTTGTGTCAAATCCGGCAAAAAAGGTCAAAACAGGAGTTAAAAGTGGAAAAACAACCGGATATATCAGTGCTTTTTGTGGTTTTGCTGACAGCCTTTGCGACATTTTGGAGCATAAAAAAAGATACTGCGGATTATTCCGACTACATAAGAAACGGGGGTGAGCAGGATGCAGACCGATTCTACACAGGCCGCGCACGAATTAGGGGATGCTTCTTTTTATCTGCATGATTATCATTTTCGACAGGATAATCATAATGGAATCTGCACCTTGCAGCCGCAAAACAGACAAGGCTATGGAAATATCTATCAGGTTCAACCGACAGATGGATTATTCCTGTCAACCGGAAGCTGGATACCATACGCCTCAATGGAACGTAAATATGAGATCAATCAAAAGCTGGTGAAAATTTATTATTTGGAATCCGGCGGTGTTACCCTGATCCAGAATGGGCGGAAAGCCCAACCCATCACAGAGGGAATCCACCTTTATCTAAATAAGCCGTCACAAGGGCGAGTATTATATCAACCCAATATACCAATCAGCTATGCGTCAGTTTTGCTGTTTGAAGATTACATAGAGAAAAATCTGCAAGACCGTTTTACCCCGGACGATTTTGACTATGCAGAGGTTTATGATTGGAAAGCTTTTGATTATAATACCCCGGAAATTGGAACCCTGTTTTTGCAGATACGGGATAAACTGATTGCTGGCGAAACCTCCCGTCTTTACTACGAAAGCAAAGTGGGTGAACTGCTTTCTATTGTGGCAGGCAACTTTCATAAACAGCGACAGGAGATAGCATCTAAACACCAGTCTCTTTCCAAACAAGAGAAAAAGGCGCTGGAATCTGTACGTCTGGCTATTGAACAGAATATTTTAAACCCACCAGAACTCTCGCAGCTTTGCAAAATAGCAGCAATGGGACAAACTAAACTTCGAGAATCATTCAAAAAAATGTATGGTGTTCCTATTGGGACATACATTCGACAATCCAAAATGAAATATGCTTCACTGTTACTTAAAAAGAATGAATTATCAATTTCATCTATAGCCAAACATTTAGGGTATCAAAACGCAAGTAAATTTTCTAGCGCTTTTAAAAACTATTTTAATCAATCGCCTGAAATTTACCGAAAAAATAATTATAATATGCGTAAAGATTAGAATCACTTGCCATTTTTTTAGAAATTTTTTAATTATATTATCACAAAAAAGAGGCGCTAAGTTTGCGCCTCTCAGACTGTAGACAAAGCCCTGCTTTTGCAGGGTTTTGCTATTGTTGGAACCGCTTTTCTGATATAATAAATATCAGAAGGGCGGTGTTTTTTATGATGACGAAAAATGCAGATAAAAAAAGAGAACAAATGATGATGTTTTCCATGGATGACATGGTACCTCAAAACCATATGCTGCGATTGATTGATAAAGCAATCAATTGGAACTTTATTTATGATCTGGTTGAAGAAAAATACTGTCCGGATAACGGCCGTCCCAGTATGGATCCCGTCATGCTGATAAAGATACCATTCATTCAGTATCTCTATGGGATAAAAAGCATGCGTCAGACCATGAAAGAGATCGAGGTAAACGTTGCATACCGCTGGTTTCTCGGACTAGACATGTTAGATCCAGTACCTCATTTCTCTACATTTGGAAAAAATTACACCCACCGTTTCAAAGATACAGATCTTTTTGAGCAGATCTTTTCAAAGATTCTGGAAGACTGTATGAAATATAAGCTTGTAAATACAGAACAGATCTTCGTGGATGCAACACATGTAAAAGCCTGTGCAAACAGTAAAAAAATGCGTAAGCGGGTTGCACACGAACAGGCTCTCTGGTATGAAGAGGAATTAAATAAAGAGATTGAAAAAGATCGTCTGGCACATGGAAAAAAGCCGTTAAAGAAAAAAGATGATAACCAGCCGCCAGCATCCGGTGGAAGCGGAAATGATAAAGATTCTATATCTGAAGAACTTCCTGAAGATGTGAAAACACAAAAATGCAGCATCAGCGATCCGGAAAGTGGATGGTTTCGAAAGGGTGAACATAAACATGTTTTTGCATATGCAGTAGAAACTGCCTGTGATAAACATGGCTGGATCCTTGGATATACAGTACATCCTGGTAATGAGCATGACAGTCGTACTTTTAAAGCATTATACGATAAGATATCTAAACTGAATCCGCAGATGGTAGTTGCAGATGCAGGATATAAAACTCCGGCAATCGCCCATCAGCTGTTGGAAGATGGAATTCAACCACTTTTTCCGTATACCCGTCCCAAGACCAAAGAAGGCTTTTTCGGAAAACACGAATTCGCATATGATGAATACTATGATTGTTATATATGTCCGGGAGCACATATATTGACATACAGTACAACAAACAGAAGTGGATATAAAGAGTATAAAAGCTGCGGTGAACATTGTGCTGAATGCCAATATCTTTCAAAATGCACAGAAAGTAAGGATCATGTAAAAATGATCACACGTCATGTATGGGAAGAATATATGGAAGTGGCAGAAGACATTCGGCACACGATCGGAAACAGACAGATCTACCAGTTAAGAAAAGAAACCATAGAGCGGATCTTCGGTACAGCTAAAGAACAGCATGGATTTCGATATACGCAGTATGTAGGAAAAGCACGGATGGAAATGAAAGCCGGGCTTACCTTTGCATGCATGAATTTGAAAAAACTGGCAAAAATACTGGAAAAACGAGGCTGGAATACAGCCGGATTTTTGGCTTTTTTAAGAAAAATAAAAAAGGAATTGATTATTAGTGAAAAATGGTGCTGGGCATAAGACCCAACACCAAGTTTGTCTACAGTCTGAAGGAACCGGGAGACCGGTTCCTTTTTTGGTGATTTCAGAACATCTCTGAGTGCTGGTATTTCAAGGCTTTTTGGAATGTTTTTATTTGCTTTATATTAGCACACTGGGTGATTTTTTAGGAGTATATTTTTTTAAACCAGTAGAAGGAAGAATATGATAGCCAGTGCTTCAGTGAATATAGTATAATTATGGCAGAAAAAACGAAAATGGGAGAATCATATGAAGAAAAAGAGGATTGCAATGCTTTTGGTCGCAACACTTACGTTTTCACAGAGTATGGGCGCGGTCATACCGGTAGCAGCTGAGGAACTGACAGCAGATACCGGACAGGAAACTGCAGAGACAGAAGAATCAGAAGAAATAGTTCAGGAGAACGGTGGCTCGGAAACAACAGGGGAAGTAGCTTCAGTGCCTAATCTGGAAGACGAGGAGGAATTAAGTCTTTAGGATGATGCAGAGAATGCGGAAGAAGAAAACACATCAGAAATTACGGAGCTATTCGGGGATAACATCGAAAATCAGGAGGTTTTCAATGACGGTTCAGAAGGTGGAGAGTCTGCTGAAGCAAATGAACAATATCAGCTTAATCTGATATTTGAAGGTGCCAGTGGAGGTCAGGATTTACTGCCGAACAGCCATGTCAGAATTAAATCCCGTCTGGTTGATACAATTGGCTATAGTGATGTTTCTGCATATGAATTGAAAGTTGCTCCGGTAACGGGTGGAAATGGTGTCAAAATGGCAGACGTATCATTAGATGGCCAGGATATTGTGCTGGATGTTTACAATAAAACCGGAGACGCCAGAATTTCCGCAACGGCATCCATAAATGGAACTGAAGTGGCAAAAAGGGAATTTTGGGTTAACATCAGTGAGTATGTGATCCTGCCGGAAAAAATCACAGATACAAGTGGTAATGAAATCAACCTTGAAGTAGGTCAGCAGCTGGATATAGCAAAAGACATGAAACCACAGCTTGTCCGTTACAAAGATGGAAAAGGAGACCCAATTCCGTTAACAGGAGACAATTACAAGATCGTCATGTCACAGACAGGTCCTGGAGGTGAAGAATTTCGTGATTATGATGCAGATGGCCTGAAATGGATAGAGGTTCCGGGACAGGATCTTCCAATCCTGGAGAGAACAACAGAGAATTCTACATGGTTTGCACTTTTAGCTATGGAGAGATTAGAAAATGGAGACTGGCATTATATTACCCGACATCATTATGAACTTACTTCTTTGATCAACAACGATTATGACAATGGTCATAACGATGACAGCGAAGAGAAAAGCTCCTACAGACTGATATATGATTATCAGGATACGACAGGAAACGGAGCCATGTTGCCGAACAGTCAGATGACAGTCAAAACAAGGCTGGCTGATAAAGTGAATTATCAGGATGCGAATGACTACAGGCTGGAGATCGTAGAAACATCGAAGCTGGGTGACATATCTGTTTCCCAGGATGGAAAAAATCTTCTGATCAGATCCGGAAAAAAGACAGGTTACGGTTGCTGCTATGTATCGGTACAGCTTCCAGATGGAAATGGTGGATATCAGGAAGCATTCCGGAAGGATATCTGGTTTGAAGTCAGTGAATATGTGATCCTGCCGGAAAACATCACAGATGCAAGTGGAAATGTCATCAATCCTGAAATAGGACAGAAGATCGATATTGAAAAAGATATGAAACCACAGCTTGTCCGTTACAAAAACGGAAAAGGCAATCCAATTCCGGTGACCGGAGATAATTATAAGATTGTGATATCATCATGGGTAAATGAAAATACAGGTGAGAAACAATGGGATTATGATAGTGAAAACTGGAAATGGATCAATGTTCCGGGCCAGGAGCTTCCAATCCTGGAGAGAACCTCAGGTTATGGTACACAGTTTGGTCTGACCGCAATGGAAAAAGATACGGATGGAAACTGGCATCAGATTGCCAGACGTCAGTATAATCTGGATATTTTGCCCGAATATAAAGACGATAATATTTATGAGATAGGACATAAGGATAACAGTGAGGAAAAGAGTTCCTACGCTTTATGGAGTTCTTCAGAAAATGAAACAGCAGATAGCACAATGCTGCCGAACAGTCAGATGACGATCAAAACAAATCTGGTAGATAAAACAAAGAATTATCAGAGTGTAGAAGATTATAAGCTGGAGATCATAGAAACATCAAAGCTGGGTGACATATCTGTTTCCCAGGATAGAAAAAATCTTCTGATCAAATCCGGAGACTTCAGTGGCATTGGCCGTTGTTATGTATCAGTGCAGACTCCAGACGAAAAGGGCGAATACAAAGAAGTGTTCCGAAAAGATATCTGGTTTACAGTCAGTGAATATATACTTTGGCCGGAGACTTTGACAGATAAATCAGGAAAAATACTCAATCCAGCTATTGGTGAAAGAGTTGATCTTTCAGAAATGGGAATAAAGATCGTACAGTATAAAAAAGGTCAGGGGAATCCGATCGATGTAACAAGCTCCAATATGAAGGTTGTGATGAATTCCTGGACCGATGAACAAACCGGAAAGACAGAGTATGATTATGACAGCAATACATGGGATCTGAAAGCAGTAGCAGGCAAGGATTTTCCGATCCTGACCAGAAAAAAGGTTGATTCTACCTGGATCGCATTGACGGTCATGAAGAAGGATGCAGGCGGACAATGGAATCAGGTCATCCGTAAAACATATAATATTGAGTTTCTGGAGCACGATCACAATTGGGTGACAGAGAACATTATAAAGAAAGCTACATGTACAGAAAAAGGAAGCAAGGACGAGATATGTACAATTTGCGGCGGAACACAGAGGGTATCTATTCCGGCGAAGGGACATACGAATGTAAAAGATGCAGCAGTTGCGGCAACTGTATTTAAGACAGGAAAAACAGAGGGAAGTCATTGCAAGGTATGCGGCACTGTAACTAAAAAGCAGAAAACCACAGCAAAACTGAAACCTACTATTTCCCTGACAGTTTCTTCTCTGAAAATGAAAAAAAATCAGTCGACATCTGTTGTTAAAGCGACCGGTCTTGCGAAAGGGGATTATGTAGTAAGGGTTTCCTCGAAGAATTCCGCAATCGTGAAAGTATCATCTGTAAAAAGTAACGGAACCTTCAGATTAACAGCAGGAAAAAAGACAGGTACGACTACCGTCACGGTCACTCTGAAAAGTAAGATGACAAAATCTTTTAAAGTTACTGTGAAGAACACTCTGGTAAAAACCAAGAAGCTTTCCGGTGTTCCAAAAACCAAAACGATTTCCAAGGGAAAATTCTTCACCATCAAAGCAGTGGCAACTCCGAAGAATACAGATGAAAACATCAGCTACACATCATCCAATACAAAGGTTGCGACTGTAACATCAAAAGGTGTAGTTAAAGGTCTGAATAAAGGAACGACAACGATCACAGTGAAAAGTGGATCGAAGAAGATGAGCTGCAAAGTGACAGTAAAATAAGTAAAACAAAAAATGACCTCCGCAGGTTGATATGCGGAGGTCGTTTTGAGTTTGAAAATTATTTACCGAAGTATCTCTTAAGCAGACCTGCGAATGCTTTTCCATGTCTTGCTTCGTCCTTAGCCATCTCATGTACTGTGTCATGGATTGCGTCAAGGTCAGCTGCTTTCGCACGTTTTGCAAGGTCGAATTTACCTGCTGTAGCGCCGTTTTCAGCCTCTACACGCATCTGAAGGTTCTTCTCTGTGCTGTCTGTTACAACCTCACCAAGGAGCTCTGCGAATTTAGCTGCATGCTCTGCTTCCTCGTAAGCTGCTTTCTCATAGTACATACCAACTTCCGGATATCCTTCTCTGTGAGCAACTCTAGCCATTGCAAGATACATACCAACCTCAGAGCACTCGCCCTCGAAGTTTGCTCTCAGGTCTGCAAGGATGTCCTCGCTGACGCCTTTAGCTACACCTACAACATGCTCAGCTGCCCATGAGAGCTCGCCTTCCTGTTTCTGGAATTTAGAAGCTGGTGCTTTACATACTGGACAGGCTTCCGGTGCCTGCTCGCCTTCATAAACATATCCACATACTGTACATACCCATTTAGCCATAGTAATGATCTCCTTTTCTTTTTTGAAATATATTGTTTGTTTTTGTTTCTTCTAAATTAATAATAGTAATTATTACTATTTTATGATACCATGTGATCTTTGTTTTGTCAAGCTTGTTTTTCTTCTTTTTTCAGGCATTCCTTGCAGATTCCATAGAAGCTTGCATCTACGTCAAAGACTTTTCCGTGGATAAATTCTGCAGCTGCCTGTTCAAGAATTCCGTTAAGGCTGTCTGACTGCATATCGATCACCCGGTTGCATCTGGTACACATGAAATGTGAGTGTGGTGCGACCCTTCCATCGTAGCGATCCGCGCTTCCGAAATTGGTCAGCTTCCGGATCTCACCGATGTCACTGAGAAGAGAAAGATTACGGTAGACAGTTCCGAGACTGATATTCGGGTAGATCTGTCGAAGATTCTCGTATACTGTATCTGCCGTTGGATGATCTGTTCTGGATCTCAGAAATTCCTTGATGGACTCTCGCTGACGGCTGTATTTAAGTGCTGCCATAATGTTTCCTCCCATCAGTAATAGTAATTATTACTGATATTATAATACATGACAGAGGGAGGTTTGTCAAGAGGTTTGGATATGATTATCCTGAAATATTTTCATTTTATGAGTTGGATGTAAATGAGTATTTTTACGCTGCAGGTGTAGGAGATATTTGCAACCCTGCAGAGGACTTACTTGATTCAGTTAAATGGTGAGAACTGGCAGTCGGATGTCTGACAGAGTGTTTATTATAAGGAATATTGTGCCCTTAATGATAGGATTTTATCAGTAAAAATTCTCGGTGAAAATTTATAAAAATAAGTTGACAGAGACTAACTTTAGGAGTATATTTACAACAGTTAGAGAAATCTAACTAATATGTAAAGGAGAATGCAAATGACTTGTGAAAAATTTGAATCTGTCATGGGTTATCATTGTTCCCCTGTATTAATGGGAATGAAACCGGCGAATCTTGTTTCCTTTTCCAAGGAAAAAATGCCGGAGCTGCCGGAGATCATTTCGGATTATGAGGAGAGTCTTGAACGGGAAGGTATCCGTATGGAGATCATTTGTGGATGCAGGAAGCATTATCTTCTTCTGGTGTACCGGCCGGATATGCTGCAGGAATATCTTAAGCAGGATGAAGCCAAGAAACTTTTGCTTCAGGATGGGTATAATATAGATAGTTCTTTGGATGAGATGATCGCCCGTTTGAAGGAGAGATTTTTTCATAAGACGGAGTTTCCTCATGAGATCGGACTTTTCCTGGGTTATCCCATTGAAGATGTGAAGGGCTTCCGGAAGTTCGGAGGCAGTGGCTGCAAGATGTGTGGTTACTGGAAGGTTTATGATGATGTGGAGCAGGCTCGCAGGATTTTTGACAGCTATGATAAGTGCCGGGAGTTTACTGCGGCGCAGATCCGTGCGGGGTATTCGATTTTGCAGGTTGTTGGTATGAAGCATCTCTGTACATCTCAGATGTGCGTATAATATAAAGTTTAAAAACAGGAGGTTTTTAAGATGAGCAAGGTAGGAATTATTTACTGGTCTTCCACAGGCAACACAGAGGCAATGGCACAGGCTGTTGAGGAAGGTGCAAAAGCAGCTGGTGCGGATGTTGAGATCATGGAAGTTGCAGATGCAGATGTAGATAAAGCTCTCTCTTATGATGTTTTGGCACTTGGTTGTCCGGCTATGGGGGATGAGGAGCTTGAGGAGGGTGAGTTCGAGCCATTCTTCTCTGATCTGGAAGGCAAACTTTCCGGTAAGAAAGTTGCGCTTTTCGGTTCCTATGACTGGGGCGACGGAGAGTGGATGAGAACATGGTGCGGCAGAGCAAAAGACGCAGGCGCAGAGCTTGTTGATGATGAAGGACTCATTGTAAACAACACACCTGATGATGAAGGACTTGCAGCTTGCCGTGAACTTGGCGGAAAACTTGCATAAGATCTATTAGATTTCAAATAAATAAAAACTGAGCAGAGCATTGGATTTTCAAACACAAACACCATCCGGACAGAAGGGATAGATATCTTTTTTGTCCGGGTGGTGTTTTATTTTGAGCGAAAATATCTGCTTATTACTTTGAGAAAATATAGAAGAAATGAATATTAAGACAAAAAATCCTTGTTGATTTTAATATTTACGTGTCCTAAAATAGATAAAAATGAAATAAAGCAGGAAAGTGAGGGATGCCGGATGACGCGGGAGGAAGCGGAACAGTATTTATATTATGCGATGACAATTGGTGAACAGCTTCTTTGCTGCGGAGCAGAGGTTGGACGTGTGGAAGATACCATACGGCGGATCTGCCTGGCATATGGAGCCACCCGGGCAGATGTTTTTTCTATCACATCCAGTATTGTGACGACTATTTATGGAGAGGATTTCGGTATTTGCACCCAGACGCGGCGTGTGCCGGGAATGTCCAATGATCTGGGACGGCTGGATGACCTGAACCAGCTTTCCAGATACATCTGTGAGTATCGGCCGAAGCCGGAGGAGATCCAGAAGGGGCTGGAAAAGATCCGGGATAAACAAGGATATTCTTTTAAAACGCAGATTTTGATCTATGCTGTAATTTCAGGTTCTTTTTCCGTGTTTTTCGGAGGAGATGTCAACGATATGATTGCTTCTGCGCTGATTGGTATCGCCCTGAAGCTGTTTGAGGCTTTTGTAAAAAAGGGCGCATTAAACTCGCTGCTGACAGTGCTTCTTTGCTGCGGAGCCGGCGGAGTACTTTCCAATCTTACAGTTCTGATCGGGCTTGGACATCATGCGGATCTGATCAGTATCGGAAATATCATGCTTCTGATACCGGGAATTGCATTTACCAATTCATTGCGCGATATGTTTTCAGGAGATACCATTACAGGTTTGATACGATGTATGGAGGCGCTTTTGCTGGCACTGGTCGTGGGCCTTGGTTTCACGGTGGCGAATCTGTTGTTTTAACCGAATCAGGGAAGTTCTCTTGAAGGTTACGAAAAGCAATAAGCAGTGAATGAGGAGTTTACATACTGTATCAATTGCGGAGTAGCGAAATGCAGCAGATGATGGGAGTATTTGAGAGTAGTTATGATTTTATTCAGGAGGAAAACATGCGGGAAATCATACAGCTGGTCGTATCCTTCACAGGATCCCTCGGCTTTGCGGCATTATTTAATATCCATGGAAAAAAACTCTGGTTTGCGGCATTGGGTGGATGTCTGTCCTGGGCTGTATATCTGGCAGTAGAGTTCATAACGCCAAGTCCGTATGTGTGCGGTTTCTGGTCAACAGTAGCTATTACTTTGTATGCAGAATGTATGGCAAGAATTCATAAAACGCCGGTAACTGTATTTCTGGTTTCTGCGACAATTCCGTTGATTCCGGGAGCAGCGCTTTACCGGACAATGAACTGGATGTTGATGAAGGACTGGGCAAAATTCCAGAAAGACGGAATCTATACGATCCTTTTTGCGGTGAGCATGGCAGCAGGAATGACGCTGACAACCATTGCGTTCCGGATGGCGTGGCGGTGGATGTACAGGCAGAGGAGAATGTAATACAGTATCGAAATTCCCCGTTTACAAACCACTGGAAATGTGTTACGATTTTCCCATATGGAAAACTCATGGAAGAAGAGAGTACATGTGTACACCGTACTACAGGGAAATCCCCGGAGGACTTTTTAGATGCAGGCTGTGACGCAGTTGATGTCATAGATCTGCGGCAGAGTGAATGGTAAAGGTTCACTTTATGCAGGAGTTCCGAGACTGAGAGGGATGTGCAGGCACAGATGGAAGATGGCTTCGGAGAGGCATTGCTGAACCGGTTTAAACGCGATAAGCGAAGTGCGAATGTCCGATTTAACGGACACCGGCAGGCAGTGACAGGACCGCCTGTTATAGCGGAAGGGTATAGAGCTTGCTGTACCTGATGAGGTTTTTGCCGCGAGGCAGGAACGAAAAGAAGTGGTAACACGGGTAATAACTCGTCTTCTCATATCGTTATGGTATGAGAAGACGTTTTTTTATGTCGCTGAGAATTACTTGGTAATCTTCCAATGTCCCCGGACAGGAAATTTCCTGTTTTGACGGAATATATTTTCAGTCCGTTATGAGTAAGTACACAATTTATTTTTATATTTATGGAGGAAAGAAAAGATGGAAAAGCAGAGATATTATATCAGCACTGCCATTGCGTACACATCCGGTAAACCGCATATCGGAAATACCTATGAGGTCGTTCTTGCGGATGCGATCGCACGTTTTAAAAGACAGCAGGGTTATGACGTATATTTTCAGACAGGTACTGATGAGCATGGCCAGAAGATCGAGCTGAAGGCTGAGGAGGCTGGTGTTACACCAAAGGAATTCGTAGATAACGTTTCCGGCGAGATCAAACGTATCTGGGACCTGATGAACACATCCTATGATAAATTCATTCGTACAACAGATAAAAACCATGAAGAGCAGGTCAAAAAAATCTTCAAAAAAATGTATGCAAAGGGAGATATCTACAAGGGTCATTATGAAGGAATGTACTGTACACCATGTGAGTCCTTCTTCACAGAGTCCCAGCTTGTAGACGGCAAATGTCCGGACTGCGGACGTCCATGCGTACCTGCCAAGGAAGAGGCATATTTCTTCAAAATGAGTAAATATGCAGATAAGCTTATTGACTACATCAACACACATCCGGATTTCATCCAGCCGGAGTCCCGTAAAAACGAGATGATGAACAACTTCCTTCTTCCGGGACTTCAGGATCTCTGTGTATCCAGAACATCCTTTAAATGGGGAATCCCGGTAGATTTCGATCCGAAGCACGTTGTATATGTATGGCTGGATGCCCTGACAAACTATATCACAGGTATCGGCTATGACTGCGACGGAAACAGCAGCGATAAATTCAACAAATACTGGCCGGCAGATCTTCACCTGATCGGAAAAGATATCATCCGTTTCCATACCATTTACTGGCCAATCTTCCTGATGTCTCTGGATCTTCCGCTTCCGAAACAGGTATTCGGACATCCATGGCTGCTTCAGGGCGATGGAAAAATGAGTAAATCCAAAGGAAATGTAATCTATGCAGATGAGTTGGTTGAGTTCTTTGGTGTAGATGCTGTCCGTTATTTCGTACTTCACGAGATGCCATTTGAGAATGACGGTGTGATCACATGGGAGCTGATGGTTGAGAGACTGAATTCCGACCTTGCAAACACACTTGGAAATCTTGTAAACCGTACAATTTCCATGTCCAACAAATATTTTAACGGAGTCGTTGAGAATAAGAATGTTACTGAGCCGGTTGATGAGGATCTTAAGAGCTTCATCCTTCAGGTTCCGAAGAACGTTTCCGCAAAAATGGACAAGCTTCGTGTGGCAGATGCTATCACAGAGGTATTCTCTCTGTTCAAACGCTGCAACAAATATATCGATGAGACAATGCCATGGGCACTTGCAAAGGATGAGACAAAGCAGGATCGTCTTGCAACCGTTCTCTACAACCTGGTTGAGGGAATCTGCATCGGTGCATCTCTTCTGAAATCCTTTATGCCGCGTACAACAGAGCGTATTCTTGTACAGCTCAACGCAAACGAGAGAACTCTTGAGGAGATGGAGCAGTTTGGTCTTTATCCTTCGGGAAACCGCGTAACCGACAAACCGGAGATCCTTTTTGCGAGACTTGACCTGAAAGAGGTTCTTGAGAAGGTTGAGAAGCTTCATCCGAAGAAAGAAGAGCCGAAGGAAGAGGTAGAAGAGGAGAAAACAGAGAACGTGATCGATATCGAGGCAAAGCCGGAGATCACTTTCGATGATTTTGAGAAGCTGCAGTTCCAGGTTGGTGAGATCATCGCCTGTGAGGAGGTTAAGAAATCCAGAAAGCTTCTCTGCTCTCAGGTTAAGATCGGAAGTCAGGTTCGTCAGATCGTATCCGGAATCAAGGCTCATTATTCCGCAGAGGAAATGGTGGGCAAAAAGGTTATGGTCGTTACAAACCTGAAGCCCGCCAAGCTTGCCGGAATCCTCAGCGAGGGTATGATCCTCTGTGCAGAGGATGCAGACGGAAATCTTTCCCTGATGGTACCGGAGAAAGAGATGCCTGCAGGCGCTGAGATCTGCTAAGTATAGACAGATATGGAATTGAATCATTTTGATAAAAATGGCAATGCTGTTATGGTGGATGTGTCCGACAAACCGGTCACTCACCGTACGGCAACAGCCACGGGTTCCATTCAGGTAAGCCCGGAGATCATGGCCGCGGTAAAAAGCGGAAATGTGAAAAAGGGTGATGTACTTGGTGTGGCCCGTGTGGCAGGTATCATGGGTGTGAAGCGTACTTCTGAGCTGATCCCCATGTGCCATCCACTTCCCATCCAGAAGTGTTCTGTGGATTTTGAGACGGATGAGGATGCGGGAGTGATCCGTGTATTCTGCACGGTAAAAACAGAGGGAAAAACAGGCGTGGAGATGGAGGCGCTGACAGGTGTTCAGGTGGCGCTTCTTACCATTTATGACATGTGCAAGGCAATTGACAAGCACATGGTCATGTCTGATATCCATCTGGAAGAAAAAACAGGAGGCAAAAGCGGAGATTTTCGTTTTGAGGAAAAATAATGATAGACAGGTGCGGAAGAAATATTGATTATCTCAGGATTTCCGTAACTGACAGATGTAATTTGCGGTGTATTTATTGTATGCCGGAGGAGGGAGTGCAGCATGTGGAGCGCTCCCTCATTTTGCAGGAAGAGGAAATTTTGAGGATCTGCCGGGTGATGGCAGAGCTGGGTATCCGGAAGATCAAGCTGACCGGCGGGGAACCGCTTGTACGGCCGCGGATGCCTCAGCTGGTGGAAAAACTGAAAAATATGCCGGGGATCGAGAAGGTGACTCTGACTACAAATGGTGTGCTTCTGAAAGATCAGATGAGTGATTTTGCCCGGGCGGGGCTGGACGGATTGAATATCAGCCTGGATACGCTGGATGCGTCGGTGTACCGGCAGCTCACACGCCGGGATGAGCTCGAAGCGGTCAGACGCGGTCTTCGGACGGCGATCCAGAAAGGCAGGATGCAGATCAAGATAAATTGTGTGCCGGTGCTTGGGATCGAGGAGCAAAAGCTTTTAGAGGTGGCGGAACTGGCGAAAAACCATAACGTGCACGTGCGTTTCATCGAAATGATGCCGATCGGCATGGGGACGCAGTTTGCCTTTGTGAAAGAAGATGCGTTGAAGCATGCGCTGGAAGAGGCATTTGGAACCTTTACCCCGTGCGGGGATGTGGCAGGAAATGGACCGTGCCATTATTTCGCAGTCCCTGGCTTTCAGGGACGGATCGGTTTTATCAGCGCGGTCAGCCATAAATTCTGTTCCGAATGCAATCGGATCCGGCTGACATCGGAAGGATTCTTAAAGACCTGTCTCCAGTATGACAATGGGGTGGAATTAAAGACCATTCTGCGCGGCGGCGGTACCGATGAAGACCTGCGCCGGGCGATCGGACAGGCGCTTGCGGAAAAGCCGAAGGGACATAGTTTTGAGAAAAAGACGGAATTTACGGATCGGGAACACCGGGGAATGTCCCAGATAGGCGGATAAGCAGGGTGTTTGTGAGGATTATGATTATGGTTTCTGCGGTGAAAGTGTGAGCCGGCGGAATGTTACAAGTGAAATATCGTATATGAAATATGAAATCGGAAAATTTATGGATAGAAAAGGGGA